>ERZ773113.403-NODE-403-length-22997-cov-3.596112_pt1 | contig 22997 bp, 16 predicted proteins | sample MGYA00580565_ERZ773113 | MGnify/ENA primary metagenome ERZ773113 (study PRJEB29015, sample SAMEA2737827) | human gut metagenome | biome: human gut; feature: human-associated habitat; material: faeces | place: China | collected 2012 ...
GGGGAACCTGGTGCCCCTGGAGGCGGAGGAGGACTGCAAGCAGATGCAGGGGCTTTCCCTGCGCAACGTTGGGGTGAAGCTGCTGGGCGCCAAGTGCGAGACGATTGAAAAGGCGGAAGACCGCCAGCAGTTCAAGGACACGATGCTCTCCATCCACCAGCCTGTCATTCCGTCCGAAGTGGTCGAGACGGTGGAGGATGCGCTCGCGTTCGCCCAAACCATCGGCTACCCCGTGATTGTGCGTCCGGCGTATACGCTGGGCGGATCGGGCGGCGGCATCTGCCAAGACGAAAAGGAACTGGCGGAAATCGCCGAGAACGGCTTGCGTCTGTCGCCGATTACGCAGATTCTCGTTGAGAAGTGCATTTCCGGCTGGAAGGAAATCGAATTCGAGGTCATGCGCGACAAGCTCGGCAACGTGATTGCCGTCTGCTCGATGGAGAACATCGACCCCGTCGGCGTGCATACGGGCGACTCCATCGTCGTTGCGCCCGCGCTGACCTTGGCGGACAAGGAGTACCAGATGCTCAGAAGCTCAGCACTGAACATTATCTCAGAGCTCAACATCAAGGGTGGATGTAACGTTCAGTTTGCTCTGAATCCTAATTCATTTGAGTATTGTGTTATCGAGGTAAACCCAAGAGTTTCAAGATCATCAGCACTTGCATCAAAGGCAACCGGATATCCTATTGCAAAGGTATCTGCCAAGATAGCCCTTGGATACAACCTGGATGAGATCAAGAACGCTATTACAAAGAAGACATATGCCAGCTTTGAGCCGGCACTTGATTACGTGGTTGTCAAGATCCCTAGACTTCCATTTGATAAATTCATCGCCGCTGACCATGATCTGACAACACAGATGAAGGCAACCGGTGAGGTTATGAGTATCTGTACAAACTTTGAGGGTGCACTTATGAAGGCTCTCCGTTCACTGGAGCAGCATGTAGACAGTCTCTGGTCAAGCAGATACAAGGATATGACAGACGAAGAGGTTATAAAGCTTCTCGGACATGTTGATGACAGACGTATCTATGTCATAGCTGAGGCTATCAGACGTGGAATATCATACGATCAGATCTATGACATCACCAAGATTGACAGATGGTTCATAGACAAGATCCACAACCTTGTTAAGGCTGAGAGAAAGATAATCGAGTCCAAGGGAGATATCTCCAAGGAGCTTATGAAGGAGATCAAGAGAGTTGAGTTCCCTGACAAGGTTATCGCGAGACTCACAGGCAAGACAGAGAAAGAGATCAGACAGATGCGTTACGATTACGGTGTAACAGCACACTTCAAGATGGTTGATACATGTGCAGCAGAGTTTGATGCCATGACTCCATATTACTATTCATGCTTTGATTCTCTGGAGAACGAGGTCGCTGAGGACAATTCAAAGAAGAAAGTAATGGTACTTGGTTCAGGCCCGATCAGAATCGGACAGGGTATCGAGTTCGATTACTGTTCAGTTCACAGCACATGGGCATTTGAGAGAAAGGGTTACGAGACAATCATCGTCAACAACAACCCTGAGACAGTCAGTACAGATTTTGATATAGCAAACAAGCTTTACTTTGAGCCTCTTACAGCGGAGGATGTTGAGGCTATAGTAAATCTGGAGCATCCGGATGGAGCTGTTGTACAGTTCGGTGGACAGACCGCTATCAAGCTCACAGAGGCACTCATGGAGATGGGGGTACCAATCCTTGGAACAAGTGCAGAGAATGTAGATGCAGCAGAGGACAGAGAGCTCTTCGATGAGATCCTTGAGAAGTGCTGTATACCAAGACCTGCTGGTAAGACGGTATTTACAAGAGAGCAGGCGCTTGAGGCTGCAAATGAGCTGGGTTATCCGGTACTTGTAAGACCTTCATACGTTCTCGGTGGACAGGGAATGCAGATCGCGATCTCTGATAAGGATATCATAGAGTTCATGGATATCATCAACAGACATACCCAGGAGCACCCAATACTTGTAGATAAGTACATCATGGGTAAAGAGGTCGAAGTCGATGCTGTATGTGACGGAGATGACATACTTATCCCTGGTATCATGGAGCATGTTGAGAGAGCCGGAATACATTCAGGAGACAGTATCTCAGTATATCCTGCACAGACACTCTCACCAAAGACAAAGAGAGTCATCGCAGATTACACCAAGAAGCTTGCAAACAGCCTGCACGTAATCGGACTTATAAATATACAGTTTATTGCATACAATGATGAGGTATATGTAATAGAGGTAAATCCTCGTTCAAGCCGTACAGTTCCATATATAAGCAAGGTAACAGGAATACCTATCGTAGATCTTGCAACACGTGTTATCACAGGTGAGAAGATCAAGGATATGGGTTACACACCTGGTCTTCAGCCGGAGTCAGAGTATTTCGCGATCAAGAAGCCTGTATTCTCATTTGAGAAGATCAGAGGCGCTGAGATAAGCCTTGGACCTGAGATGAAGTCAACAGGAGAGTGCCTTGGTATATCCAAGAACTACAATGAGGCTCTGTACAAGGCATTCCTTGGAGCCGGAATCAATCTTCCAAAGACCAAGAAGATGATCCTCACAGTCAAGGACTCAGATAAGATGGATGCTATAAATATCGGTAAGAGATTTGCTGCTCTTGGATATGAGATATATTCAACAAGAAGCACATGCAGAGTTCTCAATGAGAATGGTGTTCCTGCAAAGCTCATCAACAAGGTTGAGGAGCCATCACCAAATCTGCTTGACCTGATACTGAGCCATGAGATCGATCTGATCATCGACACTCCATCACAGGGTGTTGAGAGAAGCAAGGATGGATTTATCATCAGACGTCACGCAGTTGAGACAGGTGTTACATGTCTTACAAGCCTTGATACAGCCGATGCGCTGCTCACAAGCCTTGAGACCGCTGATACCACAAAGCTTTCACTCGTGGATATAAGCGAGATATAAGTTCTGATTAAACAGATAAAAAATGGGGCAAAATGATAAACAACGTTAAAAGGGGTTGTCATTTTGCCTCATTCAATTTATGCTTGTTAGCATGTGGGATGTCACAAGGCATCTTCCCTGCGTGGCATAGAAATGAATACATTATAATTGATAGAAATAAGAGGTGAAATATGCATAATGTTCCTACAGATGAGGTGTTTGTCATAGGACATAAGAATCCGGATACGGATTCTATATGTTCAGCGATTGCGTACGCCCATCTGAAAAATCAGCATGAGAACAAATACATTCCAAAGAGAGCTGGAAATATAAATAAAGAGACACAGTTTGTCCTTGATTATTTTGGTGTGCAGGCGCCGGCACTTGTGAGCAATGTAAATGTACAGGTGAAGGATATAGCATACAGAATAGTTGATGGTGTGTCGGGAGACATCACCATGAAGAGAGCATTTGAGATAATGCAGGATAACGACGCCACGACACTTCCGGTCGTCAATAACGGCAAGATAAAAGGAATCATAACTGTTGGAGATATAGCCGAGGCATATATGCTTGAGAAGGATGATAATTCCCTGTTCATAGCTGGTACAAAGTTCTCACACATAATAGATACTATAAATGGCGAGCTTGTATACGGTGACGCCGACGGATATGTTAAGGATGGAAGAGTGATCGTGGGAGCTGCCCAGGTTGACATCCTTGAGAGACATGTCAAGGAAAATGACATAGTCATAGTGAGTGACAGGGTTGAGGCTCAGCTTGCGGCCATAAACTGCGGTGCGAGCATGCTCATAGTCTGTCTTGTGAACAGCATATCTGATGTTGTCCTGGAATTTGCTAAGAACAAGGGATGTGCGGTTGTCGTAACACCGACTGACACCTATGCTGTTGCCAGACTTATCGGACAGAGCATGCCTATCGGATTCTTCATGATAAGAGACCGTATAATGACATTCTATGAGGATGACGATATAGATACACTTAAGACGACCATGGCAAAGACCAGAGTGAGATACTTTCCGGTTACGGACGGCTATGGCAACTACAAGGGACTTGTATCAAGGCGTAACTACATCAATGCGAGAAAGAAACAGCTCATACTTGTTGATCACAATGAGAGAACCCAGTCTGTTGACGGCGTGGAGAATGCCGAGATACTCGAGATAATCGACCACCACAGGATCGCGAATATAGAGACCATGAATCCTGTGTATTTCAGAAATCAGCCACTTGGATGTACTGCTACGATCATCTATCAGATGTACAAAGAGCAGAATGTCAAGATAGATAAGCCAATAGCCGGACTGCTCTGCGCAGCGATACTTTCCGATACACTGGCATTTAAGTCTCCGACGTGTACATTCATAGACGAGGCTGCTGCAAAGGAGCTTGCAAGGCTTGCAGAGATAGACATATATGAATTTGCCATGGAGATGTTCGACGCGGGAAGCAACCTCAAGGACAAGACCATGGATGAGATACTTCATCAGGATTTCAAGAAATTCGACATTGGAGATATGGTTGTTGCTGTTGGACAGATCAATTCCGTCAATGAGAAAGAGATAGACAGAATAAGAAACGGTATGCGTGAATTCCTCGGTGGATATATGGAGCCTGGCTGTGATGTGGTCCTGTTTGCAATGACCAATATTCTTCAGGAGGGCTCAGGTATCATATGCGTGGGAGAGAATGCACAGGAACTGTGCAGCAAAGCATTTGATGTGCAGCTTGAGGATAGCTATGCATATCTTTCCGGTGTTGTATCAAGAAAGAAACAGATAGTTCCTGCTCTTGTAAAGGCGACACATCAGATATAGACAGGATCGTATATAGAAGGTAACAGTATGGATATATATACAACAAATGCATATATAAGAGATACATTTGGAGAGAAATTATATAAGATATCATTGAATGCAGGAACCACCTGTCCCAACCGTGATGGTAAATCCGGGACAGGTGGCTGTATTTTTTGCAGTGCCAGCGGCTCGGGAGATTTCTCTGAGGATGCAGTCATGAGCATAGATGAACAGATAGAACTGGCAAAAAAGAGGATATCAGGCAAATGCAAATGCGACAGATATATAGCGTATTTCCAGTCATATACAAATACATACGGTGATGTCGATGCTTTGCGCGAAAAGTTTCTGGCGGCTGCAAGAAGGGATGACATAGCGGCTGTATCGATAGCCTCCAGACCGGACTGCTTTGACCCGGAGGTCATAGATATGATAAAAGATATAATAGCTGTTAAACCTGTGTGGATAGAACTTGGCCTCCAGACAGCAAATGACAGGACAGCACAGCTCATCAACAGGTGTTATGACATAAGTGTGTATGATGAGACGATGAACAGACTCAGAGAACTGGGAGTTCACATTATAGTTCATATGATAATAGGCCTGCCCGGTGAGACGAAGGAGGATATGATTGATACGGTAAGGTACATAGTGCGAAGCGGCGCAAATGGTATAAAGCTCCAACTGCTTCATGTCCTCAGGGGAACTGTTCTTGAAAAAATGTATGAGGAAGGAGTGTTCCGTGCACTGACATTTGCTGAATACGCAGATATTTTGTGTGATTGTCTTAAAGAGCTTCCTCCTGATATGGTTGTTCACAGGTTCACCGGGGATGGGCCTAAGAATATTCTTGTTGCGCCTCTGTGGAGTGCTGATAAGAAGAGAGTTATAAACGATCTGAACCGTATTATTTCGAAATTGTGAGTCTGCTAGCAGCTCAGTGCAGACTTTAAAAACAGCCTGAGATTTTCCCTGCCGTTGTCGTCAAGCTGATCACAGTCGGACAGTATTCCTGTCGCTTCCGGTGGAAGAGTCCTGCCGTGACTGTAGGCGAGGAACACTTCGCTGATGTCCATTTTATTTTTCTTTGCTATATCGATGCAGGTGAGCAGCACCAGATGACTCATATTAATACTGTATAAATTGGATATCCTGATAAGATTTATGAGATCCGGGATTCGCTCTCCGCATTCATAGTGCGAGTAGGCGGAGACGGACACCTTCAAGATGGCGGCTATTTCCTGCTGCCTTTTTCCGTGGCTGCGCCTTAGAGACTTCAGTGCGCCGCCTATCACTGCACAGTTAAAATCCTGATCGGATGAATCGTCTTCGTACACCGACGGATCAATGTTGCGTTCTTTTCTTTTTTTCATATTTTCCTGTTTTCTCCTTGAAAATAATATTTACTGTAATTGGTGGGTATAATACTGAATCTACAGTCTGGAATTTTTAGATGCTAGATTTGCCACAAATGTGTCTATCAGTTGGCGGTCGCTGTCGTTTAGAGATCTGTAATTGCCCAGCATGTCTGCTGTGCTCTGGTTGGATTCTATGGCGGTCATGTATGAATTGTCCTCCATGACGATCTGCAATGGCTTTGGATGCCCCTGCATGTATCTTGATGACAGGGTGTATGCGTATAGAAAATCGTGGTCGAGAAGCTCTGACAGTTTTATGGCCTGTTCTATATTTGGTATGTTTCTCCCTTCCTCGTAGTTGGCATATCCGGATCTGGAAATAGAGAGCGCGGCTGCGACATCCTGCTGTGTGAGTCCTGCCTTCTGTCTGAAGTATCTGAGAAGGGCAGATAGTGGATTGGATGAATGTGGTTTCATGTTTCACCTCCTTTGAATGTTTTTTTGCATTGTACACAAAAATAGTCCGTTGTAAATCAAAATGTAATAAAAAGTGTTATTTGATGTAATAATTAATCACATGTGGGATGGAGAGTATGATATAATTATCTGAAAAAACAATCGGAGGTTACCCAAATGAGTCTTGCAGATGATCTCTTTATAAACATGTGTAAAGATATAATCGATAATGGATATAGTACGGAGGGGGAGAAGGTCAGACCAAAGTGGGAAGATGGAACATATGCCTACACCATAAAGCGCTTTGGTGTTGTCAACAGGTATGATCTGTCAAAGGAATTCCCTGCGATAACACTTAGAAAGACGTATGTGAAGTCGGCTATTGATGAGCTGCTCTGGATCTGGCAGAAAAAGTCAAATAATGTTCATGATCTCAAGAGCCATATATGGGACAGTTGGGCGGATGACGACGGTTCCATAGGAAAAGCATATGGATATCAGCTTGGTGTAAAGCATAAATACAAAGAGGGTATGATGGATCAGGTGGACAGACTGATATATGACCTTAAGAATAACCCATATAGCAGAAGAATGCTCACTAACATATATGTTCACCAGGACTTGAGTGAGATGAACCTGTATCCGTGTGCGTACAGCATGACATTCAATGTAACTGGGGACAGACTCAACGCTATATTGAATCAGAGATCCCAGGATGTTCTTGCGGCCAACAACTGGAATGTTGTCCAGTATGCGGTTCTGGTACATATGCTTGCCCAGGTCACGGGATTTAAGCCGGGAGAACTGGTACATGTGATCGCGGATGCTCACATATATGACAGACATATACCGATAGTCAAGGAGCTGATAACAAGACCTACATATCCTGCTCCAAAGTTCTACATGAATCCTGATGTTAAGGATTTCTATGACTTTACTCTGGATGATTTCAGAATAGAAGACTATGAGACGGGACCACAGATTAAGGATATTCCTATTGCGATATAAGACTATGAAGCATGGGACGGGAAGTATACAGATGGAGGACATATGAAGTTTATTGCAGCAGTAGATAAGAATTGGGCTATTGGAAATAAAGGCAGATTACTGATAAGGATATCGGAGGATCAGAGGAATTTCAGACAGACCACGATGGGGCATGTCGTTGTTCTAGGGAGGAAGACTCTGGAGGAGTTTCCGGGTGGAAGACCGCTCAAGGGAAGGTCAAATATAATTCTCAGCAGAAATCCTGAATATACAGTTGAGGATGCGGTGGTTGTCCACTCGATGGACGAACTGTTTGCAGAGCTGGCAAAGTATAACACGGATGACATTTTTGTCATAGGCGGACAGACTATCTACGATGAGCTCATACCATATTGTGATGAGGCGGTTATCACCAAAATAGACAGAGAATTTGAGGCTGATGCATTTATTTCGGATCTCGACAAAATGGACAACTGGAATGTGACGGATGAGAGACCGGGTGAGGATGTGTCAGAGGTGAATTTTACATTTGTCACATATAAAAATAGTGATGTGAAGAAATAAATTATAATAATTTTTATAATATTCACAAAAAAGCACCTTTTTTTGATTGAAAATTCACAAAAAACATTTGTTAAATGAAGATTATTGTGATACAATTTTTTTATATTTGGGAGGTGCGCTAATGAAGGAAGTATTAATTACATCGGGAACAAGCTTTGAGGGATATGATATCGTTGACTATGGAACATACAAGTTCACACAGACGATACTTAATTCCAACTTTTTGAAGGATTTCGGAACATCTATTGCGGATATTGCCACGGACAGAAGAGATATCTATCAGGAGAAGATCGATGAGATCCTCAATGAAACAATCAATAATTTCACAGATATGGTTCGTGAGACGAAGTATAATGCTGTAGTTGGATTCAGAACGGGTGTTGAGGAATACACCAACAACGTGACTGCTGTTGTTGCCAGTGGAACTCTGGTAAACATAAAGGAGCAGTACAAGTCAGAATTTGACAAGAGCAGCTTCATCAGAAATGAGATTTATGTAAGAAACTATTACGACCTGCTCGTGCCAAGGGCATCAAAGGTTGTACTTGCATCAGAGGGCAAGGGAACAAAGATTTCCGTGTGGTTCAACAACTACAATAACGACGATATAAAGGCGCTTAAGGCAGAGCTTCAGTTCACCAATATCTATGGTGACAATATAACACTGCCGGATGTTGATTTTACATTTGATAAGACCAACCTCAAGCTCCTCAAGTCGGATTATGTGGAGTGTAAGCTTCCGGATAAGTATATAAAGATGATATCCTCCGTCAAGGTATACATCAAGAAGTATGTCAAGGCCAGCGGAGTATACGAGATAGATGCAGATTCTATCGGAATTGAGATGTCTGACGTTAAGTTTAAGGCACTCAAGCTTAAAAAGGGAATTGATGCAGTAGCAAACTACAAGTCAGATGGACTTGTGTGGACATGTAACTGTGGACACGTAAACGAAGGCGGCGCAGAGGAATGTGTGATCTGTGGAAGAAAGCAGGATGAGATGAAGAACTCTATCACATTCAACTACGAGCCTATGCTTGAAGAGATGAAGACAAAAGAGTATGTAATAGAGATCAAGGATGTACTCATGAAGTACATCAAGGACATTGATACAGGAATGAGAATGCAGCTTCTTGAGATCATGGAGTCCGGTCTTAATTACGAGAAGAGCAGAGGATCCATGAAGGACTCTGTTATTGAGAAAGTTGAGAATCTCTTCCTTGGATTATAAGGATTATAAGACGATATGCAACAGTACATGGTACAGATAATAAAAAATCTTAAGGAGAAGGGTTACAGACAACTCAATCCGGAAAGTAACAACGTATACGGCAGAGCAGACAGCGATGCCGTATATATTGTTGTTATAGGCAGTAATCATAATCTTGATTCTGAGACTCTGAAAAAGTTCAATAATAAAATATTGCTTGACGTTTCTTCGGATTCGCATAGAAAAGTCAATCTTCTCAATATACTCATCACTCCAAACGGAATGTTTGATGATATGACAAAAAAGATAGTTGAAGAACTGGACAATGTCTGGCTGTTCACGGAGGATTACGGAAAGCTGTATATATTTGAGAATCAGCCCACTGACTTTGACTCACTCTATGATGTGATCGATAAAAAAACGGTGTTGGATAACCGCAGATCCCAGCACAATCTGATAAGAATGTTCGGTGTTGTAACACCGATATTACTGTTGTTAAATATTCTGGTGTACGTTGCATGTATCTTTGTTTATCAACCTACGGAACTGGCTGTGGAAGTGCTTGCGATATCAGAAAAAGGACAATATTACAGATTCCTGACATCAATGTTTACACATTTTGGAATAGCACATCTGGTTGGAAATATGGTAATTTTGATCGCACTCGGTGCGAGGGTTGAGAATATAATAGGCAGATTCAATTATGTCATAGTTTATATTGCCACGGGTCTTACTGCGTCATTTGCATCATACATAGATTGTTTTTATAATAATACATATGCTTACTCGGCTGGTGCATCCGGAGCGATATTTGGTCTTCTGGGAGTGCTGGTTGTCATAGCATTTTACAATAAGGGCCGGGTGAAGGATCTGTCACTTATTAATATGCTTATATTATTTATTCTGACACTGGTTAACGGAAAGATGTCAGAAGGTATTGATAATGTTGCCCATGTGGCGGGATTTGCGGCTGGGGTAGTGGCCGGGGTAGTCATTTTGCTGACCAATCAAAAGGTTGTAAAGAATAGCCGTTTATGATAAAATAATACGATGATAAAAAGTGGGAGGCTGGGTTATGAGTACTGGAATCAGTATGTCAAGTGTAAACAAAATAAAGGAACTTGCAGACAATGGCGATTACAGTCTCGCTCTCGATATACTTGAACATCAGGATCTGTCGAAGTCACTTAGTCCACAGTTTATTAGAATATGCGGCGAGGTGTATTACGAGAACAAAAGATATCCTGAGGCCAGAGCGGCGCTTGTCAAGGCACATGCCATGGCTCCGGCTGGTAACAAGATAATATATTCTTTGATAAAACTGTATTTATCCATGGGATTTACACAGCTTGCAGAGCATTATTTTGAGATATATACATTTAATCAGGCCAATAAGGATGCAGGTACATACAGACTTGAATATATGATAGCCAAGGCACACAGGAAGCCCGTGAATGAACTTTACAGCATACTGGTGTCGGCGAATGATGTTGAGACGGATGAAGAGTGGGATTTTGAGATGCTTCTGCTTCATGCGTACATAAGAAACAGGGAGAAGTTTGACAGCGCCTGTGTTGAATTCAGAGCGCATTACAAGAACTCTTCACATTTGTATATGCTGGACAAGCTCATGGGCGGCGATGTGGATCTTGAATCCATGATCTATTGTTATCCTGATACGGAGATGCCGGATGATGATCCTGAGCAGGCAGATACAAGAGCAAATGAAAATAAGATACTGGAAGAAGACGATCTGAGAATGCATCCAAAGGATGCTAAGATCATGATCATGGTCGAGGATGACGCACCTGTGACGAGTTCCATGAAATTCAAGCAGATGTGGATTAGATCGAAGGATAAAAAAGAGCAGAAAAAGGAAGCTCGTCAGGAAGAAGAGAATTCTGAGCCGAAGAAGAAATCCAGAGGTTTATTTGGATTGATGTCAAGGAAAGAGGAAGAGCTTGTCGAGCAGGAGATGGAATCTCTGAAGAACGAGAATCTTGACAAGGAACAACTGCTCGAGGAAGTTATTTCCGATACCGCTGATGATGCCGGGAATAAGGCAAAACCTGAGCTCAAGGCGATGAGCAGTGACAGTGAGAAAGCTCCTGAGGGAAAGTCACAGGATATGACCGAGATAAGCGGAGAGCTGACTCCTGAGGATGCAGCGGTGTATAACAAAGATAACGACAATGAGTATGAGGATTCCGAACCGGTGGAGGAAGATAATTATGTTATCGAAGAAGAGCCGGAGGAAGTAGTCATGGTTGAGGTTGATGGTGACGATTTTGATGACGTATCTGACAGTGCGTCAGATTGCGATTCTGAAGACGATACTGTTGTGGAGACCTTTGATTCTGAGTTCGAGGGAGACTTTGAGGATGGATTTGAGGCGGATGCAGAGCCGGAGACTTTGCCTGATGAACCGGTTGAATCAGAAACGTTTGATTTTGATAAAGCCTTTGAATCTCTTGAGGAGTTCGAGGTTGACGATGAGAATCTCGAGGATCTGATGGAAGATGCGGAGTCTCAGAATGATGTGGAAGAAACTGCTGTTGAGCCGGGTGTAGAGCAGAATGAACCGGAAGTTGATGAAGTCTCAGTTGAGATCGAACCGGAGATCGAAGAAGAATTCGAGGTAGATTCAGATTCTGAGCCTGAATTCGAAAAAGAACTTGAGGTTGGCGCAGAATTCACGATCGAGGCAGAGGCTGAGGAAGAATTCACAGTCGAGGCAGAGCCGGAGGTTGAGGAAGAATTCACGATCGATGCCGAAGCGGAGATTGAAGATGAATTTGAGACTGAAGCTGAGCCAGAGTTAGAAGAATTTACAATCGATGCGGAATCTGAGGAATCTGAGATGGAAGAAGTTCCAGTGGAAGTCGAACCAGAGGTGGAAGAATTTGAAGCTGAGGTTGAACTGGAGATCGAAGAAACTGAGGCTGAAGCTGAATCAGAGGTCGAAGAGGAATTCATAATGGAAGCAGAGGATAAGTCAGAAGAGAAAATTGTGATGGAGACAGAACCGGAAAAGCCAAAGAATAATGGCTTCCCGGTGTTTAAGAGCAGTCTGTTCCCTGACTACAACACAGAGAATGCAGCACTGTATGATCTGTCGGCAGAGAAAGATATAAATGCAGAGATAGAGGCTGATGAAGCCAAGATATCGGAAAGTCTTAAGAAAGAGGAGGATCTTATCGGTGAAACAGACAGACTCCTTGCAAGACTTGGAATTAAATTCAACACGGAGTTCAATTCTATATTGAATTTTGATGATGAAGATAAAGAGGAGGATGTGGCAGCTCCCGACGAGGAGAAGACAGACGAGCAGGAATCCCCACAACAGGAAACGGTTGACGCTGAATCAGAGCAACCGAAGAAAAAGCCGTTCAGACTGAAGGGCTGATCAAAGAAGAAATAAAGTAGCATGATTATACATATAGTGTATTGCTTTTTATTTGAACAAACGGAAGGAGGCGAGGGAATTGGCTGTAGATCAGACAGAAGCAATGATTGCGGCGATCAAGGCACAGCTTGAAAAGGAAAGAGCTGCAGAAGCTGCCAAGAAAAAGAGAGAAGAAGAGGAAGAACTTCTCAAGAGCGGCAGCAAGAAGAAAGATGCTGAGACTGCTAAAAGCCAACACAAAACTTTGTCCAAGGAGGAGTTAGAACGAATCGAGGCTAAGAAACGCCGTAAGAGAGAAGAGGCTCTTGGAATTGTTCATGAGGATGAACCGGAAACTTCAACTGAGGATGAAAAGCAGGACGATGTTCCAAAAGAGGGAGAGGGACTGAAGCCTGAAGATAAAAAAGAAGATAAAAAACCAGAGGGAGCTGCACCTAAGCTCAGTCTTAACCTTGGAGGCATCGCTGATGATATGTCGGGCGGTGGTCTCGGAGGCGGCCTTGGCGGCGGATTAGGTGAAGGCGGTCTTGGAGGACTCGGAGGCGGCCTTGGCGGCGGACTCGGAAGTACACCTAAGACAGAGGGAGGCCTTGGCCCTAATTCCTGTTATCCAGTAGCGGCCTTGGCGGCGGTCTTGGTAAAACACCTAAAACAGAAGGCGGTCTTGGCGGCGGATTTAAGTTTGGCGCCGGAACTGAAGGTACAGTTAAGTCAACAGGTGGAAGCAATATTGTTCTCACTGATGATGATGAAAATGCTGAGGATGAAGAGACACTTGAGTGGGTAACTGATAAGAATGCAAAGGTGAATAAAGTTAAGTCACCTAAGGGAGGCAGTGATGCGAACGGAGATCTGTTCAGCATTCTCCCAGATAGAAACAAGCAGGCTGCGGCTGGAGAGTCATTGTATGATTTTGACGATGATGACGACGATGATGACGATTTCCTTGGAGCAGGAATAAAGAACCTGTCCAATATAGACGAGGAGAGCCCTGAGGAGATAGCCAAGAAGAAGGCTGAAGAGGAGGCCAAGAAGAAAGCTGAGGAGGAAGCCAAGAAGAAGGCTGAGGAAGAAGCTAAGAAGAAGGCCGAGGAAGAGGCTAAGCGTAAGGCTGAAGAGGAGAAGAAGCGCAAAGAGGCAGAAGAGGCAAGAAAGAAGGCTGCCGCTGAAAAGGCTAAGGCTGAGGCTGAGGCAAAGAAGCAGCAGGCAATCGACGATGCCAGAAAGAACGCTGAAGAGGCAAAGAAGCATGCTGAGACCTCGAAGAAGACCATCGAGGAATGCGAGAAGACAGAGAAGGATCTCGAAAAGCAGCTTGAAGAATTTGCTGCCAAGAAACAGAACTATGATGCAAAGATGGCACAGGAGGCTGAGGCAAAGAAGAAGAACGATGCTGAGCTGCTTGAGCGCGAGGAGAAAGAGCTTGATGCAAATATTGCAAAGCTCAAGAAAGAGATAGCAGATACAAATGAATCTGCTAAGAAAGAGTCAGACAGAATCCTCAAGGAGAGCGATCCTGATACATATAAGAACAATATGATCAATGAGGCTCAGGCTGCTGCTGACAAGGCTATAAAGGCACTTGCCGACACTAAGAAGACCAATGTGGATAAGGGTGTCGCTGAGTACAACAAGGCTGTGGATGCAGATAAGAAGAAGCTGGCAGACATAGATGCAGACAAGAAGAAGTCTATAGAGTCAGCCAAGAAGAAGCGCACAGATGAGGAAGCAAGAGCATCCAAGATCATGAAGACTGCCGAGGCAGACAAGACAAAGGCTGGTGCAATATTCAGCGAGTCTAAGAAGGCTGAGGAAGAGGCTGATGCTAATCTTAAGAATACCACTGAGATGGAGAGTCAGTCACAGAAGACTCTTGATGAGCTCCAGAAGAAGCTTGAGGAGTCAGAGAAGGCTGTTAAGAATGCAAAGAACAGCAGAAATGATGCAAACACAAAGCTTGCAATACAGAAGGAAGAACTGAAGAAGGCAGAGAAGGCTGAGGAGGAGGCTGCAAAGGCTCTTGAGGCAGCAAAGAAGGCCAAGGAAGAGGTTCAGAAGAAGATTTCAGACAGCGAGGAGTTCATAAAGAAGGCTGCTGATCAGATTACATCTGCTGAGAACGACAACAAGAAGATCAGTGAGGATGTTGCCGCTGCAAAGAAGGAGAATGACTCATTCAAGGCTGCGAAGGCAGAGGCTAAGGAAGCTCTCGATTCAGCTAAGAAGTCTCTTGTTGAGGCTGAGGATCTTCTGGCAAAGGCAGAGGCTGCTGCCGAGGAAGCAGAGCAGGTAGTCGAAGAGGCTAAGATCGCAGAAGAGGTTGAGATCCAGAATGCGGAAGCTGCTGCCAAGGAAAAGACAGATAAGCTTACGGCAGAAGGAAAAGATAGAGAGACCAAGCATGAGGCGTTCCTTGCTGCTGAGGAAGAGAAGTATGCTACGGCAGAGGCAAGTGAGCTCGAGAAGGTTCAGACTACAGCTATGAAGGCTGAGAAGGAAGCCTCAGATATGAAGACAAAGGCTGAAGCTGATGCTAAGAAGCTTCTCGATGATGCAAAGAAGAAAGAAGAAGAGTTAAAGAACAAGATCGCTGAGCTCAAGACAAAACAGGCTGAGCGCATTGTTGCAAGAAAAGAGGCTGCTGATCAGGCAAAGGCCGAGGCTGAGGAGAAGAAGAAGAAAGATCTCTCAGCAATAGACAAGGTCGAGGCTGATGTCAAGAAACAGCTTGAGGATATAAGAAGCAAGGCTACTGCTGCTGCAAAGGTACTTGAAAAGGCTATAAAGCGTGAGGAAGAGTACAAGAAGCAGGAAGAGCTTCTGAAGGAAGGCAAGGTTGAGGAAGCTGCACAGGTTATCACACAAGATGAAGAAGCAACTATGGCTGCTTCAGTAAGTGAGGCTGTTGCTGCGAGACGTAAATCACTGCCTAAGGAGGCAAAGTACCTCTACAAGTATCTCGGAGTCGAGCCTGCTGGTGCACAGATCGTTAACGTTCTCCAGACTCTCAAGGTAGATCCTAAGAGATCTAAGAATGTTGTTATTCTTGGACAGCACGGATTTGGACTTACCATGGTCGGTGAGGATTTTGCAAAGTTCTATTATGATATGGGAATCTGCAAGTCTGAGGCAAAGGCAAAGGTTAAGGCAAAGGTTATAAACAGCGGTAAGCTTGCAGGAGCAGTTGGCAAGCTCAAGGGCGGATGTCTTATCATTGAGAGCGCAGGACTTATAACACCTGAGAGATTCAAAGAGATGGTTGATATGTGTTCACCTGAGAAGAATGATATTAAGATCATCCTCACAGGAGAGAAGACAGCTCTCAGCAATATGCTTGCAGCAAATATGACTCAGGCAAGATCGTTCAACAACAGAGTATACTTTGACCAGATCAATGAGAGCGGAATGATCAATGTGGCAGAGTGCTACGCTGATGAGAAGGGCTTCAAGCTTGAGAGTGGAGCAGATACAGCTATAAAGAATGCTTTGATGGCGATGGAGTCAGGAAATATCGACAGACTTCTCGGTGCTATGGATGATGCCATGAAGGCTGCTGAGACCAGAGATCCTATCGACAAGAAGATTCTTAAAAAAGAGATAAAATAAGTTTTGTGACGGATATACCGTTGTAGAATTTTGTTGAAAAAAACAATACCAGTGCTTATAATATCTGTGTTATAGCACTGGTATTATTTTGTTGTGATAAAGGAGAATTTATATGCTTTCAACTGATATTGGAGTAGATTTAGGAACGTCAAATGTATTGATCAGCGTAAGAGGTAAGGGAATTGTTGTAAACCAGCCGTCTGTTGTCGCATATGAAGTATCTACAAAAAAAGTAATAGCAATAGGAACAAAAGCCAAGAAAATGATAGGAAAGACTCCGGAGAATATAGAGGTCGTCAGACCTCTCAATAAGGGAGTTATATCTGATTATACAATAGCGGAGATAATGCTCAAGGCATTTATCAGAAGCGCAATGGAGAAACGTTCGGGAGTTGGAAGACCAAGGATATGCGTGTGTGTTCCAAGCGGTGTTACCGAGGTGCAGAGAAGAGCTGTTGAGGAAGCAGTGTACAAGACCGGTGCCAAGAATGTGTATGTCATGGAGGAACCTTTGGCTGCTGCTGTAGGAGCAAATGTAGATATCTATGAGGCAAAGGGTAATATGGTGGTTGACATAGGCGGTGGAACCACGGATATTGCGGTCGTATCCCTTGGTGGTGCAGTGGAGAGCAGCTCCATAAAATACGCCGGAGATGACTATAATAATGCACTCATCAAGTATGCCAGAAGAAAATACAACCTGCTTATAGGTTATCAGACAGCGGAGAATGCGAAGATCGCTGTTGGCTCAGTCGTAAAGCGTGATGAAGATATTGAGTATGTGATCAAGGGCCGTGATCTTATCAAGGGACTTCCAAAGGCTGTAACAATAACTGCGAATGAAACAGTGGATGCATTTGAGGAGACTACAGAGCATATTCTTGGAGCAATACACAATGTTCTTGAGACTGCACCGCCGGAGCTGGTGGCTGACATTGCGGTATCGGGCATTGTGCTTACCGGAGGAGGAAGTCTTATATACGGAATGGACAGAATAATCAAAGAGCGCACAGGGATAGAGGCATATGTATCGGAAAAAGCACTTGAGGCAGTGGCTCTCGGCGCTGGTATGTCTGTCAACCTCAGCGATAAGAAAGAAGATTAAATGTATGGAAAGAGATTATTTGCCGATCTGCATGGAGGACATGAAGAAGAGAGGGTGGACACAGGCAGACTTTGTGTTTGTCATAGGTGATGCCTATGTTGACCATCCCTCATTTGGTCCTGCCATCATAAGCAGATTGCTTGAAAGATATGGATATAAGGTGTGTATGATTGCCCAGCCTGATTGGAAGAATGACAAGAGCATTGATGTTTTTGGCAGACCAAGACTGGGCTTTTTGGTGTGCGGAGGCAATATGGATTCCATGGTGAACCATTATTCCGTATCTAAGAAGAGAAGACAGAAGGATGCGTACTCTCCAGGTGGAGAGATGGGACTCAGACCTGATTATGCCACCACGGTTTACTGTAATCTGATAAGGAGAACATACAAGGATGTTCCGATCATAATCGGAGGTATAGAGGCCAGCCTCAGACGTATGGCTCACTATGATTATTGGTCTGATAAATTGAAACATTCCATTCTGGTGGATTCATCCGCCGATATACTTTCGTATGGCATGGGCGAGCACAGCATGATAGAGATAGCGGAGGCGCTCGACAGCGGAATAGATGTGAAAGATATCACATTTGTCAGGGGTACATGCTACAGGACAAAGGATATATCAGGTGCGCCCGAGGATTCCATTATACTGCCGGATTATGACAGTCTTTCAAAGGATAGACTGGAGTATGCAAGAAGCTTTTATACACAGTATATAAATACAGATCCATACTCGGCTAAAACGCTGGTTGAGGGATACGGAAACAGAGGATATGTTGTTCAGAATCCTCCGGCTTATCCGCTCACCCAGATGGAGATGGACGATGTGTATGATCTGCCATATATGAATAACTACCATCCGATATATGAGGAGGCGGGCGGTATCCCGGCTATATCAGAGATAAAATTCAGCCTGACGAGCAACCGGGGCTGCTTCGGAGGATGCAGCTTCTGCGCACTGACATTTCACCAGGGCAGGATCATACAGACAAGAAGCCACGAGTCACTGATAAAGGAAGCGGAGCGCATGACGCATGATCCTGATTTCAAAGGCTATATACATGATGTCGGAGGGCCGACTGCGAATTTCAGGCATAAATCATGCGCAAAGCAGGATAAATATGGTGTATGCACCAACAAGCAGTGTCTGTTCCCGGAACCGTGCAGGAATCTGAAGGTTGACCACAAGGATTATGTTGAGCTTCTGCGGAAGCTGGAGGCGGTTCCAGGTGTGAAAAAAGTATTTATCAGATCGGGAATACGATTCGATTATGTGATGGCGGACAGCAACGATGAATTCCTGAAAGAGCTTTGCGAGAAGCATATAAGCGGACAGCTCAGAGTTGCGCCGGAGCATGTATCGGATAATGTTCTCAGGATGATGGGCAAGCCACAGAACAGTGTATATGAGAAATTCATTGATAGATACAAAAGGGTAAATGCAAAGACTGGAAAGCAGCAGTATGTTGTTCCGTACCTGATGTCATCACATCCCGGATCCACGCTGAAGGAGGCGGTGGAGCTTGCCGAATATGTAAGGGATATAGGCTATATGCCTGAACAGGTGCAGGATTTCTATCCTACGCCGTCCACGATATCCACATGTATGTACTACACCGGAGTCGATCCTAGAACCATGAAACCGGTATATGTACCTCATAATCCACATGAAAAGGCAATGCAGAAGGCTCTTATGATGTATAGAAAACCGGAGAATTATGATCTGGTCAAAGAGGCGCTCATAAAGGCCGGCAGACAGGATCTTATCGGTTTTGATAAAAAATGTCTGATAGCGCCGAGAAAGATGGACAGGAAAGGTGAACACCAGGGACAACGTTCGTATGGCAAAAATGATAAAAGTAAGAACAATTCAATCAAAAATGGTAAAAACAGCAAAAATAATAAAGCTGTTCCACAGAAAAACACAAAATCATCCGGGCAGAAAAATGCTAAAAATGGCAAAAACAGGAATAAAAGGAAATAGCTCCTTCGCGGAGTCGTTCATTTTTGGTTGCGTGGCACATGCTTTTGTGCTAGAATTATGGCAGATTGTGTGAACCTTTAAGGTTTTTTTATATGTAGTCTTATGTCACACTAATATTTTTTAAAATGGAGGATTTGAAAATGGCAAAGAAGATTGTTTTAGCAGGCGCATGTCGTACAGCTATCGGAACAATGGGTGGATCACTCAGCACAACACCAGCAGCAGAGCTTGGTTCAATCGTTATCAAGGAGGCTATCAACAGAGCAGGAGTTCCTGCAGATCAGGTAGACCACGTATACATGGGATGTGTTATCCAGGCTGGTCAGGGACAGAACGTTGCACGTCAGGCTTCAATCAAGGCAGGACTTCCAATCGAGACAACTGCTGTTACAGTTAACGTTGTCTGTGGTTCAGGTCTTAACTGTGTCAACATGGCTGCTCAGATGATCGAGGCAGGAGACGCTGATATCGTAGTTGCAGGTGGTATGGAGAACATGTCTATGGCTCCTTACGCTATGATGAAGGGTCGTTTCGGTTACAGAATGAACAATGGTGTACTCGTAGATACAATGGTAAACGATGCTCTGTGGGATGCATTCAATGACTATCACATGATCAAGACAGCTGACAATATCTGTGAGCAGTGGGGTCTTACACGTGAGGAGCTTGATGAGTTTGCAGCTAAGAGCCAGCAGAAGGCAGTTGCAGCTCAGGAGTCAGGCGCATTTGACGCTGAGATCGTACCAGTTATGGTAAAGAAGAAGAAAGAGATGGTTGAGTTCAAGAAGGATGAGGGACCAAGACCTGGTACTACAGTTGAGACTCTTTCAAGACTCAGAACAATCAATCCTAACGGATTTGTTACAGCTGGTAACGCTTCAGGTATCAATGATGGTGCTGCAGCTATCGTTGTTATGAGCGAGGAGAAGGCTAAGGAGCTTGGTGTTAAGCCTATGGCTACATGGGTAGCTGGAGCACTTGGCGGAGTTGATCCTTCAATCATGGGTATCGGACCTGTAGCTTCAACCAAGAAGGTTATGGCTAAGACTGGTCTCAAGATCGAGGACTTCGATGTTATCGAGGCAAACGAGGCATTCGCTGCACAGTCAGTAGCAGTTGCTAAGGATCTTGGATTTGACGTTGACAAGCAGGTTAACCCTAACGGTGGTGCAATCGCTCTTGGACATCCAGTAGGAGCTTCAGGATGCCGTATTCTTGTTACACTGCTTCATGAGATGCAGGCAAAGGGTGCTAAGACAGGTCTTGCTACTCTCTGTATCGGTGGTGGAATGGGCTGCTCAACAGTCGTTAAGATCGAGGACTAATTTTAGATAATAAAGGAGATACATCATGGAGTTTGTTACATACGAACAGGATGGATATGTAGGAATTATCACAATCAACCGTCCAAAGGCTCTGAACGCACTCAACAGTGCAGTTCTTGAAGAGCTTGATGCAACATTCAAGGCAGTTGATCTTGATACAACAAGATGTCTTATTCTTACAGGTGCCGGTGAGAAGTCATTTGTTGCCGGAGCTGATATAGGTGAGATGTCAACACTCACAAAGGCAGAGGGAGAGGCCTTCGGTAAGAAGGGTAATGATGTGTTCAGAGCCATTGAGACATTCCCTATCCCAGTCATCGCAGCAGTGAATGGATTTGCCCTTGGCGGCGGATGCGAGATCTCAATGAGCTGTGATATCAGAATCTGCTCAGAGAATGCAATATTCGGTCAGCCAGAGGCTGGTCTTGGTATCACACCTGGTTTTGGTGGAACACAGAGACTTGCGCGTCTTGTAGGCGCAGGCATGGCTAAGCAGCTTATCTATACAGCAAGAAACATCAAGGCTGACGAGGCTTACAGAATCGGTCTTGTGAATGCTGTTTATCCACTTGAGGAGCTCCTTCCAGCAGCTAAGAAGATGGCAGCCGGAATCGCAGCGAACGCTCCTATTGCAGTGAGAAACTGCAAGAAGGCTATCAACGATGGCTTACAGGTAGATATGGATCAGGCAATTGTTATTGAGGAGAAGCTTTTTGGTGACTGTTTCGAGACAGAGGATCAGAAGGCAGGAATGGGCAACTTCCTTGAGAAAGACAAGGAAAAGAAGCTTAAGGTTGTTCCTTTCCAGAACAAGTAATAATTAACAGTTCTGATATTAACATTTAGAATATGTGTCAGTTTTTCTGTGAAAAACTGACATGTAGCACCAGCCATTTGCCGTAGGCAAATTTTGCATGGCTGGTGTTCAACAGGGTGGGGAATCTGATAAAGGTAAACCATCCTAAATGTGTGATATAAGTATTATGGTAGCATGTTAAACGAAACGTATATGAATTTCTCATGTTTACCGGGAAAAAAGATTTAGGAGGACATAAAAATGAAGGTTGGCGTAATTGGTGCAGGAACCATGGGTCAGGGCATTGCTAAGGCATTTGCTCAGGTTGACGGATACGAGGTTGCACTCTGCGATATCAAGCAGGAGTGGGCTGAAGGCGGTAAGGACAAGATCGCTAAGGGTTATGCAAGACTCGTAGAAAAAGGAAAGATGACACAGGAGAAGGTTGATGGTATTCTTGCCAGCATCACTCCAGGTCTTAAGGAAGACTTATGTGCAGACTGCGACCTTATAGTTGAGGCTGCTTTCGAGAACATGGAAGTAAAGAAGACAACATTTGCTGAGCTTGACAAGATCTGCAAGCCAGAGTGTGTATTCGCTTCAAACACATCATCACTTTCTATCACAGAGATTGGAAATGGTCTTACACGTCCTATGATCGGTATGCATTTCTTCAATCCAGCTGACAGAATGAAGCTTATCGAGGTTATCGCAGGTGTTAATACACCAGCTGAGACTGTAGAGAAGATCGTTAAGATCTCAGAGGAGATCGGTAAGACTCCAGTACAGGTTAACGAGGCTGCTGGATTCGTAGTAAACAGAATCCTCATCCCAATGATCAACGAAGCTGCTTTCATCAAGATGGAAGGTGTATCAGACATAGCTGGTATTGACGCTGCTATGAAGCTTGGTGCTAACCATCCAATGGGACCACTTGAGTTAGGTGATTTCGTAGGCCTTGATATCTGTCTTGCAATCATGGACGTTCTGTACAATGAGACAGGTGACAGCAAGTATCGTGCATGTCCATTACTTCGTAAGATGGTACGTGGCGGCAACCTCGGTGTTAAGAGCGGCAGAGGATTCTATGTATACAATGCTGATCGTACAAAGACACCAGTTGATGCTCAGTAATAGTGCTAAGTAATATAATATATTCATGGAGGAATAATTAGAATGGATTTCGCTTTAGACAAGAAGTATGAAATGGCGCAGAATTTATTCAGAGAGTTCGCGCAGAATGAAGTAAAGCCTCTTGCTCAGGAAATTGACGAACAGCACAGATTTCCTAGAGAGACTGTAGAGAAGATGGCAAAGTATGGTTTCTTAGGAATCCCTGTTTCTAAGGAGTTCAAGGGTCTGGTCCACGGTGATTACGGCAAGACTCCCGCTCCCATCAAGCCCGAGTTCACCAAGAAGATCCTTGGCGACGAGCAGCCCATTACCTGCCGCTTTGC
>ERZ773113.413-NODE-413-length-22712-cov-78.425343_pt1 | contig 22712 bp, 20 predicted proteins | sample MGYA00580565_ERZ773113 | MGnify/ENA primary metagenome ERZ773113 (study PRJEB29015, sample SAMEA2737827) | human gut metagenome | biome: human gut; feature: human-associated habitat; material: faeces | place: China | collected 2012 ...
TGTACCGTTTATTTTGATCTGTGGCACTTTATATGTCTTTGTTGGCATCCATGGCGTTTCCTCTACTTCTCCCATGAATTGCTTGAAATTATCCCATAGGATACGGTTTGGACAATAGAAATAGTAGAAGTCAATGAATGCATCGTCCATCACTGGATACTTCGGTGTACTCATTCGAATGATTGCTGCTGTATTTACGTTGAAGGTATCGCCCGGTAATACCTCGTCAACATAGAATGGAATCAGCTTGCCGGAATCGAACGTTGTTAAAATTGTCTGGTCGCGGTTAAACCTCGTTCGACTTGCTTTCATTTCTGGAATCTGATTAAAGTGTCTTTCGTTGTTTCGATTCACTTTTATTCCTCCTTTGCTTCCGGTTCTGTTTTTGTTTCTGCTGCTGCCATTTTTTGCAGTTCTTCAAGTTTCATGGCGTTTGCCTGTGCGGTCGCTACCATTCGATGATACTCGTGAATGTTCTGCGGAAATTCCGTAATATCCGTGTATGTATCGTTTAATGCTCCCTCCGACAGACTTTTCAGAAACTGTGGGTCAAAACTTGCTTTTCGGACAATGCTTTTGATATCACATTCATCCGCATAGCTTTCAATTTCCTGTTGGATGTCGATTGGTGCAGTTTCTTGCAGTACTTCTTGCCCTTTTTCGTCCTTTGTCCAGACGTATTGTTTCTGGAATTTTTCTCCGCTTTCAGAAAAGAAGGGCTCTCGCCCTTCTTCATATCGTTTATTCATTCGGCTTGCCCTCCCACACCTTTTTCTTGTCGTTGGTAAACTCACCGTTTTCGTCTTCAAACTCTGCCAACTTAAAGCCGGCGTAGTCACCAGGTGCCTGTCCGACAAACGTTTTTTCATCCTTCGCCATTACGTTGCACATACGTGCAAAGGTTGCATCGTTCTTGCTCTCGCCTACCCATGCATAGCACTTTGCTACACTGTCCCACAGGCCAAAATATTCATGCTTCATGATGTTTACTCTCCTTCTTACAGCCGGATGCCACCGCGCATAGGTTTCTGGCTAAGGTTGATGGTTTTGGTTTTTCGTGCGGTTACGTTGAACATCCGGCGATCTTTTGCGCCGCTCATTACTTTACGATGTCTCGCCATTGTTGTACTCCCTTCTCATTAGTTCTAGTTCGATGGCATTTGCAAAGTTTTTCATTTGCCAAATTTCTTCTGCTAGCTTTTTAGCGTCTTCGATGTTTGATACTTTTTTAAGCATCTTGTATTCGCCGTCAATTTCTTTGTACTTTCGTTCGAGCAGGATTTCCAATGCTTCTTTGGTCTGGTCTCTTACGTTCCATGTTTTGTGCATCATGGCTTTACTCCTTTTCGTTTTCGTTGATGCTATCATGCAGTGCGTGATAGATCTCGTCAAGCTTTTCAAGAATCTGCATCATGATGCGGATCGCCTGCTTGACATCCTTAATGGAAATCAGTGCCATTTTATACCCCCTTTCTGTATTTTTCATTTCGTGTGTCGAAATGTACCCAGTTGTCATATACGATGATACCGCCACTGTTTGGTACGATGCTGTTTAGCACTTTTGCAAGTTCCTTTGGCGTCACTCCGTTCGCTCTGATGTCTGCTGCCATGCCTCTTGTATGGTAGCTGTATTTTGCTCCTCCTACTTTTTGGTTGTGGCTTACTGTGCGGTATCCGCTTGTGATTACAATCGGTTTATTGATTTTTTTTCTTGCGATCTCTAGAATGATTGCCAAATAATCGTCAATGAATACGATCGGTGTTCCGTCTTTGCATGCGAACTCTTTTACCTTGAAGTGGTCTGTAACTTGTTCGTTTCCTTGCTCTCCTGCTAGATATGCTTTGATTTCCATGTTTTATTCTCTCTTTCGTCTTTATTTTATCATGTTTTTGATTTTTGTCAATTTTTTAAAACTCGAATGTTTGGTCTATTCTGTAAAGCGTTACTTTTGTTACGTTTGCTTCCTCTCTGCATTTTTTTGCTTTTTCCTTGGCGTCTTTGGTTGTCTCTATCCACGTTCTTTGTTCTTTTGTACCGTTTTTGAAATATACTCTCACCAAAAATTTGTACTCTTTCATATTGCTTACCTCTCAAAACCATGCTATTTTTTTCTCTTTGTCCAATTGATTGATTCTTTGTCTTGTGAGTTGCCCCGATCGGCTCTCCCACTCGCCCGTTTTTTTGTTTGTGGTGTATGGTTCTCTCATGAATCCACCTATACTAGGTGTGTATCCGATCACCTTTCCTTTTTCGTTGTATTTGTATGGCATAATGTTTGCCCCCTTTCTATGATCTATTATATCACAGAATTTTACATTTGTCAAGTTTTTATTTTTTGCGCAGGTCTTGCTCCTTTGTTTTGAATGGCGCTTTAGCGCCTTGCCGTGCGTAGCGTATGCGGAGCTCGGCTAATCCATTCCTTGTTAGCGCTGTGCGCGTTTTCAACACTTTCAACACTTTCAACAGGTTTTCCACAAAATGTTGCACAATGATTTTCGGCATTTTGACGAACTTTCAACATTTCAACAATTTTTCAACAAATCTTTCAACAGTGTTTTTTGCTTTTTATTTACGCTTTAGCGTTAAATTTTAGTACTTTTCAACTTTTCCACTACCTCTACTACTACTCCTACAACAAGTTATATATTATACAGCGCTTGTGAGCTTGCGAACAATAGCGCTAGCGCTCTATAGCGCGCGTGCGCGCGTGCGCGTTTCGCGCGCGTGCGCACGCGCGATAAAGTATATCTACTTGATAGACTGAATAGACTGATACATGGTGTCTTTAGACGACAATAGCCCAGTACCTTACTTGATAGGTACTGGGCTAGGTGACACCGTTAGAGTGTCCCTTTCTTTTTCATCTGCTTCTTGATCACTCTCTCTTTTGTTTTACACTGTTCTGCAAAGTCTGTGTTTTCGTACTTTAGTCTGTTTTCTGCAATTGCTGCTGCTTGTCTGTTCTGTTTAATTTTCCACAACCTTTGTGGGTTTTCAGCTTCCATCATTTTTTCATAATAACGTGGAATTTGTGCGTGCTTGCCGTTTGTGCATTGGATATATCCTTGCCGCCAGATCTCTGCTTTGTGCTCTTGATAATAGTGATCGCCTAAACCCGGTTTGAGGCTCATACATGCGAATGGTTTTGTTTGCCCTAGCTCGTAGTATGCGTTTGCTTTTTGACCGTCTATCTCATACATTTTTTTTGTGACGTATCCTGCAACATATCTATATGTTTCTGGCACTGCTTGCGCTATCTGTATTTGACCCATGCCCCATAGGTCTTCTAGCCATTTACTTGTAAAGTATCCGTTGTGTTGTATCTTGTATAGGTGTTCTAGATCTGTTGGTTGCCATCCATACAGTATCATGTGATAGTGCGGTCTTGCTGTCTGTTCTCCGTATTCTCCCGCTACAAAATAGCGTAATTTGCCCCCATAAGCCTTCCTGAGACGTTTTAAGAATTTTTGAATGTCAGTATATAGCAACGTTTGGACGCTTTCAGGGCGCTTCTCTCCCGGTTTCCAGACGTATTGTACTTTTCGCATGATTTCGCCTGTGTTTATTATCATGCCCGGTACATGATCATCATCATAGGTTAATGTTATAAACCAAACTTCTTCTTTTGGATAATCTCGTGCTTCTAATTCTATTCGTGTTGTCCAATCCTCCCTTTGTCTGATTCTACATCCGATACATTGTCCACATGGTATCAACATGACATTTTTTTTGTACATCAGGTCTTCATATTTTAGCTGTTTTCCCGCTAACTGAGAAAAGCGGGAGAGTGAGTACACCCTCCCGCTAATGTTTTTGTCGTTAGGGTTGTACAGCCTTATTAATGGCTTGTAACAACTCATTTTTTAATATCACCGCCTTTTCCGCCGTGCGTTGCTCCGGCTTTACTTTTGTGTGTTTTGCTTCCCTTTGGTACGTTTTTTTCAATTGCTTTGCTTGTGTCGTCTCCGATTCCGGTTAGTGCTTTCATCAGTCCGTAGGGTGTCATTTGCGTTGTGCTTAGCATTTGTTGCCAGCTTTGTGCCGCGTTGTACCAGTCGCTTTTGCTCCAGCTGCTGCTTTCGTATGCGTTAGGTACAAATCCTCCGCTTCGGCTTACTCCTAGTGCGCTGCTGCTTGCAAGTCCCATACTTGCCCCACTGATTGTTCCTGCACTTCCTCCCGGTGTGCTTGCGCCGCCGTTTGCGAATGCTAAGATAGGGTTAATCCCTGCTTTTTTCATGTCCTCAACGGCTCGCTGGTACGCTGTGTTTGACATGTGCTCTTGCCATTCACGGTTTGCTAGTGCTTCTGCGCTGTTGTAGTTCATTGCTACACTGTTTTCGATGTGGTTGTATACGCCTTGCATGATTGCTTGTAGCGTGTTATAGCCCATCTGTTTTAACATACTCTGGCTGTTGTATTTGCCTTGCATGGCTCCTTCTTGTCCTTGGTATGCGTATGCCTGTTTTAGCCAGTCGTTGACTTGCTGCACGTTGGTGCCCGCTTGACTTCCGCTTTCGGAGTGTCCGCCGCCTTGGCTTGTGCTGCCGCCGCTACTTTGGCTATTGCCTGTCTGTCCCCATCCGCCTAACGATCCGGCGATCTGTTTACCAGCGTTTGCAAATGTTCCAATTGTGTTTGCAATGTTTCCAGCTACGTTGAGCGCTGTTAAGAATCCTGAAAGTCCTGCCATTTTAAAAATAGCCCGGATTTCTCCGGGCTTCCTCCTTTCTTACAGTTTGTACAAGCCCGGTACACTGTATAGTGGCATCCGTCTTGTGGTTTTGTTTGCTACGCGGATAGCTCCGAAAAATTGCGGCTCATTCTGTATGACGAGTGTTCGCGCAATTTCGTTTTTGCCTTCTTCCATCCAGCCTTGCGATAGTGTTGGTGCGGTTGTATAATTGTCTGCGTAGTGCCAGAAATCCAACGTGCCTGTTGCGTTGCTTCGCATGAGGCCGCTTACCCGGTTTGGTTTCATTCGGTAGTCCGCCCAGGCCTCCTGGTAGCCGAACGTTTCTTCGTCCGTTTCCGTGCCGGTCAACATGATTTCCTTTTTCTTTACGGGCTGTTCGCCTAGATTTGCAAACTGCGGTACATAGTAGTCCAGTCTGTCTTCTCGGCTCCAGAAACGTTCCAAGCCTTGCTGATAACTGCGATTGTGTCGCACACAACAGACACCAATTACAAATCCATGCTCTTCAAAAGATTTGGTAAAAGAGCTTTCGTTTATCGGCGTCACTGACATTGCACCAGTTTCGCCCAGCGGTGTATTATCGTTTTCCGCTGTCTGCACGATTTGGTTGATATTGATGTGATATCTGCCGCCGCCCAGGTATTCTGGAATCTGTACTGTTTTGTCGCTGATAGTTACATTCCACAGTGCTTGTACCTGTTCACGGTATCGGCTGCCGCCTCTAGCTAGTGCCTCGTAGTACTGCTGTACTGCTACGGCTTTTCTCAAGTCGTTGATGGTTGTTGCGGTTACTGTGCTGAGGTCTGCGCCTAGATATGCTGCGTCTATTTCTGTGAGGTCTTTTTCGTAGGCGATTGATTTACCATTCAGCTGTACTGGAAATTTTCCATTAGCTGATACCATTCCGTTCAGCACGTTTTTTGTTGAGCTTTGTCCTATGACCGGTGACATAATACTATCAACCGTTTTTTGATACGGAGCCAAAACAGCGATTGCAGCGGAATCCGGATTAGCATCCAAAGCTGCTGTCACTTCTATCCTGCTTCCCTCAACTGATGCCAGAGAATAGCCTGAATGACAGCTTGAAAACATAAAAATCCCGGCTACTATTCCTGCCGGAATGATACACATAATTCGGTTTGGTTTCATGTTTATTAGTTGTTTATTGCCCAAATGTAGTTAAAAAAGAAGTTGCAACCAACGATATCAGATGAAAAATAGTTGAATTTAATTTGGCTGTATGACAAAAATCTAGTAATTTTGCACCGCTTTCGCGCAATCGCTGTCAAAGAAGAGTTACTTGATATGTTGCGTTGGTAACGATAAACAATTTAAAATCAAAAAAAATGGATTTAATTAAAATTGCTGAAGAAGCATTTGCTACTGGCAAACAGCATCCTTCATTCAAAGCTGGTGATACTATTACAGTGGCATACCGTATCGTTGAAGGTAGCAAGGAACGTGTACAGTTGTACCGTGGTGTTGTTATCAAAATCGCTGGACATGGTGACAAAAAACGTTTCACCGTTCGTAAAATGTCTGGAACTGTAGGTGTTGAACGTATTTTCCCTATCGAATCTCCGGCTATCGACAGTATCACTGTTAATAAAGTTGGTAAAGTTCGTCGTGCTAAATTGTACTATTTACGTGCTCTTACTGGCAAGAAAGCTAGAATTCAGGAAAAAAGAGTTAATCAGTAAGATTTATCATTCCTACATAAAAAAGGAGTATTCTCTTCCCGAGAATACTCCTTTTTTAATTTACATCCCCTTTACCACGATTTTTTATATAATCATGAACAAACAGACTTGAAATAGCATTTATATTTAATATTGAATCAAACTTAAACCATTTATGAAAAGAATAATGTTCATTTTAGGAGTAAGCATCATTATGGCCTTACTTACTGTTACCGCAGCCTTGGCAGGTTGGTGGCTCGGAGCGTCTCTGCCTCTAGATATATCTGATACCACTCGACAAATAGCAGCATTACTCACCGCTTCTGCTTGTACATGGATACTCTATATTGTAAGTCGCAAAGTACTGACAAAAATCAGTCTCAAACCATACTAAATATATAGTCTATTAAAACAAAAAGGTCAACCGATTCTATATCATTCTCGATTGACCTTCTTATTTAAAATCTTGTTTTCATCATTCCTTATTTTCTGTTTCCTGTATCCCGGACTCTTCCTTTCCACGTAAATAAACAGAAGGTGCCACACCGAATTGTTGCTTAAAACATTTACTAAAATAGAACGGATCATTAATACCTACTTTATAAGAAACTTCGGCTACCGTATAACGATTTTCCAACAACAGTTCCGCCGCTTTCTTCATACGAATAATCCGGATATATTCATTGGGTGAATATCCCGTCACCCCACGTACCTTACGATAAAAAACGGTTCGTCCCAATCCCATCATCGAAGCAAACTCATCAATCGTAAACTGAGCATTACCAATCTGTTGATCCATAACCATCTGTAATCTGTCAGCAAATTCTTTATCCTTATCAGAGGTACAAATAGCCGGTCGTACCATATTCGGATCATTCGAAAATTTCTCACGTAATTTCTCACGTTGCTCTATTAGTTTGAAAGCGCGTGCCAACAGTAGTTTCGGGCTAAAAGGCTTAGTAATATATGCATCCGCACCACTTTCCACGCCTTCCAAATGACTTTCGGCAGAACTCATAGCTGTCAATAAAATAATAGGTATATGACTTGTATCAAAATCATTCTTCAATTTTCGGGTTACCTCAAATCCTGTCATCCCCGGCATCAGCACATCACAGATTATCAAATCAGCATCATACGTACGTGCACGTTCCAATCCAGACGGACCATCCGCCTCGGCCACAACTTCAAAATATTGTCCCACTTCTTCTTTCAAAAACTCACGTACATCGTTATCATCTTCTATAATAAGTACTTTACGCTTATTAAGTGGTGCAGATGGAAGTTCCACGCCCCCTTCTTGCGCCGATATTTCTTCTGCAAGAACAGCTGCATGATGTACTTCCTCCTCTTCCAACAACACATTATGGGGAATCAGAAAATCTTTTTCCTCATAAACAGAAATATCAGTAGGCAAACTGACCGTAAATATAGACCCACCACCTTCATTTTCAGTATATACTATCGTACCTTTATGTACACACACCAGTTCATGTGTCAAATGCAGGCCGACTCCGACACTACTACCCGAAAAGCTACTTTGCATAAAACGCTTAAATAACTCATTACGTTTCTCTTTAGGAATGCCTACACCGGAATCGGCTACCGATATGACCAACTGTTTCTTTGTTTCATCCACCGTCACGGAAAAAGTCACTTTTCCACCGCTGGGTGTATATTTGAAAGCATTAGACAACAAATTATAAGTCACTTTGTCCAAATAACCCTTATCGATAAACATCTTATAAGAAGCTACAGATGGCAAGAACTTGAAATCCATATTCTTAGACTCAGCAGCATCATTGAAACTCAAGAAGATTTCATACAAGAAAGCCATAACATCCGTTTCCTCCAAAGAAAGGGCCAGTTTATTATTCTGCATCTTACGGAATTCCAGCAACTGATTGATAAGACGCAACATACGCTGAGTGCTTTTATCCATGACCTTCAATGAATAAGCCATTTCTTTAGGGATTTTACCACCACGCTGCATCTTTTCCAATGCTCCTTGTATCAAAGTCAAGGGAGTACGGAACTCATGAGAGATATTCGTGAAAAAAACTAATTTATACTCTGTCAGCTGTTTCTCCACCTGTATACGATTACGCAAAGTATTAAAGTCACGCATCAGTCTGAAAGTGATATATAGCGCCACCCCTATCAAAATAGCATAAATAAAGAAAGCCCAAGTAGTTTTCCAAAAAGGAGGAACAACAATAATCTTCAAAACCGTTTCTTTATCTCCCCACACACCGACCCCATTGCAAGCTTTCACCCGCAATTTATAAGTACCGGGTGCCAGGTTCTTATAAGCTGCAAAATTCAACGAAGACGGTATACTCCACTCTTTATCATAATTATCCAACCGATACGTATATTTAGTACTATTCGTTCCGGAATAATCAAATGTAGAGAAATCTATGACAAAAGAATTTTGAAAATATTTCAACTCGATTTCATCTGTATAAATCAACGAACGGTCTAACGGAGAATCCACATCGCCCGGGCGCATGGCAATACCATTAATTCGAAGATTGGTAAAAGCTGCCATAGGAGTTACAGTGGAATTATTCACAATTTTGCCGGGAGTGATAACAACCAATCCATAATTAGAACCAAACATCAGTTTGCCATCCTTACTCACACAACCACTGTTCTCACTATAGACATTCCCCAACGCATATGCCGAGAAAAAGAAATTTTCAAAGGCATGTGTATCCGGATCAAAACGAGAAATACCATATTCCGTCGCAACCCAAAGTTTGCCTTCCCTGTCTTCAACAATAGATTGCACCATACTGTTTACCAGTCCGTTACTTCCATCATAATGCTCAAAAGTCAAGTTTCTGTAATCACCTTCTGGCATACACATACTGAAGCCTTTTCCTGAAGTACCTACCCATATCCGGCCTTTACTATCTTGATGGATACATTTTATTTCATTACTACGTAACTTACCGTTATTATAATTATAAGTAATATAGTTATCCGGGTCATTCATTAACGAATCAGGATTAAATATGTAAACTCCGGCACTGGTGCCCACCCATATCCATCCATTATTGTCTTCCTGTATCACACGAATCTGGCGCTGGCTATAAAAATTGTTCAAAAACCGCTTGAATACATACTTATCCTTTTCCTTCACCGCCAAATTCAATCCACCGCCAAAAGTACCTATCCACATTCTATTCTTCCGGTCCCGGTAAAGAGTAAAAATATTATTATTCCCAATAGACAGAGGATCATCCGAGTGATAAGTGTACCATTTTCCGTCAATACTCAATCCGTTTCCACGGCTACCCAACCAAATACTACCATCAGCCCCTTCCTCAACAGCATAAATGTTAGAATCAAAATAACGACTGCTCTCTATCGTTTTCAAATGAGGGTCATAAATATACAATCCTCCACGACGGGTACCCAGCCAAATCTTATCATCAGGCATACGGTTGATCATACGCACGGTATTTGAACGGTCTGATAAAGTTTCATCTTCAGGAAAAACACGCTCAGCTCCTTCATTCAAGACCGAAAGACGAGAAATACCCGTATATTCCGAACTGACCCAAATACCACCGGCTCGATCCTCCATAATATATTGCAAGAAATTTGAAGTGATATGACTGAATCCATTAATATTGGATTCGAAATGCTGCAATTCATCAGTTGCCAAATCATAAGCAAACAAACCGTTACCATAAGTGGAAATCCAAACAATATCACGAGAATCATGAACGATGTGGTAACGTTCCTCATCTATATAATTTACTTTATCAGCCGGAATCAGTTGGAAAGACTTGACAAATCTGGTCTTGGCGTTGACATACCATACCTTACCTGTATGATTATAAATCCAGAAATTCCCCCGGTTGTCAATCTGAACTTGTCCTCTTGCTATATTCAGTTCCGTATCCCGGCTCACCTGATGAGTTCTCAAATTAAAGACATAACTGCCATCTTCCGTAAAAACGATCCAATCGTTTTGCAAGCGCATGGTACTATATACTTTACTACCTTCACCTAAACGGGTAACAATACGGCTATCCTCTCCTTCTCTCTTCAACGAAATTGTTCCTGTTCCCGAAAGAAAAAAAACATCTTTACCAAAAGACATCATCTTGAAGGCATCATGATTTTCTTCCACCAATACTGCCTTGTTCCCTACCACTTGAGCTATACCGTCATGGCTACCAATCCATATTCTTCCTTGCTCATCCTCAGATATATAAGTAATATTATTAGAAGGGAGATTGTTATTTTCTTTCTTGAAAACCACAGATGTAAATTCACCATTCATATAAGTCACTTTACGACACCCGTTTCCATCCTGCCACAACCAAACATTACCTTCACGGTCAGTCATCTTGTAACTATACAGTTGCTCATATTCCCCACAACCGGTAAAATCAACAAAACAATCTTTCTTCAGATCATAACAACTAAACAACTCGGCAGAAGTCGCAATCCATAAGAAACCATTTTTATCTTCTTCCAAATCGCGAATCCGATGGTCTATCAACGAAATTTTATTTCCACCCTCAGGACGATAAGTCACAAACGAATTCCCGTCATAACGACTAAGTCCATTCAGCGTTCCCATCCAAATAAAACCTTTGCTATCCTGATATATATACCGAATTGAGTTATTGGCAACCCCATCTCCCGTAGTCATATGAGTAGAACGCACCTCGACTGATGCGGCAATACTCTGACTGAAAAGAATAAAGAATGCCCATAGAGCATAGATGTGTTTTTTCATATCATTTATCACAGTGTTTTTGTCTTGCAAAGGTATAAAAAAAGAGTGTATCAGAATGAATCGATACACTCTTTTTTATTTTAATCCATATGGAAGACCTCGGGCAGCGGAATAGTAACCGGAGAGTTATCCGGATTCACTTCCATGATATCCGCCATATAGTCCCACCATTTCTGCACGATAGGATTGGCTCCCATATCTTGCGAAGACTCCTCTCCTTTAGTTTTCTGACAAGCAAACAGAATATTTGTATCCTTGTCCCAATAAATGGAGTAATCATATACTCCTCCATCGGACAACATTTTTTTTAATTCCGGCCAAATGGCTGCATGTCTCTTCTCATACTCTTTCTCGAAGCCCGGCTTCAAGAACATTTTAAAAGCTTCACGTTTCATGGTATTTTCCTCCTTTTTATAAAGTCCTTGTTTTTACTTATTTAGTTTCTCCATCCATTACATGGAAAATTGGTTCGGAAGTCTTTTGTTCCGTACGGTAATATTGCACGGCACTATCATTCATTTTAGGATGCTGCTTGTTCAGCAAATTAATCATCTCAGCACCCGCCCAAAGTACCGGTCCATAGCCGTGGGCAGCATACACATTGACCGGACGATAATAATAAAAAGCCGGATCAAAAGCCATACCTGTACCTACACAAGTTCCGTCCACCTGACCTTCCGCATTGATTTGGGTGGTAACGGCATGCCATCCCAACTGTGCCACCGGACCGTATGCCATAGCGTCAATCCATCCTTTATTGATAGCATGGGCAAAGCAATATACATAAATAGCCGTGGCCGAGGTTTCCAGATAAGAATCGTTACGATCCAGCAACTGATGCCAGAAACCTTCACCACTCTGGCAGGCAGCAAGACCACGTACATGAGCACGGAACAGCTCCAGTATTTTATCGCGCTGAGGATAATCCTCCGGCAACACATCCAAGACCTCACACATAGTCAACAACGCCCAACCATTGGCACGTCCCCAATGGAAAGCAGGATGATCCTGCATACCTTCCACCCATCCATGACGGAAAAGGTTTTTCCCGGGTACCCACATACGGTCCGCAAATTGAAATATCTGACGTACAGCTTCGCTCAAATACATTTGCTTTTTATCACCGGCAATACATGAATACCAAGCTACCGGCGGAATACCCATAAACATATCGTCCAACCACAGCGTATTATGTTGTGGACGGGTACGGGCAAATGTTCCATCAGCAAGACGATACTCCTTATTCACAATAAAATCCATATAATTATCAATCAACGGCTTAAGTTCCGGTGAATTTTCCTTCATCTGCACCTTGACCATAGCCGCACACACCGCCCCGGCATCATCCAATGCATGAGGAGTCAGAATTTGTTTCATCTGCGGATCTACAGTTCCATACTTTTCCAATACCTTACGGAAGTGCGGAGCAACCTCGGCCAGAAACTGAAAACGATCTGTTACATATTTATAATAAGCCTGATCCCCCGTAGCCTCAGCAGCAGCCAACATAGCTGAATAAGTCACCCCCCATTCATAACTTGCCAGACGGAAAGCACCTCGTTCCAGCTGTGCATCAGCCGTCATATTGGCATAATCCGTAATAACCTTACCTGTATTCTTATCAACGACACGAGTCGGAGTATTCTTTTCCAAATAACGAAGGACACGATCCATATCGGCCTTTATCTCCTCTGTAGTGAGCATACCGTAAGGCACTTTGTATGCAGGTTGCAACAAATGTAACGGCGTATTCGAATCATTCAGTACTTCTTTCTTCTTTTGCGCATTCGCACCCGTTCCAGCCAGCAGCAACAGAGCGCCCATCATGCTTAATGTTTTCAGATTCATGGTATATAGTCTTTATTCATTTTTAAATTCATAACCTCTAAATATCCCCTCTTTCAAATCCGGTCCGAAATAAAAACCAGGCTGGGTAGGCTGGTTGTATGCCACATTTTGAGTAGCGATACTGATACGATACACCGGATCTTCCAAGAAAGTATGAAAACGGTATTCAGTCGGTATCCGCGACACATACAGACGAAGTGCCGAATTATCTTCCGTACGGAGCAGCACCTCCTCACGCCAATCACCTATTATATCTCCCTGCAAACAAGGATGGGACTTCGTACCATTATTTGAATCCGTTCCATCAAATATCATTAACGGACGACATACATCGTCTTCCCAATCATACTTGGTTATCCTGTTTTTATCCAGCAACTCACGAAGCAAATCTCCATCCCACCATACAGCCATATTGACTGAAAAGCTCTTGAGGTCAGGACGAATCACTTCACCTTTTATATTACGTACTCCTTTTGAATCGGATGACCACATCTCCACTCCCGGATTGCGCGGATCAACATCAGCAGCCATACACCGGCCTACATCTATACTACTTTTCACCTGAAACAGCACTTCACCCGTAGCCGCATTACGGAAAGTGGAACCATCTTTCTTATTTTCATGACAATCCCAAACCTGCAAGCCTTTTAATCTGGGAGCAAATTGTGTCAGATGCATAGCGTCTCCATGCCCCATACGGGTAGAATACAATCCTTTTCCATCATGATCAATGGCACAAGAACCATACATTATTTCATCACATCCGTCACCGTCCACATCGCCTACGCGAAGATTATGGTTCCCCTGCCCGGCATAGTCTCCACACCCCGGATTATTGCTGTCGAACACCCAATGTTGTTTCAAGTTCTTACCATCCCAGTCGAATGCCGCCAGCACAGTGCGGGTATAATATCCGCGGCACATCACCACACTGGGATGTACTCCATCCAGATAAGCCACACAAGCCAGGAAACGGTCACTGCGGTTGGCACGGTTGTCTCCCCAGTCGGTCAGCTTACCACGAGCCGGAACATAATCTATTGTTTTCATCGCTTCTCCTGTCAGTCCGTTGAATACGGTCAAGTATTCGTTACCGGTCAGAATACGTCCCTGGTTACGAGGTGTATTTCCGTGGGAATTTCCGTCTGTGATACCCGGTTCACGGTAATCAGCCTTGGCATCACCTATTATCTTTCCTTTTCCATCCTTTGTTCCATCAGAAGTCTTCATGACTACTTCTGCTTTACCATCTCCATCCAAATCAAACACCATAAACTGGGTATAGTGTGCTCCGGCGCGGACATTATGCCCCAAGTCAATACGCCATAGTTTTTCTCCGGTCAGGCGATAACAGTCAAAATAAACATTTCCTGTATAACCGTCATGTGCATTATCATGTGCATTGGAGGGGTCCCACTTCAAGATAATTTCATATTCACCGTCGCCGTCCACATCACCTATAGATGCGTCATTAGGACTATAGGTGTATTTTTGTCCCGAAGGAGTCACACCTTCCGCCGGTCTGTCCAGAGGAATATCGATATAACCTGACGGAGCATTAGCCGGCAAAGTATAATTTCCATTCAACTTACCTGTTTCAACCCCATTTATCACCGGTTTTACAGTATATACCGCTTTTTCATTACCTGAGTAAGTATCCCGGTAAAAAGTACCTGTAGAATGGGGGACTTCCGCTATTTTCTCTCCATTTCTATATACATTGAAAGAAGTATTGATCGGATCGGAAGACAGGTAACGCCACGACACCACTACGTCCAATGGATTTTCACGAATGGCCACAACGCCACGCCCCAACTGCTCTTTTTGCAGTTTGGAATAATTGTAGGCCGGTTGGGCAACCGTACCGGTTGCCACACACAGAGCTGCTAAAGCACTCCATAGTTTTTTTTGTGTTTTCATTGTTTATCTTGTTTCTCCTTGTAAATTATATTTTCCTCCACCACATTCTCCGCATTTACCACATTCTTCACAAACTTTGTCACTTCCCCCACAGTCACATTCCTTATTTCCACGTTTTTGATAGGAAGGCGGGCATCGCCTTTCAAATCATAAACAGCCTCGGTACGGTCGCAAGTCACACTATCCATATAAAGTCCGTTGATGAATGTAATGCTATCCTGATAGGTAGGTACCAAATCACGCCACTGGTAAAGCACATCCGTATCCACTTCGAGTACACGTTGCATCTTTCCCGCCTTCACATTTTTCATCCAGATATTTTCAATAAATCCACCACGACGATGATTGGTTTTGGCAAAGAAAAGACGGAATACAGAATCGGGAGCCGTACAATTGTGTATGTACACATTCCGTACACCACCAGACATTTCACTACCGATTCCCAGTAACGTATGTCCTTTCAAGATATCACAATGGCGTATCACAATATTCTCACAAGGAGTATTCAGACGCCATGCATCCTGGTTACGCCCTGCCTTTATAACCACAGCATCATCTCCCTGATCGAACACACAGTTCTCTATCAGGAAGTTACGGCTCATTTCCAAGTCAATTCCATCATTATTATGACCATGAGCCTTTACATCCAAATTACGTACGATACCACCATCACACATATAAAGATGTATCGTCCAAAAAGGACTCTGGCGAATCTTGAATTCATCCAGCAACACATTTTTACACCGGTTGAAATGAATCAGATGAGGACGAAGATGGTTTTCTCCTTTTGCCATCTGACGCTGTTCTACAGGTACATCGGTAGAAGCCATCGTATATAACTCTTTCAAAGCATCCATGTGAGGTTTAGGACGTTTGAACCAGATTTTCCAAGTATCCATGATAGGAGCCAGTGTCCCTTTTCCGGTAATAGCAATATTCTCACAATCCATAGCATACAGCAACGGAGAATAGTTATAACATTCCATACCTTCCCATGAAGTCATCACAGCAGGCAGATAATCAGAGGGATTATCTGTAAAGCGTAATATGGCATTTTCTTCCAAATGAAGATTTACATTACTTTTAAAATGAACAGGTCCTGTCAGCCATTCCCCTTCAGGAACAACCACACGACCTCCTCCGGCCTTATTACAAGCTGCTATGGCTTTGGCGATAGCTTCCGTATTCACTGTTTCCCCACCTTTCACCGCACCATAATCCACAATGGAAAAATCTTGTTCGGGAAAAACACATTCTTTGATGGGTTCCATAGCAAAAGGAGCATCGACAACTACCGTTTTATACTTTGGAGCCGGTGCCGTACATGATACGGCAAAAGCTACGGCCGCAATACCAGCCAAGGATTTTAAAAAAGTCTTCTTCATTTTATCAGTTGTTTTTCATTGTAATTTCTGTATGCACAAATATCCTGAATATCTTTGTTCACCCTATTTTATCCGAGGCATATAAAGGCATATCTGATCCAATACCACACCTTCATCCAATGCGGTAAAAATTAAACGATGGGAAGCTTTCCGTGCAACAGGAAGAATCATCCGGCGAACAGCCTGATTACACAAAACATTCTCCTTCCATTCTTCACTGCGTCCTTTAGTTTCATACGAAACAGCCTCCGTGGCACTTCCATCCAAAGAAATGGTAAAACGCAACCGTTCTCCTTCTACCGGATGATTAGGCAACAACCGTACTTCCACCTCGACAGAATCCGTTTCCCATGCAGCAAATTCAAAAGTCAGTTCTTTCTTTTTCTCCACCGCTACCGCCTTTCCTTCATAGCCCAGCCCTTCACAAATAACCGATGCCCCTTCAACACAATCAGCGCCATTCCATGTATAAACTGCCTGAGGTTTTTCAAGCAGCCCGGACGATAGTGCTTTTCTTTCCACCCGGTTGAAAACCAGAAGTCTGCGTGGTTGGAAATCCATCATACGGTTCCATTTTGTTGTGTTATAGGTTTTTGTCAATGAAACTATACTGTCATACGCCCTGTCACTATCCGCCCAATCAGCCTTTCCATGACGCGCCAACTGGGCTGTCAGCAATTTGTTATTCATTTGAGCAGCCGCCTGAACAGGATACTTCACCAACTGAAAATAAGTTTCTTTTTTCTGTGCAGGAAGCGCATGCCATTCCTGCTCCACCTTATCTGACAATTGTCTGTATGCGGCCAGACGTTCATTGATTTCCTGCTCACACCAAGGCAAATCACTGATCACTTTAAACTTAGGATCCTTCTCTTCCGTGCGGGTATTCCCCATAAATTCCGGCTTACGGATATAAGCCAAACGATAAGCTTCCTGCATGACGGGCTGTAACCGGTCAGCCCTATTTTTTCCAAACTCACGCTCCAGGAAATGACGTTGATGGGCAGCAACCCCCTGCTGCTTCACCGCTTCCAAGTTCCATGCCATATCCAGGAAAAGTTCTACCTGATATTCAGCCGGTTTAATATCTCCGACATTCAATATCCACATTTTCTGTATACCCCGCTCGTATGCCAAAGACATTTGCTGGTATACCAAGGAAGGATGGGCAGTTCCCAACCAAAGATAATCATGCGGACGCCCCCAATAGGACACGTGATAATACACTCCGTTTCCTCCCTTACGGGCACGCTCTTCCGCTGTAGGGAAATGACGGATATAACCATAATTATCATCACACCACATCAGCGTCACTTCATCGGGCACTTGCAGCCCGGCATGGTATACATCCAAAACTTCCTTATAAGGAATAAAGACTTGAGGCACCTGGGTCACATCCTTATTTACATATTTAGTCAACAAATCGCGCTGGTCCTTCAATACCTTGGTCAAAACAGCTTTTTGTTCTTCTATGGTCTTAGCACCATTCATCGCACCATCGTGCACGCCACGCATACCTAAAGTATACAGATTATCCAACTCTGCCACCTCCTTTACGCGTTGCTCCCAAAAAGACAAGACATGAGCACTGTTGTGAACATAGTCATACTCTCCCACTCCATCCCGTTTCCACTCACCATTGGTATTCCGCATCATCGGTTCACAATGAGAAGTTCCAATGAAAATACCAAACTTATCAGCCACTTCTTTGTTGCCCGGTGTAAAATAAAAAGGTACAGAACAGCCATGCATAGCCGGCCAGAAGGTATTGGCACGCAGACGAAGCAATAACTCAAAAATCCGCTCATGTGTTTTCGGACCGATTTGTCCTTTCACATCACTTGGTTCGTATGTCTGCCAGCTCCAAGGGGTAAGCCCCCAGTCCTCATCGTTGATAAAAATTCCCCGATACTCTACAGAAGGAGACTGCACATTCCGATAAGAAGCCGGTAGTTGAAAAATCTCTTTCTTTGCAGGGGTCGCATCTGCCCACCACTCCCATGGAGAAACGCCTATCAACCGTGAAAGTTCCATGACGCCGTATGCAGTACCACGCTTGTCACTGCCGGCTATAACTAATTTACCATTGGAAGAAACGGTCAGCAGAAAAGCTTCTTTTTTATTTTTTATAGGAGACAAATCAACCCCTGCCTTATCGATCAAATTACTTTGTCCGATGGTTCCGACTATAATCATTCCTTTTTTACTTTCTGGAGTAACAATTATGCGGGTAGAAAAGACAGACTCTACATCACGATTGAGCAAATTCAAAGCTGTATGTACAACTTCTTCCTCTGAATTACCACAGGCAATAGTCACCGGTTCACCTGATTTCAAGATAAAAGGGTTCTGTCCATATACTGACAAAACAGCTAAAAAGAAAGCTAGAAAAGAAATGAGTTTTTTGTATTTCATAGTTTTTATTTTCAATATTGCAAAAATAAGACGAAATGGAATTAGATTCCATAGAATAAGATACAATAATATGGAAATTCGTCCATAAAGCCTGTATTATTTATCGTATTTACGGTGCTTTTTACACTTACAATAAATTTATAAAAATATAGGGAAGAGCATATAAGAATTTTCTCTTCCCCACATTAAGTATCAATTTTCGTATCCGGGATTCTGTTTTAAATTACTATTTTCATTCAAGGCTTTTTGTGGAATCGGGAATAAAATATGATAATCTTTTGCATCCATCCCATCCTTACGGGCATATTCTATATATTTTCCATGTCTGATTAAATCATCCCGTCTATGTCCTTCACAATATAGTTCACGTCCCCGTTCATCTAAAATAAAATCACGAAACGTATCCTTATTAAAATCGACCAGTTTTATTTCTGTTGCATTTGCCCGACGACGTATTTGATTAACCCATTCTATAGCCTCCTCTGACGGACCATTCAACTCATTCATAGCTTCAGCTTTTGCCAATAAAACGTCCGCATAGCGGAACATAATAAAATCATTGGACTGCCTTTCACCTTTCTGTTCCGGGTCTTCCGAATATTTCATCGGAGCAGCACCTGTCGCTTTGGGATGATCCACTTGTCTATAATCCACTTTATTCCCATCCGTATCCGTATAATACCGAACTATCGTTTCTAAACGTTTGTCTTGTTCTTCATATTTATCATAAAAAGTCCAAGGCATTTTCAAACCTCCCCAAATCGTTTTCAAATAAGTTCCCGCATATAATGGACTCGATGGCATAACACAAGCAAACCATGTCCAAGCATACTTGGCATTTGAAGTAGTCTGCCCTATTACAAATATAGCTTCCTTATGAGTTACACCTTCATTATTTATATCAAAAACAGCTTTATAATCAGGCAATAATTCATAAGTGCCTAAGCCTATAATCTCATCAGCCACCTGATTGACTTTGTCAAACTGTTTGGCACCCATATATATCTTCATCAATAACGTCAATGCCGCTCCCTGTGTAAAATGCCCCCAATCAGCAGCCGATGGGACAACAGCCAAATCCCGATAGGACTCTTCAATTTCCTTTACCATATAAGAAAGCATCTCATCTTCTGTCGGACGAGAAGGTTTCCACTCTACAGAAACATCATTCGCCACTTTCGGATCTATGACAACAGGAACAGGACCGAATAAAGAATGCAACAATTGCATATATAATACTCTAAGTACTCTCAATTCAGCCATTCCTCTTTTCTTTTTAGCTTCGGCTATATCAGCTTTTTCCAAAGCATCAATGATTCGAGTGGCTTTAGTTACCCCTCTTTGATATTTGAAATAAACATTTTCCGGAGCTGTACAATCATTTGCCGTCCATAAGAATCGATCCTGCTGCCTCCAAGTATGTTCCCACGAAGTATTCATTTCATCAGTCGGCAACATATTCAGAATAGCTCCACAATTATCCATTCCCGACTGTATATAACTATCAGCCAATGTATTATATACACCTACAATAGATGCATCCAGTTCCGCCTCCGATTTTGGGAAACCATCCGCATCGATATTATAAAATTCTTCATGGTCCAGATCGAAACATCCGGTCATACAACTTGCGACAGCTACAGATAAAATATATTTTACAAATTTATTTTTCATGACTTTTACTATTTAGAAAGTTAAATCAATACCAAATGAGAATGTCCTTTGATTAGGATAAGAAGAATAACTATTATCCGTCTCAGGATCCGCTCCCGTATAATTGGTTATACAAAACAAGTTTTGAGCATCTACAAACAGACGCGCATTGCTAAAAATACCCCCAAAAGCTTTTTTAGGAAAAGTGTATCCCAATGTAATATTTTTCAAGCGGACAAAATCAGCAGGTTCCACCCAAAAATCAGTATCATTATAATACTTAGTATACAAACCTGACGGATACTTACCTTCAGGATTAGTACTTGACCAACGGTCTCGTGCATCAGTCGGGACATTATCACTATAACGGAAACGTTCTGCCTTCAAAAACTGCGAACGAGTATTATTGTACAGTTCACGGCCTATTTCACCATAAAAGAAGAAACTTAAATCCCAGTTTTTGTAATTTAATGTATTGCCAATACCGAAACTCAAATCTGGAGTTTCACGGCAAATTATAACTTTATCAGCATCATCAATCATTCCATCAGACTCACCGGATAACTGCTTGCGCCCATCTTTATCTAAAATATAATCACCATTAGCATCTTTCAACCAACCATTCAAATCTTTTATTTTTATGCTACCAGGTGCTGCATCAGACATGTGGGGGACATTCTCACCTATCTGAATAATTCCATCACTCACATATCCCCATTTCACATGTAAAGGATCTGTTGTCGTATTATACACTGACAAGATAGTATATGGATTTCTCTTTCTCCAACGATCTTTATAACTGGACAAATTCAAATCAGTACTCCACTGAAAATCTTTAGTACGGATATTTACGGAACTTAATTGCAATTCTACACCTGAGCTTTGTGTTTCACCCAAATTATCAGCTACTTCAGATACCGGATAATAAGATCCCACATTACGTTTATCAAGCAAATCACTAACAATTTTATTGAAATATTCAAATGAACCGGTCAAACGATTATTAAAAAATCCAAAGTCAAGCCCCACATTCCATTCCGTTGTAGTTTCCCATTTTAATTTACGATTAGCAAGTTGCTTTTCTGCCACCCCATTAACCACTGCATTTCCAAACACGTAGTTATAACCAGTTCCATAATAACCATAAGTGTTACCTCCGATTTCTGCATTACCCGTCTGACCAATACTTAAACGTAATTTCAAATTAGACAATACACTTTGTCTTTTCATAAATTCTTCCTCGATAACACGCCAAGCAAAAGCTCCGGATGGGAAGAAACCAAAACGATTATCTTTACCGAAACGATCACTACCATCAGCACGAAGAGTAAATGTAAACAAATATTTATCAGAAATATCATAATTAATACGTCCGAAATAAGACAAATACTTAGTAACTGTCTTAGAACTACCGACAGTCTTTGTAAGATCACCACCAGCATTCAAATTGTTAACTCCAAAAGCATCAGTCAAAAAATCAGAATTACCGGCCTATTCTTCTATAAATTTCTGATAGGCATAACCTGCCATTACTTTCAAAGTATGTCCCTTGAACAAATCTTTTGTATAAGTCAAAGTAGCATCCAACAAATAATCATTTTTCCGTAACTCTTTCGTATAAGCCTTTGAATTAGCCTCATAACCGGTCAACATTGTTTTAGGATAATATTGATTAGTACGGGCAAAGCTTGAATTGACTCCCCAACTCATTCTGAATACCAACTCCTTTGTCAATGTTACATTCCAAAAATTATTTATCAGATAACGATTAGTTATTGTTTCATTCGTAATTTCTTTCCATGATACCGGATTGGCATGATTAGGATGATCCGGATTAATCAGATACTTACCTTCATCATCAAAGATTGAAAGATATTTAGGATATAACAATGCATCAGAAATAACTCCTGCCTGACTATCAGAAGAAGCCGATACTAATTTATCATTTGAAATTTGAGTCCCTGAAACAGACATACCTGTTGTCAACCATTTGGCGAGATCAACTTCCATACTTAATCTCCCCATAAATTTTTCGGAACCACTATTATATACAACTCCTTTTTGTCCAAAATGCCCCAAAGAAAGCAAATAACGAGAATTATCAGAGCCTCCATTAATAGACAAGCTTTCATTATTAATGATACCGGTACGGGTCACTTCATCAAACCAGTCGGTTACATTTCGCGCATTCTTTAACTGGTCATCTGTAAATGCTATTTTAGGTTTACTAGTTACCGTATTAGGATCAACATTACCATATGGATAAATCTTATTATTATACTTCCAATCTTCAATAAATGTAGATACTAATTGAAAAGTGCGCCAATATTCCAGTTGAAAATTGCGCCACCAT
>ERZ773113.425-NODE-425-length-22347-cov-3.478423_pt1 | contig 22347 bp, 17 predicted proteins | sample MGYA00580565_ERZ773113 | MGnify/ENA primary metagenome ERZ773113 (study PRJEB29015, sample SAMEA2737827) | human gut metagenome | biome: human gut; feature: human-associated habitat; material: faeces | place: China | collected 2012 ...
CATTCAGTATGAATGCGTCACTTTCCGGCAAAGGGTATTCCAATGCATTGGCGTAAGCAAAGTGCAGGTGGGCAAACAGTGGCTTGCACAAAGCGGCATCGCCCCTGCTGCCTGCGTGATGGTGGGCGACACCCAGCACGATGCCGAAGTTGCAAAGGCCCTTGGCACAAAATGCGTGCTCTACACCGGCGGCCACCAGTCCCGCGCGCGGCTCGAGGCTGTGTGCCCGAATGTCATCGACGATCTGGCACAGCTGCCGCAGCTGCTGGAAACCTTATAATGTACACCTGACCACTTCTGATTTGCAAAAATCAGAGGTGGTTTTTGTTTTAGCTGGCTCGCCCTCTCAGTCTCGCATTCGCTCGCCAGCTCCCCCAAAGGGGGAGCCTCTGGCGAAACCGGAAACTTTGCGTGGATTGCCAAGGCCTCCCACTTTGGGGGAGGTGGATGCGACCAGCGGGAGCAGACGGAGAGGGCGAGGCTGTTCGCCTCCGCCACATATCTTTTCCTTTTATGAACCCCCTTCCAGCGCAAATTTACAGAAAATTCATTCAAAATCCGGCTAAAATAACCTTGCAGGTTTGACGCGTCTGCCGCTTTGGTGTATCATATATGTGTGTATTTATGTCTATCTCCGGGAAGCATTTTCCCGAATTTGATCTATGAGGTGTTACCAATGTCCCTTGTTGAAAAACTCTTTGGCAGCTTCTCGGACCGGGAGCTGAAAAAGATCAACCCCATTGCCAAGCAGGTGCTGGCTCTGGAAGAAAAATATGCCGCCATGCCGGATGCCGACCTGCAGGCACAGACCGCTGTGTTCAAGCAGCAGCTGGCCGACGGCAAGACCACCGATGATATCCTGCCCGATGCCTTTGCCTTTTTTCTTGCACCTTTTAATGCAATTCTGCTTTTCGAACCTGCATATTCAGACGGAAATTCTTTTCCAATATAAACAACATCATTTGTTTCTGTAATTTCATAACAATCCGATATATAGCCTTTTAAGTATTTTTCTATCTGCTGCCAATCATCTTTTGATAAGCCTTTAAATTTTTTGTCATTAATAATTACTATTTGATTATTATTTTCGTCCGTTATTATACTAACATTCCTGTTTTTTATCATTCAGTAACTCCTTTATTATTTTATATTTGCCAAAAATCATTATGGAAATTAAACTATAGAAATTTCAGATCACTTATTTCTACTAAAAAAGAACTAAAATCTTATTTGAGAACAATGAGTAAAACTCCATCATTGTCAAGAACTCTCTCACTATGTATCTGCATTATATCAATGCTAGCGAAGATGTAAACCCACTTATAACGAATTTACACTTTCTTAATGAATTTATACACATCGTATATCTCGACGATATTTGAATGTATATCTATAAAAAAAGATCCGGAGCCGAAGCTCCAGATCTCCCTAAATACATATCATTTACAATATCGCTGCACCAACGTACATTATTTTAAATTACAGTCTATATATTCCATATATGACTTTTTTCCAACTTCTGATTCATTTTCCACATACCACTCTGCGCATTCTTTCAATCCATCTTCCAATGATATTGTCTCCGGGTATATTTTGTTCTGCTGCTGCACATCGAGATAATATTCATAGTTATAAAAACTGAAATAATTTCTCTGTTCTATATCCTCACTGACATTTACAAACGCAGGGATCTTATCAAAGCAGGCGTAACACATCGTCACCCAGTCTTTTATAGTGACCGGCTCCACATTTCCCACATTCATGATATGAGTCTCCGGCTTTTCCTCTATTACTCTCTCCATCAGGATACAGAGATCCTTCACATGGAAGAACTGCAGCTTCATTCCACCATCTCCGGGCAGATAAAATGGTCTGTCCGCCCTGGCGCAGTCAAATACAAAAGCCTCCCTGTATACATTGTTCATAGGTCCATAAATATATGGTGGTCTGAGTATGTAAGCATCACTCACTCTGTCAAGTAATGCATCCTCCGCAGCAATCTTATCCTTACCATATGACCCCCAGTATCTGTTGAGTGCCCGTTCTGAATCTTCACGGAATGGCTGGTCTCCATGCTCTGGATACACTGCACTTGAGCTGATCATGATATACTGACCAAATGAACCAAGGCTGTCACATAAGTCTGTGATATCTTCCGCATTATATGCGGTTATGTCCGCCACAACATCAAAATAGATGTCTTTGAGTTTGTCTCCCAGGTCATGCCTGTCCGCTTCTATAAGCTTCGCACCTGGAACCTGCGGTCTTGAATTTCTGTTGACCACATACACCTCATATCCTTTGTCCACAAAATAATGCGCCGCATACCGGCTTACAAATACTGTACCACCCGTTATTAGTATTTTCTTCATGGAGAGCCTCCTTTAAATTGGGATTTTTTATCTACTCACCAAGTTCCAGCACCACGCTCTCATTTCCAGCTAATTTCACTGAACTGAGGTCTGACACACCTGTCTCACCAGAACTTGAATAAAGTACATTTGTAACTGTTATGTCTCCGCAATCAGCAAGTGATACCGTATGATCGCCCTCTGCAAAGTTGTGCACTACCAACAGTTTCTGTCCATCCGCCTCACGGAAGTACGCTGTCACACTGTCACTTGTGAGCGCTGCCGCTCTATAGTTTCCTTTCATAAGGGCTGGATTGTCTTTTCTAAGCGCTATCAGTGTCTTGTAATATGAATACATTGAATCCGGATCTTTCATCTGTTGGTCAAGTCCCTTTGTCTCTGCATTCTGATCGTCCTTTTCCCATGACGTGTTGTATGTACTGTCATCTCCCCACAGGAATGGTGTCCTTATCATCTCATCCGGCTTGCTGCCGTACATTCCAAGTTCCTCGCCATAGTAAATATATGGATTGCCTGGAAGCGTCATATATACCGCCGCAATCTGTCTCGCCTTATCCAGGCTGTTCACCGACGATGCTATCCTGTCCTGATCGTGATTTGCTCCAAATATTCCATTCAGGTAGTTGGCATCCACGCCGTCATATTTATTCTGTATATTCTCTATCGCCACGGAAAGAGAATCGCCAAAGCCTGGCACCGCCATGCCTTTCTGTACGCAGTTCAGTATCTTCTGCTGAATCGCAAAATCAAACTTCGTGTCAAATGGCTGGACATAATTTTCCAGCACCTTGTCATCCTGCCATACCTCACCCACCAGATATACATCAGGATTTATGCTCTCGCAGTAACCGGCAAATTCGTTCCACCAGGTGATATTTGCCGCTTCAGAATCTTCCTGCTGCTTGAACTCGTGTGCCCCATAGATATGAACTGCGGCGTCCATACGGAAACCGTCAAGACCAAGCTCCAGAAAATGACCGGCGGCATCCTTTGCAGCCTGTCTCACCTCCGGATTGTTGTAGTTCAGATCCGGCATATCCGCGCCGAACACACCATAATAATAGAAGTCTCCTTCCTGGTGCCACACCATATCTCCCCAGCTTGATTTGTCGAGAAGATGATTGCAGTCTTTCTTGTCGGTCTTGTACACCCACCTGTAATAATCTCTGTACTCGCTGTTCTCATCGGACTTTGCCGCCTGAAACCACGGATGATTGATACTAGTGTGATTGATGACCAGATCCATGATTACTTTCATGTCTCTGCTGTGTGCTTCGTCAAGCAATCTCTTAAGATCATCCTCTGTTCCGTAATCGGGATTCACCGCCATGTAATCCGTCACGGAATATCCGTGATAGGTATCGGATACAGTGATCGGCATGAGCCATATCCCATCGATCCCGAGCTCCTTCAGATAGTCAAGTTGCTCCGTGACGCCATTCAGATCGCCTATACCATCACCGTCTGAATCGGCAAATGATCTGACAAATATCTCGTAATACACACCGCGATTACCCTCTTCGTCGGTCTTCTTACGAGGCTCTGCCGTAAATTCTGCCACATCGTATGCATCACTGGAATATGTTCCCTCTGCATAAGGCTCGTCATTATCCTTTTTAGACTCCTGTCCATTTTCTTCTTCGGCTCCGGCATCTGTCTGATCGTTTGTCTGACCATCCGCCAAAGTCTCTGCTTCTGACGACGCAGCACCGTCCGCTCCGTCATCTGTTTTGCCGCACCCTGTACCGAGTCCAAGTGTAAGGGCCAGCATAACCACTGCAAGTCTCTTCTGCAGTCTGAGTAAGTTGTTCTGTTTCAGCACTTTCTTTTTAAGCACTTTCTCGTTCCTCCTATACTCCCTCCAAAGAACATTATAACAGACCATGCCTCATAACTTCCAGTGTATTTTCTAAGCCATAGCCCTGCCGGCGGTCTTGTACCTGTCAACGATCACTCCAACAAGTATGAACAGTACGGCGAATAGCATCTGCACCCCCATGCTTACAAATATGCCTGACACCGAACTGCCGGATGCGAAATTGTCGATGGCATCCGTTGCATTTGCGTACCAGTATGCCGGAAGGAAATGTGCTATCGCCATCACAGTGTCACTTAAGAACTCTCTCGGCACAAATATCCCGCAGAGGAATGCCATTCCAAGTGATATGACATTTGCACACATGGAAAGAATCTGTTCACTCTGTGTAAGCTTGCTAACTAGAAATGCCAGCGAGAGTGCTACACAGGCATACACCAGCATATTGAGTATGAACATTCCGCCCCTTGCTGAGACTATATCATATTTTATAAGTATTCTGGAAAGTACTATAAATACTACAGACAATACGCATCCAGTAGACATCATCCCCAGGACAAGTTCCCTGTTCAGCCTGAAAAATTTGTATGATGAGCACTCTATTCTCGCTCTAAGCTTTTTCCTGTTATATACCTGCAAAACAGGCGCTACCCCAATTATCATAACGCATATCATGACCCACCCCAGATAGTTGTAAAAATTATATAACATGGAATGTCCTGAGGTCTTTCCTTCGGCCATATCGACTTCAGCCTTCTGCTCAAGTGCCATCCTCGCTCTCTTATCGGCATCGTTCACATCATCTCCGGCCCTCTTGTACAGAGACACCATATTCATGTAGCTGTCAAGCTTTGTCTCAAACAGCATGGACGCCTGACTTCCGGGGATAGTCGTTATCTCAAGCATACCATCCGCAGTATCATTTGCCCATGCATCGCCAAAGCCATCTGGTATCCTGATCACACAATCCACCTCCCTGTTGTAGAGAGCATCCTGAATACCTCGTTTGTCCATATCAACGCCATCTACAAACTGCTGCGTATCACTCAGGTAAGCCATCAATTTTCTGCTCATCTCACTGCCATCCTCATCGCTCACCGCATATTTGATCGTTTTATCCTTATAATAGTTCTGTGGATCTGTGTTTCCCACATTGATGAACACAATCATGACTCCACACAGGATTCCCACATACATGATCATCTGCCCAATATATTTTCTCAAAACCTTGAAAAAAGATTTAAACACTTGCATATCTGTTCCTCCTTACCATGAGAATCCCAACTGCTATGAGCACCACAGCCTCAATAGTCATTATGACGATATTCTCAGTGAAAACCTGGTGGTCACTGTAAACATTCAGCGCATAAAATGAATCCGATATCAGAGCCGCGGGATTGAGTTTATTTATAATCGGCACGTGCTGCTGTATCTCATACTTTACTCCGTTTATACACAGGTCTGAAAGGATGGACATCACCATGGATATTCCGATCACAATACCTATCTTGGTCCCCTCAGCAAGCTTTGATATAGCCCCAACTATGACTCCTATTGCCAGACCGATAAAGCAGCCCACAAACAGAGTAAGCAGGATCTCCCATACTCTGTCGCCAAAATCCACTCCTATGCAGGACATGTATATAAAGCTTATGACCTCGACCACAAAATGTATAATCAGCAGTGCAGCAAACTCTGCCAAAACAAAGGTCATTTTTCTCTGTGGGGACACATTTTTTCTCTTTCCCGTAGCGCTCACATTTGCCTGAAGATTGCCCATCATCTCTATAGATGAAAGTGATGCAAACAGACAGCTCATGGCAAATATGGCATAGAAATAATTGTTATACACATTCTGGCTGCCCTCAGTGCTGGCCTTCTCTGTATAATATGATCTCTGTTCTGAGAGTTTTTCCACAAGGTCCGACATATCATCCACGCCGGAAGTCCCAGACATATACTGTTGGAGTCCGATGCCATCCTTATATATATCCATAAGTGCATGCTCGTACTGCTTGTACTCAGAAAGCACTGTCTCAAGTATGCTTGCATTGACAGAACTCTCCGCAACCGTGAGCTTCACATCATCCGTATATATGATGCCCTCGACCTCTTCATCAGCCAGTGACATCTCCGCATCGCTTTCGCTCATCCTCGTAACCGACAGAAGGGCGTCATCGCCATCCGACAGCGCATCCAGCATATAATTAAGTCCATTTGCCGATTCATCCTCAGTGACCACCGCCACCTTGATATTCCTGAACATCTCATCCTGTTCATATATGTTGCCAAATGCCATGTACATAAATGTGGCAAGCAGTATCGGAAATACCAGTGTCCAGAAAAGAGACACCTTGGCACGCATCAATATCTTTATCGTATATAGAAAATCCCGTATAAACATATTTCTCTCCTTTTAATCCCGGTTCATCTGAAATATACAAATATCAATTCTTTCAACAACTCCATAATCCAACTTACATTCAAATCAGTCTCTGAGCTCCTTGCCTGTGATCTCAAGGAATACATCATTAAGCGTTGGGAGCTCCGTGACAACCCTGCCAAATGATATATCGTGCTCCTTGAAAAATTCCATGAGCCTCACCAGATTGTGTCTTCCGCCGGAATATCTAAGTGTAAGCATGCTTCCGTTATATTCGTTCTCATACACATGTGGCTGACTGCGAAGCTCCGACATCTGTTCGCCTGTAAGTCCAAACACTTCAACCTTTATGGTTTCTGTATTCTTGATCATCTTCTTAAGCTCATCCTTCGTTCCGACTGCAACAGATTTACCTTTGTCCATTATGACTATCCTGTCGCAGATCTGCTCTACCTCCTCCATATAATGAGAAGTGTACACGATGGTCGCGCCTTCCTCTTTCAGTCGTTTGATTCCCTCAAGTATTCTGTTGCGGCTCTGCGGATCAACTGCCACTGTCGGCTCATCGAAAAATATAAGTTTTGGCTTATGCGCTATTCCGCAGGCAATATTCAGTCTTCGCAGCAGTCCACCCGAGAGCTTCTTTGGAAGGAATTTCCTGTAATCCGCAATATCCACGAAATCCATTGTCTCCTCAACACATTTGCGTCTCTTCTCTTTGTCCTTTATATAAAGGCCGCAGAAGTAATCAATATTCTCATATACAGTCAGTTCATCGAACACCGCCACATCCTGCATTACAACTCCTATCTCTCTCTTGATATCGTAGCTGTCGGGCTTCATCTCTTTGCCAAATACCTTTATATCGCCCTTGTCAAATGTGAGCAGGGACAGTATACAATTTATAGTTGTCGTTTTTCCAGATCCATTTGGGCCAAGAAGCCCCAGTATCTCCCCTTCCTTCACCGTAAGACTGAAATGATCCAGCGCCAGTAGATCTTTATATCGCTTTACCAGATTGGTAACCTCTATTGCATTTTCTGAATTATATCCTCCTGTTTTGATATCCTGTTTTTTGACCCTCATTATCTTATGAGTGTCGTTCATAACATGATAGTCTGCACGCATCAGCATGCTACATTCTTTATTACATGCTCTCATTATATACACCCTTGATCTGTTTTCACAGTGAACAACGTCATCTTCACAATGTGACATTTGTCATGTTTCTTTTTCCCTCATATTTATTTATAATAATTATTACACTAGGCTGCACACACTGCCTGGCACGGCTATTCAGACAGCACGATATATACTACAGTATTTTCTACATTATGGAGAATAATTATGAAACACCTCATCAACAAAGGACTCCTGCTGGTCTCAGCATTTGTCATGATATATGCGCATAATACTGCCACGGACACCCGGCTCATCATCGCACTGCTCCTGTCGCTCATTGCCGGTGCGGTCTATCCGGCACTTGCCGGGATCTCCGCAGTGGACAGAGCCACCACGAAGGGCGCCGAGAACCACAGCAGAATATATCCATACATATGCGAGGCACTGGTATGCGCGTATCTTGTATCCACATTCTGGCTGCACCCAGTTTATATGTTCGTGTCCATAGTCAGCTACGACATGTACAGATACAGACAACGGCTGTCACCAGTCATACTTGTCCTGTTATCCATATACATGTGCGTCAACTATCCTCTGATGTCAGTTCTCCCGCAGATATGCCTCATCGCATTCTCATTTGCTATGAGCGTGTACTGCTGCCGGATAAATCTGCTGAGGGCGGAGCTTCTTGCCATGAGGGACAATACTGCAGAACACGACATGCTGGTTGCACAGAACACACGCCAGTTGCTGGAAAATCAGGACAACATGGTGCTCACCGCCACCCTGTCAGAGCGAAACAGGATTGCCCGGGAGATTCATGACAATGTCGGTCATATGCTCACCAGATCCATACTTCAGACCGGTGCCATCAAAGTTATCAACAAAGACGAACGTCTTGAGAAGCCCCTGGCACAGCTGCAATCTACGCTGGATACCGCCATGGACAGCATGAGAAAAAGTGTCCACGATCTACACGATGAATCCATAGACCTGCGCACTGCCCTAGATGATGTGATCAACAACGTCAGCGACATGGACATCTACATGGATTACGACATGTCAGATAAGCTTCCAAGAGAGATCAAATACTCATTCATCAACATAGTAAAGGAAGCCATTAACAATACGCTGAAGCACAGCAACAGCGACCATATGGATATCCGCGTGCGGGAACACCCGGCATTTTATCAACTGTATATAACAGACAATGGACAGAACATCCGCTCCGGTCTATCCCCGGCACAAGGAAGCGCTTCTGGCGGGATGGGCTTAAATGGTATCCAGGAAAGAGTAAACAAACTTGGAGGCACAATGAAGATATCAACCGACGACGGATTTTCCATATTGATCAATATCATGAAAAGAGATTTTACAGACTGAATTCCAAACAGATATGCAAAATATCCTGATTATAAATAGGAGGAAACCGACAAATGAATGTAGTTATAATAGATGACGACCAACTGGTGGCACTGTCACTTCAGACCATACTCGAAGCCTGCGACGACATACAGGTATCCGCCACAGGAGGCAGTGGAGCTGATGCGATCAGACTGTACGAAGAATATCAACCGGATGTTCTACTCATGGACATCCGCATGGAGAACATAAATGGCCTTGAGGCTTCTGAGACTATCATGGCATCTCACCCGGATTCCCGCATTCTTCTCCTGACAACATTTTCAGACGACGAATATATAATCAAAGCACTGAGTATCGGGGCAAAGGGATATATACTGAAGCAGAATTTTGAGAGCATCGCACCGGCAGTAAAAGCAGTATACAATGGACAGACTGTATTCGGGGATGAGATAGTTGGAAAACTCCCTGATCTTATTGGACATATGGACACTACCTCATCAGATGTCCAGCCATCGCCATTTGCCGGAATGGAATACGAACTCAGTTCCAAGGAAATGAATATTATCAGACTTGTTGCAGATGGTCTGAATAACAAAGAAATCGCATCAAGCCTGTATCTGAGCGAGGGTACAGTGAGAAACTATATCAGTTCCATCCTTGACAAGCTGCAGCTGAGAGACCGCACACAGCTGGCGTGCTTCTACTACAAAAAGCTAACCAATTGAGCAGCAGTCAATACAACAATAAAAAAGCAAGCCGCATGCCATCCTGAAATGACATGCGGCTTGCTTTTTCTGTCTTACTGGGTCGTACCTGGGTGAAAGGTACTCATATACACTACTACTGAAGTGAGGCATCCACACTTACATATTCTGTTGAAATATATCCGATCGAGCCATCGTATAACTGAACTCCTATCCAGCTCTCATCCTGTGATACAACGTCGAACATCTCTCCACTGTTCACTGTAGCTATGATATCTGATTCTGATGACTGCTCTGTATGGACATACACACCATCATATATCACTGATGCTGTTACGCCCGGAAGCACCTCTGAAGGGGTCTCTTCTGTTGTCGCTTCCTCTGTTGTCACTGCCTCGGTAGACGCTGAAGTCACAGACTGTATACTACCTGATGCATTGCTGGCAACTCTGGCCGTATCGTTGGCCGATACTGAACTTCCTGCAGGCACCACTGCGTCGATGGCAAGCTGCACACTGCTGTCTGCCATCATCACTGCCTGACTCTTGTTGATAGTCACACTATCATTCGCATATAATTCATCCGCAAGCGGGTCAGCCTTCTCTCCAAAACTTATGACAGCAAATACACAAAGAGCCATTACAACCACAAGTGCTGTCATCAAAATGTTATGTCTTAAATATTTATAACTGAGAACATTCCTTCTCATGTGATCTACAAATCTTCCAAACTTACTGCGTGATCTAGTCATTAATTTTTCCTCTTTTACCCTTAATCCAAGCTATTTTCTATGTAGTATTTCGTAATCTAAATTTTACAAAGTTACCGCATTTGTTACATTTCTGTTAAATATAATACACTACACATGTGCATGTGTCAACTGATTCTGACAAAAAAATACCAATTTCTAGTGGTTTTACACAACTGTTTGTAACGACATGTTGTGTTTTGTAACATTTAACTTTTCTGCTGAAAAAAGCGCATTTTCGTGGTATCATATGACATCATACAGTCAACAAAAGGAGTACATTATGAGACTTGATAAATTTCTAGTTGAAATGGGGATCGGCAGCCGCAGTCAGGTAAAGCAGTATGTGAAAAAAGGCACTGTCACCGTCAATGGTGCCCCGGTTAAATCCTCAGATGTAAAGATAGATGAGAACAACGATACTATAAAATATAATGGCAGGATTCTGAATTATTCTAGATACAGATATTTTCTCCTGAACAAACCTGCGGGGTGTGTAAGCGCCACCAAAGATAACGTGCATCAGACCGTTATCGATCTGCTAAAAGGAGAAAATACAAAAGACCTGTCACCCGTGGGACGGCTGGATATAGACACAGAAGGACTTCTACTTCTGACAAATGACGGAGCACTGACCCACCATCTTCTGTCTCCTGCACACCACATTCCCAAGACATATTACGCAGAGATTGACGGATATGTAACAGATGATACCATAAACCTTTTCGCCACAGGTGTGGATATCGGAGATGAAAAACCTACACTGCCCGCAGATCTGCGCATATTATCTTCCGACAGCACCGCTGCCAGATCGGAGATCGAACTCATAATAACAGAGGGACGTTTTCACCAGGTCAAGCGAATGTTTGAGGCCGTCGGCATGAAAGTTACTTTTCTGCGAAGAATTGCAATGGGTGAGCTGAAGATAGACGAATCGCTTCCAACAGGTGCCTACAGAAGTCTCTCGGAAGAAGAGGTCAGTCTTCTCCGGTTCGATATGCCACAATAAAAATAGAGAACAGGAAATCCTGTTCTCTATTTTTATTTATGTTACTGACTTCTATTCTGTAATATATTTATCAAGGCCATCTGCTATTCCCTTGGCGATCTTGTTCTGATAATCGTCTGTTACAAGAAGTGCCTCCTCAGATGCTGTAGTCATATAGCCAACTTCCACTATGGTTACCGGAACTGTACTCCAGTTTATTCCGCTCATGGTATCCGTCTCCCATATTCCATCGCTCTTAGCTCCTGTGGAAGCCAGAAGTCCTGATAAAACATCCGTGGCAAGACTCTTGCACTGATCATAGATAGCTGAATTATATGGATTAGATGATGTCTGACATACTGTCATCACACCTGTCGCATTACCGTCTGTCGATCCATTTGTATGGATCTTTATAACTGCATCTGCCTTAAGGTTGTTCGCATATTCTGCTCTCGTCGCATTACTTATATCAACATCATTCGATGTTCTGATCATCTTAACTGTATAGCCTCTGGATGTGAGCTCTGCCTCAAGCTTCTGTGCGATCTGAAGATTCAGCTCATATTCCTTTATTCCTGTTGATACACCTGTGTTGCCAACGGTTGCCTTTACTTTTGTCTCTGTAGCAGCAGGGCCTATCGGCTCGGTCTCTTCATTTGCATTCTGCTGATGTCCGGCATCTATAACTATCATCTTGCCCTCACCAACATTGGATGTAGTTCCCTGTTCTGTGGATGCATCCGATGAATTCTCTGTTGTCGCCTTAGTCGATGCATCAGACTTATCTCCTCCGCCTACGACCTCAAGGAGCTCTGAGAATATATAGTATTCCCCACCATCTATAGATACCTTGCTCCACTCATCGTTATAACCGATTCTGTCCAGCTCAACATCATTTGCAACTTCCTGATATATCTCTCCATCAGTTGATGGGCTCGTTCTGACATTCACATAGTCAAGAGTCTTTACTTTGTCATTACACATTGTAAAGCCATCCTTGTCCTTCTCCGGCTGTGCCTCAGTGGTTGCTTCCGTAGTCGCCACCGTCACTGCCTCTGTGGTCGCCTCTGTCTCCGTCGGATTGGCTGTGGTAGCATCGTCACCTTTGCTTCCGCATCCGGCAAATGCCAGCATGGAAGCAAGTCCAAAGCAGAGCACTGCATATTTTAAATGTTTCTTCTTCATGAGTATCCTCCGTAAGTGATTATTGAAGTTAAAAATACATCATCTTATTGTAACACAATCGTAATAACTGCACAAGTAAATTGCTCAAATACCTGATTTCACCATACTACATTTCAAATACTGCACCGCAAATCTTCTCAAGTTGTGCATAATCCTCCGCACTTCCAAGCTCCACCGCTGAATGCATAGCCAGTATCGGTATTCCCATGTCTACAGCTCTGACTGGCAGATAAGATGAAGCTATAGGACCTAAAGTCTGTCCTCCTGCCATACCCGACCTGTTCACCTGACGCTGTATCTTTATCTCCTGATTTCTTGAAAGAGCCATGATGACCGCAGATGCCTCACTGTCTGACACGTATCTCTGACTTGCACTTGATTTGAGTGCCACTCCGCGCCCCATGACAATCTGATTTGTCGGATCACTCTTCTCTGAATAATTCGGATGGGTTGCGTGCGCCACATCAAGTGACAGCATGAATGCATCTCTCATAAGGCGTCTTCCTGCTCCAGCCTCAATATCCAAGCCTTCCATGATACGCTTTATTATCTCCGACAGAAGCACCGAATCTGCTCCCTGCTTTGATCTGCTGCCTATCTCCTCATTGTCAAACAATGCTATAACATTTGTATTATTGCCATTTGTCTCTCTGCACATGGTGTCAACAAGCGCTGACACGGAAGTTACATTGTCAAGTCTCGGAGAAGCTATCATATCCTTATCTGCCCCAACTATCTCCATTCCATCCATGTTATACAGGTATAGATCATAATCAAGAATATCGTCCTTCAAAAGCCCAAGGTCATCTGCCACATACTGTAATATATCTTTGTCCTTCACCTTCTGACCATCCAGACCATATACAGGTATGAGCTCCTTCTGCACATTCATTTTCTCCCCGGGTGCATCCTTTCTCAGATGCGGTGCAAGGCTTGGCACTATGCACATGGCTCGCTCTGAATCATACAGATACGTCTTCGGCCTGAACGGATCCGTGGTCTGCGCCATGACCTTGCCCGCGATTCCAAGCGGTCTGTCAAACCATGTCTCCTTGATAAGTCCGCCGTACGGCTCTACATTCAGTGTCTGGTAGCCGCTTCTGTTCATATCCGGCTGAGTCTTGATCTTGAGCATAGGAAAATCTGTATGTGCAAGGCCGATATTCAGCCTGCCATACTCAGGCATCTCCCCTGCGGCAAACGCCACCATCATAGATGAGTATGGCTTCACATAATATCTTCCTCCGGCCGTGAGCTCCCAGCGTTCTCCCATATCTAGCTCCATGTAACCGTGATCCTGCAGCATGGCTTCACATTCCTTCACTACATGAAACTGTGTGACACCGGCGTCAAGTAGTCTGCAAAGTGTATCTATCATAATAAATTATCCTCCTTATAATGGTCGGTCGACAAACGCACACATCAGTATACTTTCTTATGTGCATCGTCTGCGTTCTCCACAAAGATTTTAGTACAAATCTTCAGCTTATACAATTCCCTTACTTCTTATTTTAGCTTAATATCCACATCTGATATTCAAGTTTTTTTATCGCAATGTGAATCTTCTCTTGCCCTGTCCTTCAAAAGGCTGTATAATCGCCAATAGATACTTTAACGCTTTTATGCGTCAAACTGTTAAAGGAGAACGTAAAATGAATGATTTTTCAATAGGATTTATCGGTCTGGGACTTATCGGAGGATCTATTGCCAAATCCATCCACCGCATTTTCCCTGATTACAGAATAGTCGGCTTTGACAATAATCTATCTACACTCAAGGAAGCTGTCTCCGATGGGACACTGACTGAATATACAGATGATATCCATACCATAGCAGAATGCAACTATATCTTTCTGTGCGCACCGGTCCACTATAATATAGAATACCTGCGCCAGCTAGGGCCATTCCTTACAGACAGCACCATACTGACTGATGTCGGAAGCGTAAAGCTCGACATATACGAAGCAGTCCAGGAGCTTGGGCTTGCCAGGTATTTTGTCGGCGGACACCCTATGGTCGGCTCTGAGAGATCTGGCTACGAGGCGGCCACCGACAGGCTCATAGAGAATGCCTATTACTTCATCACACCTGCAGACGGAGTTCTGCCGGGCAAGACTGAGGAGTTCTCCACATTTATCGGAGATCTTGGAGCGATACCGATCACATACTCACCTGTTGAGCACGACCGTATAACCTCTTACATAAGTCATGTGCCCCACGTCATAGCCGCCTCACTGGTCAACCTTGTCGCAGCGGCAGACAGCCCGGACAATATTTTCAAATCACTGGCAGCCGGAGGCTTCAAAGATATAACCAGGATCGCATCCTCCAATCCAGTGGTATGGGAGCACATTCTTCTGGCAAATCCTGACAATATCGTACACGGGCTTCAGGAATATGTTGAGCTTATAGACAAAATGATTTATCATATTAAGCAGCGCGATGCGGCTGGGATAAATGCTTTTTTTGCATCCGCCAGAGATTACAGGGATTCCATTCCTAACAACAGCAGCGGTGTCATAAGAATGCATCATGAACTGTTCGTAGATATACCTGATGAGGCTGGTGCGCTGGCAAAGGTGACAGCTTTTATCGCAGAGGCAAAGATAAGCCTCAAGAACATCGGAGTCTCCCACAACCGGGAGGATGAGGAAGGGGTTCTCAGACTCTCATTCTACGATGCTGATGCAAGACGGAATGCACAGGATGTGCTGAAGGCCGCAGGCTATAGAATTTATAACCGTTAAGAGCCGGAGAATAAAATATTTTAACCAGACATATTACACTAGATTAAAGGAATACTGAGAATTTATGAAGATCAACAGAGTAAAATCACTTAACGGAGAGATAACAATACCGGGGGACAAATCCATCTCCCACCGTTCCATCATGTTCGGCTCAATCGCAGATGGAATAACCGAGGTACACGGATTTTTAAATGGAGCAGACTGTATATCATCCATGAACTGTTTCAGGCAGATGGGTATAGATATTGATTACGACGGCAGTGTCGTTACTGTACACGGCAAAGGACTGCATGGACTGTCAAAGCCTGAAGGCACACTTGATGTCGGCAACAGCGGAACAACCACCAGACTTATATCAGGTATACTTGCCGCTCAGCCATTTGCAAGCAGGCTTATAGGTGATGCTTCTATATGTAAGCGCCCTATGAAGAGAATCATGACGCCTCTCTCCATAATGGGTGCCGACATCACATCCGAACTCGGAAATGACTGTGCACCGCTCCTTATAAACGGAAAGGAACTCCATGGAATACACTACAACTCACCTGTCGCGTCAGCACAGGTAAAGTCATGTGTACTCCTTGCCGGACTCTATGCAGACGGCGAGACAAGTGTCACCGAGCCATATGTGTCAAGAAACCACACTGAACTCATGCTTGAGTCATTTGGCGGCAATATAAAAGCAGAGGGAACTACGGCTACCGTAAAGCCTGTGGATAATCTTGTTGGACAGAAGATACTTGTACCTGGAGATATATCATCAGCTGCTTACTTCCTTGTTGCAGGACTTATCACTCCGAACTCATGCATCACCATCAAAAATGTTGGCATCAACCCGACCAGAGATGGAATACTGGAAGTCATCAAAGCAATGGGCGGCGATATGGAATACTCCAATGTAGTGAGCGGATGCGGTGAGCCAACCGCTGACATAACAGTCAGGACATCAAGTCTCAAGGGCTGTGTCATTGAGGGTTCCATCATACCAAAGCTCATAGATGAGATCCCTGCCATAGCAGTTCTCGCATGCTTTGCAGACGGTGAGACCATCATCAGGGATGCCCAGGAGCTCAAGGTCAAGGAATCAAACAGAATAGATGTCATGGTAAACGCTCTCTCATCCATGGGCGCAGACATAACTGCAACCGATGACGGAATGATCATACGCGGCGGAAAGCCTCTTCACGGTGCAGTGATTGACAGTCACTTGGACCACAGAATCGCCATGAGCTTTGCCATCGCAGGACTTAACGCTGATGGCGATACAGAGATCACCGGAGCCGAGTGCGTGAACATCTCATATCCGGGATTCTATGATGATCTGGGTGGGCTGGAACGTTAAAGATATATAGATTATTTTTAGCACAAATAAAGGCGACACTACAGTCTGTGATGCTTTGCATCCTACCAGACAGCTGTGTCGCCTTTATTTGTGTTACTTTTTATCCTAATAATTTAATGATATCCTGCTCTGTCCAATATTCATTTTACCACAGTTCATGGACTATTCACAACAGCTTACTCCGTTGCCCTCTTAAACTCATCCGTTCCAGTATCTTCCCAGTTTGTCTTTCCACTGCTTATCACTTCTCCACTGGAAAATACATATGCATAGATATCTTTTATTTCGGCGCTACCATAATCATATGTTCCACCACCGCCTTTTTCAGTACGATACCTTACATACAGACCGCACTTCCCATTCTCTGACTTGCCATCATATACAATGTATTCCACGGAATTATCACTTTCCGACAATATACATCTTGATGATGACTCCGAGGCGCCGTAATATACTTCGAATTTTCCAGCTGTGGCATCTGAATATTTCTCAAAGATCGCCTGATACCCGACTGTAATTTCCTTATTTTCTGGCTGATCATTTACATCAGGATCAACAGAGGAATCAGTGGAGCTCTCTGCATTCTCCCTGCTGTCACCCGAAGCTTTTTCCGTTATCGCAGAGTCTTGTTCGCTGTCTTTTTCTATATCCGTATCTTCTCTTCTATATCTGGTCGTGAGACGTCTACTGCTGGTCTGCCCATTAAAACGCATGGTCACAAGCTCGTCACGCTGTTCAGAGCCAGACACTACCACCTCCACACGATCAATATACCATGTCGTCTTTAGATCGCTTTCGTCAAATCTTGCACCATCATTTGCCACTTCAAATGACCTATATGCAACCGTCTTCTCCTTGCCCTTCAGCACCAGTCTTCCATGGGCAGCTCCAAATGGAAAATCCGGGTCACCAACAGAATAGATCACAAGCTCATAATCACCATCTGGAGACGTTGACACACTTATCTGCTCAGCTTCGTAACGCGTCTTATATCTAACATAACCTAATGGCAGCAACACCACCATTACCAATATGCAGGCTATGATAACAACATACTTTGGTATCTTATTCATGACTATTTCCTGCCTGTCTCCTCATACATTCCTATCTTCTTCATGTTATCCACTATATCTATGTAGTTTCCATCTATCGCATTTATATATACCCTCTGCAATGGCATATCGCATCGGTAGTCTTCATTATATTCATTCTGAGAAAATATCCATGTCGGAACAAAATACTTATTTCCCGACTCATCAGCACATGGTACATAGGCAAGTTCCACATCATTAAATTCCACCGTTCCATAATTTGTCGGGTGATCCTTATAATATTTGGCTATACTCTCGCCCGCAGCTTTAATCATCTCATCCCAGCTTAAAAGCTTGACCTCCTCTTTATCAAACGTATCCTCGTCGGCATATACATACACCGTCGATGAGACAACCCCAAACTTATCAACACTTATTACCGCCTTGTCAACTCCACCTTTATAGGTAAGGTTATCGGTATCAATACTATCCACAGTGTCGATATCTGCCACGTATACCACGTCTATACCATCTATCTTCCGTCCAAACTGAAATCTGTATCCATCCGGCTTTTTACAGATATCTTCACCATATGAACCTCCAGTCCAAGCTCTTACCGCTTCCTCTGTCTCTGTACATGCAAAACCGCTTATTCCCAGATTGTCTAGTAACTTCATTGCAGAACTGAGTCCCTCATCTTCTGTGATCGGATTCTTCTCGTCCCCATCATATGTGTCTTCACCGACAACATTGATCTCATACGTACTTTCAGTTCCTGGAACCTCTGATACGAGAGCCTTATCCTCACCCTCAGGTGTCATACCATACGTAAAATAGTAATTGTTATATCCATCTCCATCTTCATTATCCGATGCCGCCATAAATATTCTCTGTACCCCACCGGCTTCCGCAACATAATGCTCATTAATCTTATATTCTGTAGCTATTGGTAACTCATCATCAATGCTATTTCTCTCGTCTACCCATCTTTTCATACCTTCCTCTAAAAGCTCTGCATAACCAGGATCATCACTCGCCAAAGCCTTTTCTATGTCCGCCTTATATGAAGCTATCGTGTTATCCAGGATTTCCTTTGACTCAGCAGCATCGCCATCCTGCCACCTTATTTCTGATGTCTCGTCAAAAAGTTTGGATATTATAGTTTTAAGTTCATCATCTGAACATGGTGCATTTACCGTGTCAAACCCGACTTTATATACTCTATCAGCATCTGGAACCTCTATATCATCATCCTTCAATGTTATCGATGAGAGTTTTGATTCTCCTATGTCAAAAGTAACATCGCAGTTATCGGGTATGTCAAGCTGTCCATCAAGTCCTCCCGCATTATCTGCTTCATCACTTCCCCCTTTCATTCCATAATCAACTTTTTTATTTCCACACGCAGCAAGACTTAATGCCATAACAGAAATAAGTGCTGCACACATTATTTTTTTCTTGTTCATCGTACACCTCCGTTTTATTTTACAAAAATATCAGGCAGTCTTACCTGGCAGAATTTGACAGATATATGACCGTATGGAATCTTTGATCATCCTCTGAGTAGTATGCATCGACACCGCCACCATACTTTTCCGCAACCCTTTTCATACTCTTTATTCCAAATCCATGGAATTTTTGATCCAGCTTACTGGACTTTCGTGAATCAGAGCCGTGTGTACAATTATTTGTCATTGCTATGATCGTTCCATCACCGTTCCCCTGTGAATTCATTCTAAGTTCCACACTGGCACTGTCTATTTCACTCATTGCCTCACTGGCATTGTCTAGCATATTACACAGAAGGACAGTTAAGTCATCTACCTGCATGTAATCCATACGTGCCCTTCTCACATCAAAATCATAATGAATTCCCGCATCAATGAACCTGCCGACATATCGATTAAGAATAACATTTACCATACGATCATCCGAAAACCTTATCTTTTCTTTCAACCCGCCGGATTCATATATCCTTTCAATATATTCGACCGCCTTATCGTAATCATGATGTTCGAGCAGATCATGTATCCCGCTGATATGCTTTTTTATGTCATGTATCATTATTTTCTGCTCTTCGTCCTGACTGATCATTTTTTTATAATACTCAATGTCATATTTTTCTCTCTGGGTCTGCAATGTCTTATCCAAATTCTCCTTGTAGGCACTCTGCAGATATCCGTAGATCACAAATGAAATAATAATTATTACCAGACAGATTATTGAACAATACAACACTATTGATTCCTGCATTTTGCTGATGTCAGAAAAGTAACACATGTAATTAAGCAGACACACAACAACTATCACGCACACTGGTATGACAAGAATTACCCACCCCTGTGCTCCCATATGTACATCCACCCTGTGTCTCATCCCGTATCGGCTGATTGCAAACATCACAAGGAAATACACAAACTTACTTAACATTGCAAAAAATAATACCGTCAAAACATCACCAGATGGATCCCAGGCTTTTTGACTGATTCCAGAAAATACCGCCACAACCACCATCTCTGACAATGTCATAATTACTGACATTGCCACACTATGAAAAACTGAGCTTAAAGTTTTTTGTCCATATACGAATTTTATTATTATCCAGTTGAATACTGGAAATGAAATAAAATTAAATATCAATATATTTAGTTCAAACAAACCAAATAAAACAACATAACACGCCAACACCAAAACAAATCTCTTTATCACCGTATATCTTGGTTTTACAAACATCCACTCGAAGTATTGAAATGCTATCAACGCTTCTATCAGAAAAACGATTCCATAAATCATAGCCATTGGCATGTCCTTGCCCCCTCCAAATACATCATAAATGCATGCTTAAAATTTTGATAATTGCGTTTCGTTAGATAGGCTGTTACCCCAGTATCCAGATACACCAATGAATGATCAAACCTTACTACATGTTCCATATTCACAATAAAACTTCTGTGTGTTCTAAAAAACCCCCTTGTATCCAATGTCTTCTCCCAGTAATCCATCTTTCTCACAGAGATGTATTTTCCCTCACTGGTGTTCACAAATAGCGTATGTCCCTGTGCCTCCAGGTAAATAATCTCCGGAGCTCTGAGGATTATATTTTCATTCTTTGTCTCAATCAATATCTTAGTATTTGATGTTGTGTATATCTTAAGTCCATCCTGTATATTTCGGTATATACGGGATTTGTCAAGCGGCTTTGAAATATACCTGAACACCCTCAAGCTCATAGCAGCATCAAGATAGCTGTCGTATGCCGTTATTATATATATCAGACACTCCTCATTCTGCGCCAATAGCCGTCTGCCTATATTTATCCCATTCATTCCCGGAATTACTATATCCAAGAATACAAAATCATATTTCACTTCGCTTTTTATCAGATCCTCGCCATTGTCAAACTCATATATGTTGGGTTCTTCCAAATGATTGGAAACAAAATATTCCTTTATCCATTCACTCAGCTGTTCAGTTACAAATATATCATCATCGCATACCGCTATATTAAGCTTACTTCTTTGGTCCATATGCTCACCCCATTATTATTATACACTTTGTTATATTACCTCTTCAATGCTGAATGCACGAAACGACATTATAGTGCCGATTTTGGACAAAAAAAGGCTTTCCGGTTACGAATAAACCGAAAAGCCTTTTTGCAAACATATTCAATTACAGATTCCAAGGATGATCCAGAGCACTGCTATCATACATCCGACTAAACATCAAGAGGATACTTTCTAAACGCTTTCTAAACAATCTTATTAATCAAAAATGTGACATACTCTTCTGCATCTCCACAATCAAAAGAATACTGTGAAATATCTCCTAATTCTACTGAGGTAACTGGAAATATCGTCACAGTATCCAAAATACTTTCAAATTCTTCTGTTGTCAAATATTTTGGGCAGGGCCAGAAAGCATCGCTCAGCGGTTGCCTAGCTGCCAGAAAGCAACAGCGCTGGCAGCGGCAACGTTCAGGGAATCCACGCCGTGGGACATAGGGATTTTTACGGTGTAGTCACAGGCGGCAATGGTGCTGTGGGCAAGGCCGTCACCCTCTGTGCCCAGCACGATGGCGAGCTTCGGCTCGGCGGAAAGAGCGCTGTCGTCAATGCTTACGGAGCGGTCGCTCAGAGCCATGGCAGCAGTCTTGAAGCCAAGGCCGTGCAGTTGAGCAATTCCGTTTTCCGGCCAGTCGGCAGGGCAGGTGCCGATCTGCGCCCAGGGCACCTGAAACACGGTGCCCATGCTTACACGCACGGCACGGCGGCACAGCGGGTCGCAGCAGGAAGGAGTAACGAGCACGGCATCCATGTTCAGTGCAGCGGCGCTGCGGAAGATCGCTCCCACATTGGTGGAGTCCACAATGCCCTCCAGAACGGCCACCCGGCGGGCATTGCGGCAGACCTCTTCCACGCTGCGCGGCAGCGGGCGGCGGAAGGCGCACAGCACGCCGCGGGTCAGCTCGAAGCCGGTCAGGCTGGCAAGGGTCTCGCGGTCGGCTGTGTACACCGGGGCATCACCGCAACGGGTCAGGATAT
>ERZ773113.431-NODE-431-length-22242-cov-44.499527_pt1 | contig 22242 bp, 16 predicted proteins | sample MGYA00580565_ERZ773113 | MGnify/ENA primary metagenome ERZ773113 (study PRJEB29015, sample SAMEA2737827) | human gut metagenome | biome: human gut; feature: human-associated habitat; material: faeces | place: China | collected 2012 ...
ACGCTACTGCTGCTTCCGCTCTCCCCAGCATAGCTGGGGGCTTAGTATTTTTAGTTATTCACAGATTATTAGCTAAAAACTACCCCAAAATTGTTGTGAATAGTTGATGCCTGCAGAAAGGCCTATTTAATCAGCGTTTCCTTAGCATTCCAGAAATTTCGACCCTTATCAATACGTCTTTTTGCACATATATTGTTCTTCATTCTTATAACTCAAGCCCCATTTTTCTCCTTTCCATTCAGAATGTACAGAGTCCATGCAATCATGAGAGGCAGAGTGGCCATAATGGGAAGCATGTAACGAACGTATCCATTCACCGGAGACGCAATGCAGAAGAGGAGAGTTGCTCCGCTTGGAACTAATGCAAACAGTGCGACATATTTCTTTTTTAAAACAAGCAGCATACAACAAATAAGTAAAAGCCAGTTATAAAGAGCTGTATAATAACACATACCAACAATGGGCAGTGCACGATATCGCCATGTCAAGATTTGTTGCGCTTTATCACGTATTTTCTTGTTATGAAAATAGTGCACATCATAGGTTCCTGTATTAGGTGTATTGCGGGCTGTTTGGTTCTGAATATACAACCGTAAATACCCGCCATTCCTACCAAATCCATTGACATAAAAGTAATCATATGTATTGCTTAATGTTGCATCAAGATAAGTACCAGGGTGTTTCAATCCCATTGAAAGCCAAGCTGCGAAATATTCCTCTAATTTTTTATCATCTTTTTGATTTCTCATGGAATTCTTTACCGGATCAGAAATTTGAGAATTATACAGCAGTGCTAACTTATCTACCGGTAGTAGTCCATTAACTGCATTTTTCTCTAAGTTTGTCATATCTTTTGGATGATTTTTTACATAACGAGCAGTTTGCTGAAATGGAATAGAAAGCATCTCACCTACTGATCCTTTTTGAACATTAAATAATGGCAATGCAAATGCATTGAACCCAATATGAAATACAATAACCATCAGGCTCAGGGCCGCATACGGTTTCCATATATAATTACTAAAGCCCCATTTTTTTAAAAGGTATAATGTAAAAGGAACAAAAGTGAATATGAACAGGTAAATACCTGTGTTACGGAAAGAAAGTAATCCTATAACTGTTAAGATTAAACAAATCATCCGTTTACCATTGCGTAACCATGAAGGGTCTATCAAAATGCAAACGAATAAATTGCACAATACCATATGAAAGATAAAATTAATCGTATCTTTAATATTACATGATATATAACCTGCCCATATGGGAACCACAGCAAAATAAAGGAGTACTATCATCACTCCATAATGTGGAAAATGTAATTTCTTAACAACCTCAAGTGTCTGTAAAATAGCAAACAAAAAGAAAAAAACTTGTGCAATAATAATTAGAAAATTTCCAAGATTTACGTTGTGTAATACATATTTTCCAAAATCCATAGCAAGCCCATAAAAAACAGTTGCACCAAAAGGATGATGGGTCGTCCAAGGAACTTCTCTCGTCCAAAAAGTAAGCATTCGAAAAGTATCCCAGTCCACGTTTCCCGGCATGAATATCCACAGGACCGCAAACCAGCAAAATAAAACTACTAGTGCATACCTCATTTTTGTGCGCCACGTAAATGGCGATACTTCATCAGGAAGAGAAATATTGCAACTCCAATCCCTAATTAAGCCAAGACAAAGGTAGAAGAGTAGAAAAAAGCCAAAAAATGACAGCAGTGACACAAAGATGGACCACCAGTTTGTCACCAACACAGAGAATGTATCTGCCGTATCATAGGCCCTACCAACGACCATACAGAAAGCAAAAAATGATGCAAAGGCCGCGATGATCCTATTCATTGACAATGCCTTGAGATAGCGGGCATAGAAAACCACCAGGCCAATAAATACTAATCCTGTTTCCAACGACGAAAAAGGCATGCGCCCCCATACATCAGTAAGCAAGGAAAAATAGGTCATCAGTGCTGCCCCCAGCACGATAAAACCGTTTCTGACTGTTATATCCATGATATACTCCCATCTGTCATGAATCCAAGGCTGCAGATTTTCGTCGCCCAAATAATTGATAGTTCACGGTATTCTTAGTCCCATGCAAACTACTTTTTCTTTAAAAACATATCAATGATATTCATTTGAATCTCAAAATTCTTTCTCGCATTGGTCGCATGGGTATCCAGAATGAGACCACAGCCGAAGGCCAGAAGTGCCATGAGCATAATAAAACCGCTCATAATAAGCGTAGGAAGACGAGGGACAAGACCGGTACTGATGTACTCCGCCATAACCGGCAAGAAAAGAAGGACTGAGATCACAGTCAGAATGACAGTCAGGATTCCAAAGAAATGCATGGGCTTGTAATTTCGATACAAGTTGAAAATAGTCAAAAGCACCTTGACACCATCGGTATAAGTATTGAGCTTGCTCACACTGCCATCCGGTCGGTCACGGTACTGTACTGGTATACTTCGGATAGATAGATTTTTATCCAGCGCATGGATGGTCATTTCTGTCTCAATTTCAAAACCCTGTGACAGAATAGGAAATGTTTTCACAAACATAGGACTGAATGCTCGATACCCCGTCATGACATCCAAAATTTTCTTTTGGGGATGCCAAAGGGCATTAATACTCCTACGTACCAGATCATTACCAAAGTTGTGGAAAGGGCGCTTGTTCTCTTCAAAGTAAGTAGATGACAGTCTGTCCCCGATAACCATATCCGCTTTTCCCTCCAGCACCAGTTGCGCTAACTCCCCTGCGCAATCTGCCGGATAGGTATCATCTCCATCTACCAGAATGTAACAATCCGCATCGATATTTCGAAACATGGAACGCACCACATTTCCCTTCCCCTGCCGATATTCATGACACACGATAGCCCCCGATTTCTCTGCTAAATCAGCGGTCCCATCGGTAGAATTATTATCGTACACGTAAATATCTGCCTCCGGAAGGGCATTTCTGAAATCGGTAATTACCTTTTCCACAGTCAATGCCTCGTTATAACAGGGAATCAATACCGCCGTCTTCTTCATCAGTTCTCTCCCATGCACGCAAAAAACCCATCTGTAAGGCAAACATTCCCTACAGACGGGCTACAAAAAGGGGAGTATGCTAAATGTTTAGCCCCCCCTAATTTAAAAATCGAAAAAACATATCTGAATACAGTGTCGCCAATACCGCATGTCATGAGTAATGCTTCGACATACAAAGTATCATATGTTTTCACATGCAGCGACCTCCCCGCCGGAAATAACCGGCAAATCCAACAATTAAATAATATGGATAGATTATAACATAGCATCATTTGAAATAAAAGTATATTTGGGTATGGAATCCCAATAGCAAAGCTCACAATTCTGAGCTATTTGGAACTGTTATTTCGCGTTTACCTTGTATCTCCAGTCTTTCTTGTGGTGGATTATTTCCTGAAGTCACCTGTTCCCATATCTATCCCTAAATGTTCAATAGTTCGTTTAAAAGTATAAATAGTACCATGTTGCTTCCAGCAACGATATCCGCCGCGAACTTTCCTAGGGCCCCAGGTAATTTTACGGCCAATACGGAACGAAAAGGAATGCTGCATTGCATTAAAGTCATACCGGACACGGTCCCTTTGCCTCGCCAAATCTTTATTTTGAGCAATAAGCTGTTCGTAAGCCTTTGCGGAGGACTGACTGCAAGAAAGCAGTTCATTTTTCTTTCCTTCGTATGTAATATATTCTCTGATTATATCAGAATAAAAGGGAAGTTGTCGTGCCTCTTCCCACCACAGTCCTGCATAATCAGAATCAATGTCATGCCACGGCTTACGTTGATCCGCATAGTGTATAATCGCGGGAAATTTTCGAGCCTGTTCCCATTCTTTCAACGAATAAGCCAATTCTAGCGCTATATTTTGGGCATATGCACTATCATCCAATAGATGATACTTAGTCATAGCATTCCAGACCGGTGGGATGATGCGAATCTTACCATAGCAAACTTTGTTCAAGATGTCCTGGTCTTGTGACTGGTAGCCTAATGGAACAAGTCTCCGGAAAGCATTTTCCACCTCCCACTTACGCATATTGGCAAGATTCATAATGAGAACTCCAGCGTTCACATACTGTGAAAGATCAGGGATTCCCAACAATGCAATGGTCCTGCGGACCCATTTGTAAGGCCAGTAATAGCCTGCAGCACGAACACCAGCTATCAGCTTGTCATCCACATTGATGCGGAACATTTCAGATAAATCTCTACGGACCAAAGTATCCGAGTCGATATAAATACATTTTTTTACATCCGGAAGCAAAGACGGCAGTTCCAACCTATAATAAGTTGCACTTGTAATATGTTTAATCCGCATATCCAAGAAGTCATATCCTTCTCCCATTCTATGAATATGAATCTTATGCTTTGGATACATTTCTCCTAAGATATGGATGCGTTCTATATTTTCCGTACTAAAGTCATGGGACAATAATAAATGGGCTACATAAATTGTATTATCTCCGGCTGTCCGGAATGCAGATCCTAGAGATATAAGCAAAGGAAAAATATAATGGTTATCCGCCCCCATGACAATCGGAATCTCATGTTTCCCTTCTGCAATCATCGTAGGGAAAAATGCTCCTTTTTTCCCCTTCCTAATAAGAGAAGTAATAAAAATTCCGGTCAGCCATTCGGACACAAAAAGTCTTTTGCCAGTCATATCTCTTCTGCGCTCCAATTCAAAAGTTATAGAAAAAAACCACTGGCAATATTCAAAGAATGTATCCCTATCAAAAACGAACATGTTGCAAAAATAAGCTTGACTACCATCTAAATAATTGCGTACATCCTTCATATAATCCGGAAATCGTTCTTTAATAATATCCACAACGCAATCCAAATCTCGTATGTCATGATTTTTCCGATAATGATTATAGACTGTATTTCTGTATAGTGGCATGGAGCAGATGAAATCATGGGTAGATAAAATCTTCTCCAGTGTATCCGGGCTATAGTTAATTTTTTCTAAATAAAGCTCATCCACATCGCTACACTCATAATTAGGCCTCGGCATCTTTTTGAATATAAAATGTCTTCTGTAGTGCATGAAGCCGATATAGTCAGGATTTCCAAGTTTACTATAATTCTTCCATGCCCAATATACCGCTGTCATTTCGTTGTAAAGAGGATTTTTATTTGATATGTTATCCCCTGTATCATCTCCGAGCATATTGTCAGAGAACCATTTCTTCATACCATTATTCATCTTCCCCGAAGAGAATGCCAATGCCCTACCCACCTGTATTGGTGTCAGTATATCATCCTTTAACAGTACGTCTTTCTTGTGATAAGATAAAATAATTTTTATTTTCATCTCATTGCCATCCTTTTCTTTTACATAGATTTAAAATAATCTTCCAAGTAATTACGCATACTGTCATCTTCCAAAATAGCCCTCCGATCCATAAGAGGAATCGCATTCAAAATCAAGTCGCGTATTTTATGGCTTTTCAAGTTACTTTTAAACATGGTATGGTATTCGCAAAGGAAGCGATACATGGTTAAATGATTTAACTCCCATAGTCCATTATCTAACGAGTACCGCAGGTTATCAGTCATCGCCATGATCACGTGACTTGTCCGCTCCTCATTCCAAATAAGCTTCTGATGCCCCCAGCGATAGCAGTATGTTGGTTCTTTAAGAGCATAAAAGTTTCCTGCGCAAATCATGGCATGCACAAAAAAAGGCGGATCCTGATAGCGAATATACGGCGGGAAAAAGATGTCATTTTCCAATAAAAATTCCCGTCTGTAAGCAAAGCGATGATATCCGTAATCAAACTGGTAATCCTTATATGCTATAAAGCCATCCGAAGAAAATGTATATTTAGAATAAATCCCGGACCATGATGTACGAATTTTCTTACCATTGTCTTCACTGAAAGAGCCACCACAAATGTTGCTATGGTTTCCTGTAGCAGAAATATATAAATGTTCAAGTACATGGTCATTAGGATAATAGTCATCGGGATCCATGAAACATACAAACTCTCCTGATGCCGCACGAATTCCACGATTCCTTGCATAAGAAACGCCTGAATTTAGCTGGTTTAATAGAACAATGTTCTCATGCTTTGCTTCATACTGCCGCAAGAAAAAGAGAGATTTATCATTGGAACCATCATTCACGCATATAACTTCAATCTCTTTAAGTGTTTGTGATAAAATTGTGTCTAAGCATTTATTTATATACCGTTCTTTATTATAAACTGGAATAATGACAGAAATTTTCGGCTGACCCATAAAATCCCTCCTATGCTACATTTACCACACAAAAAGACCAGTCCGTAGAGTAATAAGGTTCCTCTATAGACTGGTCCCTAAAACCGGAGTAGGTAAAACTATTGTCTACCCCCCGTACGTTTCTGGTTGTTAATCTTAGATTTTTTGAAATCTCCTGTTCCCATATCGACTCCCATGTGTTCAATACACCTCTTCAAAGTATAAATCATACCATGCTGCATAAGGCAGCGATATGCCCCCCGTACCTTACGTGGTCCCCAGGTAATGGTACGACCGACGCGGAAGGAGACGCTGTTTCTCATGCAATCAAAGTCATATTGGAGCCGCTCATAAGGTATGTCCTCCACCGTTCCGGTTACAGCAGCTGTTGTATTGAAACTGCCTCCAGCCGAAACTATTTTCCTTTTCTCCAATTCCTTCTGCCACCGTATAACCACCCAGTCTTCATAGTACAGACTCATGGCTGTCTCTTCTACCAAAGAAAGTGCCATAATGCTCTTTCTTTCTACCCAAGGCAGAGAAGCGTAAGCATTACGTCCATTATGGAAAACCGAAGACAGAACGATAAATGCCTCTTTAGAAAAATTCCAGTTCCCATGTCTCTCAATGAAGTCCATCATGATCTCGTAGCAGCGGAAATAGCCATAGGCATTATCGAAGGATACTTTTCTGGTCATGGTAGATCCATCCCTGACACGCCTGTCATAAAAACTTTTTGGCATATAGCCGACACGCTCTGCCTGGAGCATGGCCTTGAAATTAAAGGCGTTATCCTCGTAGATGATGCCTTCCGGAAATGACAGTCCTTTCCAAATAAGAAAGCTCTTTCTAATCATCTGGAGGCAGGGCGATACTCTATATTCATTGTTGTCTACCATCCGGTCCATCAGATCCCTGCCTGTAAAAACACCCTCATATGTTTGTTTACGATGATAATATGTCCGGTACCACTTAATCGTCGATTCATTTGCACCATCTCCAAAGCTGTCTGCGTCAAAATATACGATATCCAGATCATCTTTCTTCATGCGGTCCACCAGTTCAGATAATGCTTCTCGCCTGAGCAGGTCATCACTGTCCATAAAGTAAATGAAATCTCCACGAGCCACACTTAGTCCACGGTTTCTTGCAGCCCCCTGCCCACCATTATCCTGGGTATATACATAAATACGATCATCGTTTGCCGCATACCGGAGAAGAACATCAAGGGAGTTATCTGTAGAGCCATCATTGATACAGATAATTTCGATATCATCAATCGTCTGTCTGCAAATACTTTCCAGGCACTCGCCTACATAGGCTGCCGTATTATATACCGGAATAATAACAGAAACCAAAGGCGTTTCTTTTTTCCCTACATAGACAGGGCGGAAACTCTTCTCCCTACTGTCCTGTAAATGCTTCCTGTGGAAAGCAGCAATATTCCGCATGATGGCAATTTTATCTTCGTTTTTCCACTTGAATCCATTTACCGCATGAAAAGCACGGTAATCGTCTATCAGGCATCCCAGCTCATCCCATTGATAAGTAGAGAAATATTTCCTGACCAAGTATCCCTTCTCCCTATCTCCTGCAAATTCTTCTGCTGCATATTTGAGAAATTCAAGTTTTTCCGGCATTCCCAACCGGCGGTAGTTCCAGAGATAGGCGCCATACTTCAATCGACACCGGATCCCCTCTGCCCTTTCTTTTACCTGGGGTTGTTCTTCTGAAAGGAAACGTTCTTCTTCATTATACTCATCCACCACACAGTACACTTTACCGCGGGAATTGCTGGACGAATTATCATTATCTCGACGGTAATGAAGCAGACACGCATCCACAAACCGCGCACGGGCAGCACAGCACCACACCTTGAATGTAAATGCCGTATCCTGGTAAGAAGCACCTGGGGTCTCCGTGAAAAGGATGTGCTTCTCGCGAATGAAATCGGCACGATAGAGGCCTGTCCAAATGGAAGGGGACATACTGAAAAACTGGGAAGACTCAGTAAAAGACGACGTCAACGGACAGAATACATCTTTGGGTGCATTCGATGGGATCTTTGCAGGTACATCTCGTCCGCTTCCATCAGGGTTTGTATAATGGTTGAAAAAGCCTGATTTTGCCAGATCGAGGTCATCTGCTTTTGCCGCATGATAAAGCTTTTCGAACATATCCGGCTCTACATAGTCATCAGACTCGACAATACCAATATATTCGCCACGGGCCGAAGAAAAGCCGAGATTCATCTGGTAGCCATAGCTTTTTTTATCGGAATGAAGAATGCGAATTCTAGGATCAAATTTAGAAAAATTCTCCAAAACATCTAATGTACCATCCGTACTCCCAGCATCAACACAAATTACCTCAATATCTCTGAGAGTTTGATTTACGACGCTACGAATACAGTGCCCAATAAACGCTATTGAATTCAATGACGGTATTACAATGGATACCTTAACATGTGCCTTTTTCATTAGCTCGTATTTCTTAAGATAAGAAGACTTTAGACTTTCCAGTTCTTCTTCCTTGCTGCTTTGCACATTTATGATATCCATCATCTGCTTCAAAACATAGTTATTCTCCCCATTCAAACTTATCCCCTCTTGAACAAGAAGTTTAACATCAATTGCATTATTAATTGCACAAAGAAGATTTAGCCCTTCTGAATCCCCCTCTAAAACACGAGCTACCATAACATGACGTTCGCGATAATTTTCAACCCTTTGCAATGTAAGAAAATGTAAATGTGCCAGATGTCTCTCACGAGATATATTAAGGTTATCTAAGCATCCTCTCATCATATCATGTAGCTTTTCCAAACTCCACGTCATAGGATCGACTTGATGCCCGGTTCTATATCTGTACACGACCTCAGTAACCGCATAGAATCGTTTAGCTGTAACCATCGCTTTTACAAAAAAAGGAGGATCTTGATAGCGCTTATAAGGTGGAAAGAACAGGCCATTCTTAATAAGAAATCTTCTGTTATATAAAAATCTATGATATCCAAAATCGAATTGGTAATCCTTATAATCGATAAATCCCTCATGATCAAAAGTGTACCCAGATAAATTTTTCGGCCATATGGTATTAATATATCCATCATTTCTAAAACTACTAAACGCTCCACCACAAATCAGCGCACCATTTGTTTTAGCTTTATTGTAAAGAAGCCTTAGCGTATCCGAAGAAGGATAATAATCATCAGCATCCAAAAAACAAACATATTCGCCATGTGCTGCCTTTATTGCCCGATTTCTTGCAAAGGCAACGCCAGTATTCTTTTGCTTAAGGATTACCAGATTATTATGTTTACCTGTATATGTCTCCAAAATACTTAGAGAATCATCTGTGCTCCCATCGTCTACACAGATAACTTCTATATCCTTCAAGGTCTGCCCCAGTACACTGTCCAGACACTCCTCTAAATACTTTTCTGCATTATATACCGGAATAATGACACTGATTTTCGGCTGATTCATCCTCTATTCCCCCCGGATTTAACTTTGGTTCAACAAATATTGCGATCTACACTTTTAGGGACATACTATCTAATTCCCAATGGTAAAAATTCCCTGATAAAATACGACATAACTCTATCGCAGTATTTTTTTACATACAGTCAAAGACCAAGAGTCTGCAGATACTCTTTGAATTGATTCCCCAAATCTTCCCTGCGAAGAGCAAACTCAACCACTGCCTTCAGGTACCCCAGTTTATTCCCAGTATCATACCGTTTCCCTTTGAAGTTATAAGCATAGACACTATTAGCGTGGGCCATGACGCGAAGAGCATCGGTAAGCTGGATTTCTCCTCCTTTACCGGGACGGGTCATTTCCAGGATATCAAATACATCCGGTGTAATGACATAGCGCCCAAGAGCAGCAAAGCGGCTGGGAGCTTCTTTAATAGTTGGTTTTTCTATCATATCTACTACCCGCATCAAATTGGAATCAGCTGTTTTCTCCCCTTGGATGATACCATAGGAAGACACCTTGTCCTCCGGTACTACCTGGCAGCCGATAATGGTGCTGCTGGTCTCGTAGTACCGATCCATAAGCTGCTTCAGCGCCGGTTCTCCATCACCTGTATATACAATGTCATCCCCTAGAATAACACCAAAGGGTTCATCATCGATAAATTCTTTCGCACCGAGAATAGCGTCCCCCAGACCTCTCATGTAGGGCTGACGCACGTAATGAACCTTAATATCCGAAATCTTCCGAATCTGTGCCAGCAGGTCCTCTTTCCCGCTTTCTTTCAGATGCTGTTCCAGCTCCGGGGAGGAATCGAAGTGATCCTCGATAGCCCGTTTCGCATGGCCGGAAATGATAAGAATCTCCTCGATGCCACTTGCAAGGATTTCCTCCACAATATACTGAATCGTAGGCTTATCCACAATAGGAAGCATCTCCTTGGGCATAGCCTTGGTCTCCGGAAGGAAACGAGTACCAAATCCGGCAGCCGGAATAACAGCTTTCCTTATTTTAGTAAATTTATCCATGATGAATCCCTTTCAAACTACATAAAATCTAAATATCAGATAACAGCTTATTACTTACCACTTTCAAACCAGCATCTGATTCTCTTACAGAAGTACCAAATGAGCGCTTATATTACAATTAACTTACTATTACTCCTGACTCACACTGTATTCGACCCGGATTAGACCAGCCGGCCGCTCGACGAGATGATACACTACCACGCCTACCAGTACGGCAAACGTTATAGAAAGAAAAAGGCAAAGCCATACGTGGGGGATTATAGACGTCTTCCATAATGTCCGCTGCAGAATAAAGAAGCTGACCTGCTGCATCACATAAACAGAATAGGAGTATCGTCCAAGAAGAGAAAACACAGGCCTGTCCAATAGTCTCGCAAACGCGCCGGTGCGAGATGCAAAAGAGAGGAAGAGTATGCAAAAGAATGGAATAATAACAAAGGGCGTATACTTGATGGGATGGAAAAAGTACCAGAAAAGTGCAAATAAGGAAAGACATTCCCCGCCTGTCGCAAGTAAGCGTTTTGCTTTGTCCGAAATACCCTTAATACGAATATAGCGGATGTTATCCAAAAATACAGCAAGTAACAGACCCATGCCGACACCGGCCAGTCCGCGAACAAAGCCAAGATTAATATATCCCATCACTGTCTGACGACCAAATCCATTCGTAACCAAAATCACATATGACAAATACGTGATGACTGTACCGAGAAGAATAAATTCTTTCCATTTCACCACGCGGGAAAGCCCATAAAAAAATAGGAGGCTAAAGAAAAGTGAGGATACATACCAATTAATTCCGGTATAGTCAGGAGACAAGCCGATATTCCGCAGGAGGAAAAGATTCAAAGTCTGTATCATAAGTGACAAAGGCGTAAGCCTGCCAAATAGCATGCCGCATACCAGTGCAAAAGCAAAAGCTGGCCAAAGACGTAAGATTTTCTTCACTGCAAATGTAAGAAATGCCTCTTCACGGATAAGGGAATGGTACAGGAAGTAGCCACTTATGATAAAGAAGCACTCTACAATAAACTGCGAATTCCCGCACCAACTCCCCAGTACAGAATAAGTGTTCACCCCCCCCAATAAATTTCATGATATTATTATGGAGGATATGAAAGTAAACGATGCAAAGGCAAAAAACAATCCGCAGAAAGTCAACATTGTGTAACTTATGTGTCTTCGTCTTTTCTACTGATATTCCCATCTTTATCCCTCGTTCATTCCATCTTGCCCTATTTGCTATCAAACATATCTATTTCAATGCTATGAAAATTCCAGCGAAAATGGCTACTCGCCCTTGTTTGAAAAGAGTACCCGCTTTTCACCGGCTTCCCTATGCTCCTGTGGTTTCACTCCTTGAATTATGAGGAGCATGGTGCATTCCTTTTTTCTCACATGGAGCATACAAACTTTATAGACTTTGCAGCCAGCGTGACGCAGTCCTTTTTACCGGAGTACCGGCCCTCCGCATAGGCGATGCCGGAGGCCTTCATTCTTGCCTCCATTTCAGCAACAGTATGGGCCTCACCGCTTCGTTCACAGTCATCTATCATAATGATAAAATCATCAGAAAGGCACTCCGGGATGAGTCCAAGTACGTCGATGCGGGCATACTGCTTCATATCGCCACCAAAAGGTGCATCTATGGAGATGAAATCGAATTTCTCTCCGCCGAAAGTCTCGCGGAACCCTTTAAATACCCGCACCTTTTCCGCTTCTTTGTACGGGACGAATTCCCTATCTAATCGGATAATTTCTGTATTAGACGGAAGGTCGTAATTCCTGGCAAAAAAAGAAATCCACTCCGGGTCATGCTCCACCACCCGATGTCGGACGTCAGGAAATGCGGCAGCATACTGGGATATCATCTTTGTGGATTGGCCCAAACCAAGTTCCAGAATATTTTGAGGCTTGACTTCGTCCAAGATACGGTAAAGCACATAAAGGTACTGGTATCCGATGGCCCAGCGGCCGGGGGAAAATGACCTATCTCCCAGCCAGGCACTGCCTGTGATGGCCTGATTGAAAATCTCACCCCACACTGCTTCTGATGCATAGCGGCAGGTCTCAATAGCCTTTCCTCGGATAAATTCTACCTTCTTCTCCAGTTCATCCAGACGACTCTCCGTGCCAGCTGTTTCTTTCCGAATCTCCAGTAGTAAATCGCGAATAGAAGAGAGGTCAGTCTTCAGGGTTTTGTCCAAGGAGCCGGTCCCCTCTTCCAGTGTGTCCAGATCTGCCTCTATTTTCTCTAATCTGTCATTTGGGACAACAGAAGTTTCCTGCAGACTGGTAGTAAACCGCTCCGCTATTGCTTTAACCACCTCAGCATTTTGCTTGGCGGTATCCTCTCCCAGCCGGGTCAGTCTTTCCTCTATGGACTGAAGGCGATCTTCTTCCCGCCCCAACCGTCGGTCCAATTGTCTTTCTTTCCTCCCTATCCGGAGCCAGGGATGGTAACTCATAAATCCTCTCCTCTTAAGATTGAATATGTCAAGGATATTAAGGGTACTTCTACACGGTACTTTCCTTAGAGCCGACAGCACTCTATACCGATAGTCCCCGACACCATTTCACAGCCCTCTACACCAGGGCAGTATCAGTCTCGTTCAAACAGGTCTCGCGTATAAACCTTCGCCCTGACATCATCCAGACTATGGTCATAGCGGTTTGCCAGGATGCTATGGCTCCATTTTTTAAATTTTGCCAAATCATTAACCACTAAACTCCCAAAAAAAGTAGAGCCATCTTCCAGTGTCGGTTCATAGATAATCACTTCAGCGCCCTTTGCTTTAATGCGCTTCATGACCCCCTGAATGGAGCTCTGGCGGAAGTTATCGGAATTGGATTTCATGGTAAGCCGGTATACACCAATGGTCACAGGCTGTCCTTTTGCCGGATCACAGTTGGCGTCATCATGGTAATTCCCGGCCAGAGCCAATACCCGATCTGCAATATAATCCTTCCGTGTGCGGTTGGATTCAACGATGGCCCGAATAATATTTTCCGGTACGTCTGCGTAGTTTGCCAAAAGCTGCTTCGTATCTTTTGGCAGACAATAACCACCATAACCAAAGGACGGATTATTGTAAAATTCACCGATTCTGGGGTCCAGGCAGACTCCATCGATGATTTCTTCCGTATCAAGGCCCTTCATTTCCGCATAGGTATCCAGTTCATTAAAATAGGATACCCGCATAGCCAGATATGTATTAGCAAAGAGCTTCACTGCTTCTGCTTCTGTAAATCCCATAAAACGAGTAGGGATATTCTCTTTAACGGCACCTTCCTGAAGAAGGGAGGCAAAAGCATGGGCTGCTTTTACCAGTCTTTCATCTTTCAAATCGGTACCTACAATGATACGGCTGGGATAAAGGTTATCATAGAGAGCCTTGCTTTCGCGAAGGAATTCCGGACTGAAGATAATGTTCCTGGTTCCCATCTTTTCGCGGATTGCCCTGGTATATCCTACTGGAATGGTTGATTTGATTACCATGACGGCATCGGGATTATACTTCATCACCAGACGGATGACCGCTTCTACAGAAGAAGTGTCAAAGAAATTCTTCTGGGAATCATAGTTGGTCGGCGTAGCAATGATGACGAAATCCGCATTTTTATAAGCTGCTTCTGCATTCAGCGTAGCAGTCAGGTCCAGATCCTTCTCGGCCAGATACTTTTCAATGTAATCATCCTGAATAGGAGATTCCCTCTGATTCACCATGTCTACTTTTTCAGGGATAATATCTACTGCCGTTACGTGATTGTGCTGGCCTAATAATACAGCCAGTGATAGTCCTACATATCCGGTACCCGCTACAGCTATATTCATAAATATTCCTTCTTTCCCATTTTCAGTCCAACGAGTTTTACATAGTCAAATTATAACATAATCCTATTTATTACAGCAATATGCTCTAACGCAGAGTATTACAAGACAATTTTAAGAGCGTCTCTTGAAAAAGTCTCGTATCTTTCTTGGAAAATACGTCATTACACGTCCTGTCCTGAATGATACGGACCGTTCCATAGCAGATCGAATATCAAATTGTTCTTGATATTTTTGTGACATTTCTTCAAGCTGATTTCTGACCCTGCCATAATTCTCTATCATTTCCCTAAATTCTTTTAACAGATAAAAATCACTATGGTATGTTTTGTCTGCTTCTTTAATCAGATTCATGTCAACTGCTTCATTCATGGCACTGAAAAGCTGGATGACCTTCCAATCTCCGGAAATCATTTTGCGGACAGAAGGAAAGCATACAAAATCACTTTCCACACGGCGAACTGTCAGCGCATGCAGTTTCGCCAATTTATATTTCTTTGAAATCAAAAGGTTGTCTAAATGACCATGAAGCATATCATAAAATTTTTCAGCAGGCCAGTCTATCGGCATTTTCTGATGCCCAACACGATATCGATAAGTCACTTTGGATAAAGCATAAAATTTCCCCGCCGTTATCATGGCTTTCACAAAGAAAGGCGGATCCTGGAATCTTTTATACGGCGGGAAAAATAACTGGTTTTTAATCAGGAATTCCCGATTATAAAGAAATCTATGATAGCCAAAATCAAACTGGTATTCTTTATAGGTCATCAAGCGGCTCTGTTTGAAAACGTAACCTGCCAGATCATCATGAAATTCGGTATTTACCTTTGCTCCCTGAAAATCACTAAAACATCCTCCGCAGATGTTCACTCTGTTATTTTCTGCCTCAGTATACATCGTCTCAAGCACATCTTGATCAGGATATAAATCATCAGGATCTATAAAGCATACATATTGGCCTGATGCATTTCGAATGCCTCTATTGCGTGCTGCAGAAACTCCCTGATTCTGCCCTTGATCCAAAATTCTGATACGAGAATCCTTTTCAGCATTCTTTCGCAAAATAGCCATAGAAGAATCATTTGAGCCATCGTTGATGCAAAGAATCTCTATGTTCCTTAGACTTTGGGCGCAAACGCTGTCCAGACATTCCTGCAGATAGTCCTGCATATTATATATCGGTATGACAACGGAAATCTTTACCATAATTCCCCTTTATAAAAACTAATAGTTATAAATACTTCCCTACATTATGACGCCAGAAATTCCTTCGCTGCTTTTCTGGCCGATTCCTCATCCGCAGATTTAAGTATATCCAACAGTTTCTGCTCTTCTGTCTTTATCCCCTTCAGCGGACGTTTTTCATGCCGTTTCATCCATCCTGCCTGTAATTGACAGATTTCATCTTCATTTTTCGGAAGTTTTTTAGTAATGAGAAATTCTTCATAGGCATCGCAGTATCGCTTCACATCAGCTGAGAATCCCACCTGCTGCCCATGGTCTATCCACAGTATTTTATTGCACATGGACCTGACCTGGGGCACAGAATGTGATACCAGTATACCAGTCACACCTCCGGAAAGGATTTGTCTCATTTTATTCGCGCTCTTTTCTCGGAAGGCCCCATCGCCAACGCTCAAGACTTCATCCAAAATAAGAATATCAGGATTTACAAGGCAGGCAATAGAAAAGGCCAGTCGGCTCTGCATGCCGCTAGAGAGCTGCTTAAAGGGTCTGTTTTGGAATTCTTTCAGTTCCGCAAAATCAATGATGCTCTGGTAGTTTTTATCCATGAATGCTCTGGTGTACCCCAGCATGGCGCCTCGAAGATAGGTATTTTCCTTGACAGTCAGTTCTCCATCAAAGCCGCTGGCCAATTCCAGCAGTGCTGCCACTGAGCCATTGACACTCATCTTTCCTTCCGTAGGTACCATAATGCCGGAAATAGCTTTAAGCAGTGTGGATTTTCCTGCACCATTGGTGCCTATAATACCAAGCATGTCTCCTTTTTCCAGCGAAAATGTAATGTGCTTGTCTGCCCAGAATTCTGTGATATGGTAATTTCCCTTTAACCGACGCATTACATATTCCTTGAGGCCTATATCCTTGAAATCTCCTGTAATATAGCGGATAGATACCCCTTTCACGTCAATAATAGGCATTCCTTCACCTCACACATAATATAAAAATTTATGGTTGTATTTCTTATAAATCCATGCTCCTACAGCCAGTGCCGATAATGCATAGAAAAGACAGAGTCCATGAAATTCGATGGAAGGAATCTGTGCATCAATAACGATATTGCGAAAATACTTGATATAGCAGTATACCGGATTCAAAAGGAACAAGTCTCGATATGGAACAGGCAGTATGTCTACAGAATAGAAGATGGCCGACAAGTACATTAAAAGGGTAGTGAATACATCGTACAAGTATCCTATATCCCGGAAAAAAACAAAAAGGGCGGACAAAATCATACCAATACCTATATTGAAAAGGATAAGACATGCAATAGGGTAGAAAAGCATGATTTCCTTCCAGGTCAGCGCGAGCCCCGGCTCGGCCAATACGAATAAGAAGAAAACGCATAGGGTCAGGCCGAAGTTGATAAGCGAAGAGACATTTTTAGATAACAGGAAAATGTATTTGGGCACATTGACCTTTGAAAAAATATGTGCATTGCTCATTAACGCATTCATGCCACCTGCTGTAGATTCACGAAAATATGCAAATACCAGGTTGCCACAAAAGAGGTATATAGTGTAATGTGGAATGCTTTGGCCAAAATAAAACGAAAAGACCACCTGCATAACCAGCAAGGTTAAAAGTGGAGACAGAATGCTCCATGCCATTCCAAGAACGGTTCGCTTATATTTCTGCTTAAAATCGCGTTTCGTCAACTCTTCAAAAAGAAATTGATGAGCTTTCAGCTGCTTTATAAATTTATTCAAAATGAAATTCCCTCTATATCCCCAAATACTTTTTCCAAAACTTAGAATTTTGTAGTTTTTTATTTCTGAAATCAATATAATTATGATGAATTGTAGAATAATGAATTATCAAATCGATAGCATAAAAAAGAACGTGAAGAAAGTCTCTAAAATTCCCCTTCTCGGTAAATTCTTGAATAATTATTTTCATCTTTTCATCTGCAGGAATCGAGGTGATGTTGACAAAGCCCTCTTTATAATCACGTAGTGCCCGATTTAACACGTATATTCCCGCAAAATTGCCCTGAACTGCACGTTTAATCACTCTTCCAGTCACAGCGAAAACAAAGGTTATAGAATTGCATCCCTCCGCATAATTATTGATGATTAGCATATTTCTATCAGAATAATAATTCACAACAGGACTCATTTTTGACTGGAATGACTGATGCCATACGCCTATCCCATTCATACTCAGCACTTCTCGATGGTTACGGATACCATATTCCATATCATCACCTTTTACAAATATAGGTAGAGGATAACCAATCTCATGAATCCGATGCACTGGAATAGCACAATACCACCAAGCTCCATATCGATTTTTCTGTGACGGAACTTTTTCATTTTGCACAAGGTTACTTGCATTTACAAGATTTAGATTTTTACCTTCACCATGAAGTCTTATCTTTCCCCATCGAGCCGTGTTTTCATATTGTATACAGGGCTTCTCTAAGGACAGCATTGCACCACTCAGGAAGCTATCCCTACATTCCTCTTTTAGCCCGGAAAGCAGGGCAAAAGTTCTTTCCAGAGCTGATGTCTCAAGGATAATATCATCATCCATAAGAAGGACATAGTCCACCATTCCCTGCTCTACATATTCTATCATACCACGAGTGAATCCGCCGGATCCTCCAAAGTTTCTATTATGAATGACACGGAACCGCTGCCCCGGTATTTCTTCCAATGTGCCTCCATTATCCACAACAAGGACAGATATCCAAGGATGGTTCTGATGAAAATCACGAAGCAGGCTCATGGTCCTTTTGACATATGTTTCCCTTTTGAAGGTTGTAATGGAAACTCCTATTTTTTTGTCTTCCCAATGCGTAAATTCTCCATCCCAGTGTCCCTCAACATATACGCCAGCATCGCTTATGCATTGAAGTGAAAATCCCAAAAGCACTCCATCCAGTTCTTCTACAGCGAAAAAATGAGCAAAACAGGGAGATTCTGTATTCATGCTGATATCTCGGACATTCCCTTTTTCGTCATAAAGATGAAAAGTAACTTGAAATCGTCCTTCCAAATGAAGTACCAGCTGCAGAGCTTTAATGGTTGTATATCTTTTCCATTTCTTCAAGCTCAGGGAGTTAAAGTATGTGGTAAAATCCAACACTTCCCCTTTATTCATGAGGATAGAATTGCCTTCCCTCTTTTTAACCCCTCTGATATAAAGCGGCTCTTTTGCTTTTTCTAGCGTGTCTGTCAATGAATAGAGCTTATGTATCATAGACTCCTACTTTCCGCATTTTCTAAAACCTAACTAACGAGCAGTCTGATATCTGCCCACCATTTTCTCATCTGTCTTATTGCCGCCTTATATGTCATTTCTTAACTAACGCTAAAATGCATGCATTAGCGAAGAAATATGCAAACTTGATTATCTGATGTGCTTTTAACCGCCTTTTGGCGGTCTGACTGTCTCATCGTCAAATGTATTAATTCTGACCATCTGAAATCTGATAGTCCGATTGTTTGTCTGATTGTCTGACATCTAACCGTCTGACTATCTCAGCTCACTGTCTGCTCGCCGCAGTGCCGAATCAATCACCGCATCCATATCGTAGTACTTATACTCACCCAGGCGGCCGCCGAAAATGACCTTCTTTTCCCTATCAGCCAGTGCCTTGTATTTCTTATAGAGAATGCCATTTTTCTCGTCATTCACCGGATAATAAGGCTCATCGCCCACCTTCCACTCTGAGGAATATTCCCGGCTGATAACGGTCTTCATCAGGTCATTGCCCTGCTCATCCTTCCCGAATTCAAACCATTTATGCTCAATGATTCTTGTCCAGGGCGTCTCCCTGTCGGTATAGTTCACCGCTGCATTCCCCTGAAAATTGGGTTTATCCAGCACCTCCGTCTCAAAACGGACACTCCGGTATTCCAATGGGCCCAGATCATAGTGGAAGTAAGCATCAATGGGTCCTGTATAAATGACTTTATCTGCCAAGCGGTCCAGCTCTTCTTTATGGTCCAGATAGTCACAGTTCAGCTCTACCTCTATTCCATCCAGCATACGGGCTACCATCTTTGTATACCCGCCTACCGGAATCCCCTGATAAAGCGCATTGAAATAGTTGTTGTCGAAAGTCAGACGCACGGGCAGGCGCTTGATAATGAAGGCGGGCAGTTCCCTGCAGGGCCGCCCCCACTGCTTTTCCGTGTATCCCTTGACCAGCTTTTCATAAATATCCATTCCCACAAGGGAAATCGCCTGTTCCTCTAGATTTCTGGGATTTGTAATACCGGCCGCTTTCCTCTGCTCTTCGATTTTGGCAGCCGCTTCTTCCGGTGTCACCACGCCCCACATTTTATTAAAGGTGTACATATTAAAAGGCAGCGAATAGAGTTCGCCATGGTAATTTGCCACCGGTGAATTGGTGAAGCGGTTGAACACAGCGAACTGATTCACATAGTCCCACACATGCTTCAGATTCGTATGGAAAATATGGGCCCCATACTTGTGCACATGGATGCCCTCAATGTCCTCCGTATACACGTTCCCGCCAATCTGAGGACGTTTGTCAATAACCAGCACGTTCTTTCCGGCCCGCTGTGCTTCATGGGCAAAAACCGAGCCAAAGAGTCCGGCGCCGACGATAAGATAATCATAATGTTTCATCGTGTTTCTCCTTAATCTGTAGCATATAATATACATCATATAAAATGTTTCATTAATATGCTCCATCCCCAGCTGCAACTACACGGGCAGTTCTCCATAGCAGAACAAGGTCCAGCCAAATGGACCAATTATGGACATACCAGTTATCCATCTGCACTCTTTCAGGATAATCTATATTATTCCTCCCACTAGTCTGCCAAATACCCGTGATGCCAGGGCGGACCATGGTATATTCCTTAAAAAAAACTCCATATCGTGGAATTTCCCCTCTTACGATAGGCCGAGGTCCTACGAGGCTCATGTCCCCTTTCAGTACATTCCAGAGCTGGGGCAATTCATCGAGACTGGTTTTTCTAAGAAAAGCACCGCTCTTTGTGATGCGAGGATCTTCTTTCAGCTTGAATTCTTTATCCCATTCCACCTTAGCCGCCGGGTCAGTGGCCAGGAGGTGCTCCAGAATTTCTTGCGAATTCACGCACATAGAGCGGAATTTGTAGCAGTTGAACTCTTTCCCGTTTTCCCCTATCCGTCTCTGCTTGAAGATAACGGGGCCCGGGGAGTCGTGATAGACCCAGATGGCAATGGCCAGGAGGATGGGTGATATGAGTATGCCGCCGCAGAGGGTGGCCACGATATCGAAGATCCGTTTCAGCAGCTGGTTCCAGGGGCTGGCCAGGTTATTCCGGATGTGGAGCACCATAATTTTCGCATCGAAGAAGGATTCTGCAGTCACATTGGACATGGGGACAGCCACCAGGTTCGGAACCACGTCTACCTGTTTCACCAGGGATTGGGCGCGGTAGATGAGGTCTGACAAGTCATCCTGAGGAAGCCCCGGCGCTGCGATAAGTACCGTGCGGACTCCTGTTTCCTGGATGACTTTTTCCATATCATCAAATCCACCCAGCACAGGAAATCCATGGATGAGAGTGTTGACGGGATGCCGGTCTTCCAGAAATCCCACCACCCGATAGCGCATACCGGAGTCGCGAAGGATCTGCCGTACCACCAGCTCCGCCGTCTTTCCGGCGCCTACGATGAGTACGGGAATCTGGAAAGCCTTCACCCGCTTCATCAGTTTGCTTAGTACCACACGCAGCACGGCCATCAGCGTAAAGGCAAGGATGGTAAAAAGAATCACAAAAAGGCGGGATACCTGTCCCGAGACCTGGGCAAAGAACATAAGGATGATGCCCAGCACCGTGCCCTCCAGGCACGCAAAAAAGAGACGCTCCACCATACGATAGATGAGCATGCGTCTCCCGTAGAGTCCGCTATAGAAATTGAAAAACATAAAAACCAGCGGCAGCCACAGGAAAAGATAGCCCTCAGACACCTGAAAGGTGCTGTAGGTCATGATGCAGTTCCTGATATACACTGCCAGTATCCCTGCCACTGCCAGAGCAGCATAGTCGCCCAAGGCAAAAATAAGAGACGGTATCAGTCTCCCGTCTGCATTCTGCTTCGCTTCATGTATATGATGATCCATAAATTCCCCCGGATTATTCTCTATGTCTAGTCTATTCTAAGTGAGTATAGATATTATATCACAATTGAGGAAGGGGGAGGAAAGAGATTTGAGATTTGAGGAAGTAGAGACAATGAGAGAGAAGATGTCAGACGGTCAGACGTCAGACTGGCATTGCGGCGGGAAACGTATCCCCTACTTACGGCAAGAGCCATTGTGCGGGGAGATTTCTCGACTCCGCTTCGCTTCGCTCGAAATGACGGGGCGTTTTGTTGTGCCACTGTGGAGGTCCTGCATAGGACCTCCAAGTGGGGCGAAGTAAGGC
>ERZ773113.437-NODE-437-length-22116-cov-23.818957_pt1 | contig 22116 bp, 25 predicted proteins | sample MGYA00580565_ERZ773113 | MGnify/ENA primary metagenome ERZ773113 (study PRJEB29015, sample SAMEA2737827) | human gut metagenome | biome: human gut; feature: human-associated habitat; material: faeces | place: China | collected 2012 ...
CGATATCTTTTTTCAATGTTCCATATATTTCTTTTCTTCTGTATTTCGGCGCGAATGCGACACTATTCTCAATCACACAGGCCTTTATGAGTACAAGCGCGGCAAAATGCTAATGCACCTCAAGTTCTGTTTTGAGGCTATTCCGACAGAGCCGATGCCGGGAACTATGCTTCGATACTATCGAGTACATAAAGGTTTGACCACACGGCAGTTAGCAGAAAGTGCAGGAATTGTACCTGCAACGGTGTTGAAGTATGAGAGTAATCAGTTCCCGATACCATATCAAAATGCGGTAGCATTTGCAGATATTCTTGAAATCGATAGAAATCTGCTGTTTGATGATTTTGCTCGGTTTATGGATTTCCCATACAGCGACAGACTTCGTGAAGTCAGAAAAGCATATAGATTGAATCAAACAGATTTTGCGGAAAAAGCTAATATTTGTAACAGTATCTATGCAAAATGGGAAACCGCTATCCGTCAGCCGTCACGAAAGATGTATGAGCAATTAGTAACCGCATATCCTGAAATAAAGATATAAAGTTTACAGCGTATCTGCAACAAAACAGATACGCTGTATTTTATAATCGGCACATTGGTGTTTACGCCTTTTCTTCTGTAAAATGAAGGTACAGTAAAACGCAGGAGGTAAATGCTATGGCAAAATCATTATTTGAACAGATGGGCGGTACCTACGCTCAGGTTGCAGATTATCTGCTTCCAAACTTGATACTTCCCGAAGAAGAACAGAAATCTATCGGTATTTGGGGACAGAGGCACGCACGGTACTTAAAACAGAACCACAAAGTCCTGTATATGAACTTATTGACAAGTGGTAAGCTGAACGCTTATCTTGCCGATATTGACGAGCAAGCAGAAGCTATGTTTTCTCAGCTCGTAAAAGAAATGGCTGATAAGCAAGGTGTAACCGAGCATTTGAAAGCAACTGACCAAATGGCTTGGGTTGGAAAAATGAACGCTATCCGCAATGCCGCTATAGAGATTGTGAACAAGGAGCTGATATTCGTATGAAATCCCCGAAATATCACCTATATCTGACCGAGAAAGAACATCATCTATTAATTCAGGCATTGATTGATTTAAAGAACAAACTGCTCAACGATGGAAGATATACGGACGCAGTTGATGAAGTTATCATAAAGGTGTTAAAAAATACGAAAAAGAAAATTCGAACATCATAAAACAAAAGTCGGTACTTTTAGTGGTATCGACTTTTATTTATAGCAAGAATCCCATAATCAACAGAGGCAACTCTGCGTCTATGCGTCCGGCTCTTTGATGACAACTATATTCAAATTTTCAACTTCAATTAAACTTTCCTGCTTACATTTCGGACAGTAGAGAGGAAAATTCTTTAATACTGTGTCCTCTCTGGTTTTGTCACGAGTTTTGCTGCCGCAAGTTGGGCGTAAAATCCAATGCTCATTTTTCATTGCATCACCGCCTTTTCATACAATCATTTTTACATCATCACACAAAATCATTTCTAACATCTGCAATAATATCTCCTTTTTTAATTTTCCACAATCCGTATATCGAAGTAATAAACATAATCAGGAGCATTGCAAGTGAAGCTATCAAATATGCTCCGATAGGATATACAAACCGGATTACTGCGCCAACCACAATATTTTTGTAGAGCAGATAGCATAGCGGCAGGGACGCTATACCGCCGATTAAAACCGAAAACAAACCAATCCATAGGTTTTCTATACAGAGCATGGCAAATAACTCTTTTACTGTCATTCCCACCGAACGCAATACCGCAAATTCACGCTTTCGCATATTCAGGCTCGTTGTCATGACATTGAAAACATTCGCGCACGATATTACGGTCAAGAGAATTAAAAAAGAAGTGGAAAACAGTCTTATCATTGCTGCAAGGTTTCTTTGGGACTCATAGCTTTCGGCAGAGTTGAATATGGAAACATCTTCGTCAAGCCCGGCGCTCGTTAAATAATCGGTTGTGTTTTTTTGAATAGCTGCATAGTTCGGGGATTGTATCATAATTTCCTTATTCGTGATTTCCGCATGAAACTCGGATACACGGCTTTCGGGAATTAAAATACTGACTCCTCCGCTGTTTGCTCTAAATTCAAACGGAAAGTCATAGTTGCCAACCGTAAAATCAACGCTGAAAAAAGTATCGTAATAATTCTCATAATCAAAGCGGTCATTTGGATTTGCGTTTATATCTTGGTTGAGCCGTTCACTCGCCGCTTCGCTCATATAACGGACATCGGCGTGATAGCTTCCGTCTTTCAAGATAGGAAAACTCGTGCTTTTACTATCCTCGTCGATTTCATCATAAAAGGCACTCGCATAAACGGAATTATCATTTTTAAGTCCATTTTGCGAAAGGAACTCGGCATAGCGTTCATTTGAAATAATGAATATATAAAACGGAGCTTTATATAATTCGGAGCTTTCTTTAAGAGTAGCCCAATCCGAGTCTCGGTAGTTGTCAGTGAGCCATTCCGAATTAAGTAAAACACTATGAAAATGCGAGGGACTTTCTGCAAACCAACCGACTTCATCAATGCCGTCCTGCGATTTTACAAAGCTGTATAACCCGTCAAATTTTTTCGTGCCAAGCTCCATAGAATAGTTCATACGCAAATCGTAGCCTATGTTCTTCCGTTCTGCTTCTACAAATGAGAGCATATACAGGCTGAACGCATTTGCAGACACAAAGAGAAAGATACTGATTGCCAGCGAAAAAGTGATTGCACGAAACGCTTTCTTTTCTCGTTTTATGGTACGCTTTGCAAGCAGATTTTCAGCAGAGGAAGTAAAGTTACTGCACTTTACTTTCATTACACCTTTTTCACCTTTAAGATTGCTTATGATTGAAATTTTGGAAGCGGAACGCGCAGGAACACCGGCAGATAGGAATACCAACAAATAACCGAAAATTGTAGTAAGAACCAGCAGCCACCCGTTAATGTGCAGCCGCATATCCATATTGACATAGAGGATTTTTCCCATATATGCCCCGAAAACATCAAGTAAAGCCCAGGAAGAGAAAACACCAAGAACCATGCCAAGCGGTATGGCAAGCGTTCCAAGTAAAAGGGCTTCGGCATATACAATCGTGCGAATGTCTTTTTTCGTTGCACCGATTGAGGACAAAAGACCAATCTCTTTTGTCCTTTCGGAAACAGATATGGCAAAGGCGTTATATATCAAAGAAACCGCACCGACAGCGATTATAAGGAGCAACGCGGCGGCAATGCCTATAATAAGGCTCTTGATATTCTCGTTTTGCGAAACACCCAGATAGGAAAGCAATTCTGTATGATAGGAATATTCCGTCCTTTCATCAAAATAACGGTTTGCAAATTCATAAACCCCGTTCGGCTCATGAAGAACAAGACGATACACTTCTCGTCCATTTATCAAAACCTTTTTGACGCTTGAAATTTCGTCTGCCGCTTTGTACTGCTCTATTTCCTCTGCGGTGGCGTTATAAACAGCAATATGCCAATTACCGTTCTTCTCGATAATACCGTCAATCGCGGAGCAAAGCATAGAATTTAACAGCGTCAAAACCGTACACACCATAAGAACGGATAAAACAATTCCTATCAGCGTTATAAATGTTCGCCCTTTATTCTTCCTCAAACTTCTTGTTGCAAGTTGCATACAAACGCCCATCGTTATAACCAACCCTTTCCGAGCTTTTGTGCGGTTTTGGGCAAACAATGTGCAGACCAAAATTTTGACTGCCTGATTGTCAAAAAGACACAAAAGCGGAGTTTGAAAGGAATGCGGTGCATTTCTTTCAAACTTTACCCTCCGAGAGCTTACCGTCCTTTATGATAAGCATACGGTCGGCTTGCTCGGCAAGCTCCAAATTGTGTGTAATCATAATAAGCGTTTGACCGTATTGTTTATTTGCACTTTTGAGAAGTTCCATTACCTCCGACGCGCTTTTGCTGTCGAGATTTCCTGTCGGCTCGTCGGCAAGCATAAGGGCTGGATTTGTAAATAAAACTCTCCCTATGGCGCAGCGTTGCTGCTGACCGCCGGAAAGCTGGCTGGGCAAATGTGTTCTTCGCTCCGTCATTCCGAGCGTATCAAGCAACCGATTAAGCGTTTCCTTGTCGGCTTTCTTTTTGTCAAGACGGTATGGAAGCGTTATGTTCTCCTCGACTGTCAATGTGGGAACAAGATTGTAAAATTGATAAATCAAGCCCGCCTTTCGCCTGCGGTAATAGGCAAGCTCCTTTTCATTCTTCGCATAAATATCCTCACCGTCTACAGTAACCTTGCCGGATGTCGGTCTGTCAATACCGGCAAGGATATGCAGCAAGGTCGATTTCCCCGATCCGGACGGACCAATGATAGATATAAATTCGCCTTTTTCTACGGTAAAAGATACATGGTCCAGAGCTTTAACCTCTGCTTCTCCCGATAGATAAGTTTTACACAGGTTACAAACATTCAATATCGGCATATCTATCATTCCTTTGTAAGAGCTGCCTGTATTTTGCTTTCTGCTTCGTCAAGAGTGGCAAAGGCGTTTGTTTCACCGTCAAACATATCAGCATTGAAACGGATAGTTCCGTCGGACACGATAATAGCAAATTGATCTTCTCCGAACATGAAATAGTCGCAAATGTCGTCATAATAAAAAGTTTTACCATTCATTTCAGAACAGCTATCCTCTGTAACCTTGTTCAAAAGAAAAATACCTTCTATTCCGCTCTTGAAATGAGAAATTACCGTAGACGAATCATTTGCGGAAGCGTTATCCACACAACTCGGCAGCAAAACTGTTACCGTACTGTCTGGCTCTGCTTCTCCCGAAATAACCTTTGTGATTTTTATGGCAGCAAGTGCTTTTTGAGCGGTTTCACCTTTGCCGTAATCAATCTCAATATTGCGTACCGTTTCTATTGTGCCGCGGACAATCGTATTGCTGTAACTGTTAAAGATTTCGTCTGAGGTCAAAGGGGTGGGTGAAATCGTTGTTTTTTCAAATTCGTCAATGTAGGTAATTGCGATACCTTTGGAACGCTCCAATTCAAAATCACCTTTTGAAGAACACCCTGTAAAAATAAGGGTAGCTGCGATCAGCAGGAACGAGAGAGTAAAAATGGTCTTTTTCATGGCGTTAATCCTTTCGCAATGTATTTTTGGTTTTTGTGCCTCAATTATATGAACACAAAAAGTAGAAAACCGGATGCAAAAAAGCAGGTATTTTCTTTTGGAAAATACCTACTTGGGGGCTACTCTAATGGTCACTTGGTTTCTATTTTTTCAAAATAGTAAAATCGTCCGTTGTTTTGTAAAATGAGAACATCATCACTATATGGATATATCTTCGCTCCGATAATACTCTCTTTGTCAATCACACTATCTAAATGTATGATGTCTGAATCGGTCAAGCTGCCTGTAAATAAATCCGGATTTTGTTTCAAGTCCGAAATATCCTCAACGCCATACTTGTCAATGACATAGCGATTTGAATAATAGCCGTATTGTTCATTTTCGTATGAAATCGTAATGGAATAATTTGTATCATATGCTATTTGGACGGGTTCTTTATTGAGTATCCATACAGCGGTAATGCTCAAACCAATAATCAGTACAAAGGAAGCAGCTAACACACTTATCTTCTTAAAAGACCATGCGGCGGTCGTTTTGCGTTTGTCTTGCTTTGCACCGAGCGTTGCATAGACCTTTTCGTCAAGCGAGGACAAGTCGTGTCTTTCTTCTGTTTCGGACAACATATTGTCTGCTTTGGTTTCTATATACTGCTGTATCGCTTCTTTGATTTTTTTATCGTTCATATCCATCCTCCTTCAATCGAGTTTTCAATAGTTTTTTCCCGCGCGTAAGCTGTGATTTTACGGTGCCGTGTTTTCTGTTAAGAAAATCCGCAATCTGTGATGTGGATAATTCGTAATACAAATGGAGTATCAACACATCTCGGTATTCGGCGGTCATGCCTTGTATCGTTTTATAGATGATTTTACAGCTTTCGTCCATAGCAATGCTTTCGGCAATATTTTCATCACTTTCCAATTCATACGCACTCTCGGATAAAGGGACTGTTTGAATATGATGATCCCGTAGCATATTCAAAGCTATATGCTTTACCGCCATTGTTACATAGTACATACAATCTTTGCTGTCAACATCTTTTATCGCACCCAAATTCCGCATGATCGGTGGTATTGCATTATGTACTGCGTCCTCTGCGTCTTGCGGGTTTTTTAATATTTTCAATGCAACTGCATACATTGTGTTTTTATGCTTTTCATAAATGGCAGTCATTTTTTCAATTTCTTTACTCATACGACCTCCTAAATTATAAGACACTCTCTCAATAATCTATAACACGAAAAAAAGAATTTCGGATGCATTTTTCTGCGGATTTTTACTCAACCATATAATCAAATCTAACTTTTTTATACACCCATACTCTCCAACATTTCTTTCATTTTTTGAATCGCTTTTTCACATATTCTTTTCGCTGTGTTAGCAGAGCTGTATTCGTGATCGGTGGCAATATCGGTATACATCATTTTCGGTATCAACTTCTTTTTCGGCTCGCCGTATTCGTCCAAATCCTTGTAGTCCATATAAAATACGCTTTTGCATTCCAAACAAAAACCGAAATGCTGGGCAAACATAGATTGTTCTTCATAGTTTAGCTTATCAAAGGCTTTCCACAGACAAGAATATAATTCGGACTTGAAAAACAAATAGGACGGATTATTGGAATTATCAGGGACAATTTCTTCCGTGCCTTCTTCGCCGTCCTCATCGGCATATTTACGATACAGCTCCACGGCATTTTCATTCAGCAAACCGCTGAGCAAAATATCTTTCACGGCATCGGTTTCTTCACCCATTTCATCGGCAATCATTTTGAGCGTTTCATCGGTATAGCTTCGCTCGTATTTATCCCATATTGCCATAGCTTTACGCAGCTTTGCAAACTCCGCAAGGCTCTGTGCCGTATATCCCGTGCGGATACTTCGGATATAGTCAAGCACCTCACGCTCGGCATACCTTTCCTTGTAAATGACAAAAGGTGCGCCTATTGAAATATCATAATTTTCGAGTGCTTTTAACATTCCCATAATATACGCTTGCTTTATGTCGGTAAAATGCTCCGGCATAAAAAACTGCTTCATATATTTCTGCACATTTGTGTTTAGCGTGTTTTCGTAATAATGCAGAAACCACGCAAGATATTTATTATCTTTTTCTTTGAAGTAAGCTGCGATATACTCCTGCAATTCCCATTTCGGCGGTGCCGGAACAAGAGTATAACGCTTAAATTCTTTCGGCTCTGTATAAACCTCTGCCACGGCACTCACCCCCCCAATCTTAGTTGTGACCGTTATTTCATTTGCATATCAGTGTCGGCATAGAGCTTTTCACGACTCATATCCGATATATACTGTCCGTTTGCGTATTCGGGATTTTGCTTTGCAAGCTGCATACGGCTTTTCGCAAGAGCCTTGGCTGCGGCGGCAAATTCAGGAGTAACGGTTCCACGCTTTTGCTCGTTGCGGATTGCGGAGCAGCGATTTTTATATAAGCGTATAACTGGATTGCCCTCCACCAGTTCTTTGCGGTTGGTTCTTGCCGCATATTTTCGGCAGGTAATCGACTTGCCTTTCAGCGTAAAGGGAGCGTAACCGCTGCAATATTTCTGCCTTGCGGCAGATTGCATAAGGAAATACTTTTTGCAGATGGGACATTGTCTCGGATAGTGTCCATAGTGCAGTCCCTCAAAGAAATCTGTAATGATGAAGCTGTAATAGCTTTCAAAATACAGCCGCCTTGCCGCTACAAGAGTTTTGCTGTTTCTTGTTTTACGGATAGAAACATATTCTGTTTTTATCGGAAACGGAGCTTGTCCGAATACTGCCATAGCAATCGGCAGTAAATGTGCTTCGTCAAAGCGAGCGACTTTATCTGCCCGAATTGTAAACTCAAGCAACTGTTCAAAGGCTTTGCGCATATCTTCGCTGATGGTATCGTAAAAAGCAAGAGTTTTCTTTATGTCGGTGAGTAAATCTTCCGAAGCGGCAAAAAGTTTCTTATCATATTCTTTCGGCACAGCGCCTAAAGCAATCGAACCTATATCCATATTGGCAACCGCTGCTCTGCGGCGTAAGTAATCCGCTATGCGGTCAGCGTTTTCCTTTATAAATAAAGCTGCTGCTCTGTTACGCTCATCATTTATTTGGAGCATAGAAAACGGTTGCAAGGAAGAAAGCGTTTTTAGGATAGCGGAAATTTCTTCGCTGCACTTTGCAAAATCGGCAGGATTGATATATCCCTGTTCAAGCTCACGCTGTACCGCTAAAATGTTTTGCTTGAAAACAGCAATGCGGGCGGCTGTATCATTTTCATAATACTGATTGAGCAGATGTGTCGCAAAGGTTCCTGCTGGGTATGTTTTGCCGCCAATATGCACTCTGCCGTCACGGTAATCCGCATTAAAGAAGCTGACTGTATTCAAATTTTCGCCTCCGTTCTGCCAGAAAATAATTTATAAAAGATTTTTTGTAATTTTTAAAAACACGTAGCGGAACATTCGTTCTGCTAATTTAATTTTATCACAAAAGCACAGTAATTACAAGACTTTTTCGCTGTTACGCTTTTTGTTTTTGTATTGTTACTCTGTTCCTCCAACAATTGAATTTTTCGGGTATTAAAATAAGTGAGGAAGAAAAAAGTCCTCAAATAAAGGGCAAATGAGCCGTCGGGTAATTCCGTCGGTTTTTTGTTGCCCGAAAACGAAAGGAGGAAAAACTATGGTGGTAAAAATCACACCCAAACAGTCGGACAAGGTAAACCAACTCATTCGTAAACTCTGCTGCAATTACGATGCTGGGAACTGTCTGCTGCTTGACGACGGCGAGCCTTGCTGTTGTATTCAGAATATTTCCCGTTACGGAATTTACTGCAACTATTTTTTGAAAGCAGTATTACCCGCCGATAAGAAATTGCACGAAGAAATCTTGCAGCACAATTCTGTTATTTGATAACTGCTCCCACAAACAGTTATCAAAACAAAAAAATTTAAACGCCGGTAGTCCGGCAGAAAGAAGGAAAAACACTATGAAAACTTTAGGAAACACAAAAATTATCGGTATCGACCACGGCTACGGAAATATGAAAACAGCGAATTTCTGTTTTAAATCAGGACTTATCGCTTATGACTCCGAACCGCTGTTTACCGCAGATATGCTTGTATATGAAAACAGGTATTATTTGATCGGAGAGGGACACAAGGAATTTGTTCCCGACAAAATTAAAGACGAGGATTACTATATCCTCACTCTTGCGGCAATCGCAAAGGAACTGAAATCGGAAGGTATTACCGAATCAGATGTCCACATCGCCGCAGGTCTGCCTTTGACTTGGACAAGCGGACAGAAAAACACCTTTGCCGCTTATCTTACAAAAAATGAAGAAGTCTGCTTTAGCTACCGAAAAGACGAGTATAAAATCCGAATCGTAGGCGTCAGCATTTATCCGCAGGGCTATGCCGCTATTGCTCCCTTTGCCACAAAGCTGAACGGTATTAACCTAATTGCCGACATTGGCAACGGCACTATGAATGTGCTGTATATGATTAACGGCAAACCGCAGTCGGGCAAGATGTTCACCGAAATATTCGGCACTTATCAATGTACTCTTGCGGTGCGTGAAACCTTTATGCAAAAAACCCACCGAGAAATCAACGATTATATCATAGAAGAAGTGTTACGCACGGGAACGGCTGAAATTCCCACCGCCGATTTGAAAATCATCAAAGCGGTAGCAGCGGAATATGTTCGGGATATTTTCCGCAGACTTCGGGAACACGGATATGATGAAAGCACAATGAAGCTGTATGTAACAGGCGGCGGAGGTTGTCTTATCAAGAATTTCTACAAGTTTAACGCTGACCGCACAGTATTCGTCGAGGATATTTGTGCCGCAGCCAAAGGCTATGAGTATCTTGCGGAAATTCAGCTATCAGTGGGTAAAAGCGTATGAGCAGCTATCGTATCAATGTACGTTTTAATCTTGAGGACGATACTGAACGGAAAGCGGCGGAATATTTGCAGGAGCTATACTGCAAAGAGAAAAAGTCCCGTAGCCGATTTATTGTAGAGGCAGTTACGGCATATATGGAACGGATTGCAGAAAAGGACACCGAAAGTCTGCTTCAAAGTATTCGTGAAATTTTCCGTGAGGAAATTCAGGATATATCCATAGCCGCACCTACTGAACGCAAAACAGCCGGTATCGACACAGAATTAACTGAAGAAGAACAAGCTGAAAACGCTGTGAGTGTTCTCTCCGATTTGGAGATGTTCGGATGAGCCAAAGTCATAGGATTTTGGCTCATTTCTATATCTAAATATAAAATTCTGTGCCACTATGGCTCAAAAATAACACAGCTTATCCGCACGAAAAAGCACGCAGTACGGGGCATACCGAGAACGGCTGATGCTGCCGAGAAAGGTATGTCTCATACTGTAACAAGCAGGGAACTTGTACGGCAAGTTCCAACTCAAAATCAGCTGTTTAGCCGATTTACTCTTTAGGGACTGCCGCCCCTAACACCCCATTTTGAAAGGAATGATATATCTATGAACAGAAATCCAAAAGAAAAACTTGCCCGCATAGAGATACGGGTAAAACCTAAAGAAAAAGCTAAAATCAAACAACTTGCCGAAAAATGCAATTTATCTATTAGTGAATATCTGGTGCAAAGGGCATTGGGATATGAACCGATAACGGTTCTTCCTGATGTCTTTTTTGATTTCTACAACAAATTGTGCCAGCTTTGCAACACAGCAGGATTTACGCCCGAAACAGAAAGCAAACTCCTTTCGCTGATAGATGAAATTCATTCGGAACTTTTATTACCACGGAAGGAGGATATGCGTGAATGGCGACAACAGGATTCTGGCCTGTCAAAAACAGGCTGAAAGAAGTAATCGACTATGCCCGTAACCCTGACAAAACCACTGATAAAAAGTTCTTAGATGAGGATTTATATGCAGCACTCCGTTATGTTGAGAATGATAAAAAGACGGATCAAACGATGTATGTTTCGGGTATCAACTGTCCGAAGCAAAAAGCATACGAATATATGATGGCTACTAAGCGTCGTTACGGCAAGCTCGGCGGGAATGTTGCCTATCACGGTTATCAGAGTTTTATTAGTGGCGAGGTTACACCTGAAGAAGCACATCAAATTGGACTGGAAACTGCAAGGCGTATGTGGGGCAAGGATTATGAGATAGTAGTCACCACCCATCTAAACACAGATAATCTTCACAATCATATTGTGGTTAATTCTGTATCTTTTCGCACCGGTCGGAAATTTGAGAACCATATTTCAGACCATTACAAGCTGAGAGAGATTTCCGACGCAGTTTGCTTGGAACGAGGGAAAAGCGTATTGCCCCCGAGCAAATTCACAGGTAATCGAAAGAAAGACTATTGGATACACAAAAGTGGCGGTTTCACTCACCGGGATATTTTAAAACGGGATATTGATGAAGCAATTTCAAATACAACCAATTGGAAAGCATTCGATTTATACCTGAAAAATCTCGGCTACTCTTACGCCCGAAACAGCGATTACCGTCATCCATCCATTATTGCTCCCGGTTGGAAACGCTCTGTCCGTCTTGATTCTTTGGGTGAGCAATATACGCAGGAGAAAATACGGCAGAGACTGATTGATAATCAGAAAAATATTACTCTTTACGCAATTCGTATTCCAAAACGATATGCACCGCTGTTACAGCTTGAATACGAATTTAAAAAAGCACAGCGTATGGACGGGATACAGCTTGCGTTTGCATTGATTATTGAGCTTTGGAAGCTGATTACAGGCAACAATATAGAGCCGTCATCCCCAAAGCCTCTATCCCCGGCACTACGGCAGGAAGTCAGAAAATTAGATCAAACCTTAAAGGAATACAAGCTTCTTTGTGAGAATCAAATTGATTCCGCACAGGAGCTTGTTTCATTTATCGAGAAAAAATCTACGGATATTTCTGCGTTGGAATCAGAGCGGCAGAAAATTTATAACCGTATCCGCCGCCCAAAATCGGAAGAAGAAAAAGAACAGAACAAAACAACGGCAAAAAAAATCTCTGCAAAGTTAAAACCTTTGCGTGAAGATCTCAAAACCGCACAATCCATCACCGAGCGGTATCCGCATATCTTGAAATTGCTTGAAACCGAGCGTGCTATGGAAATACAAGTAAAAACCAAAAATAGAGAAAGGAATTATGAACGATGAAAAACACACCGAAAAATATTGCAATAGAAAAACTATCCCCCTTTGAGGGACATCCTTTTAAGGTTCAGGACAACGAAGAAATGAACGCGTTGATCGAGAGTATTCGGGAGCAAGGTATTTTGTCTCCGTTAATTGTCCGACCAAAAGAAAACACCGAAGATGAATATGAAATTGTATCGGGGCACAGACGCTTTCGTGCAGCAGTTAAGGCAGGGATAAAAGAAGTCCCTGCCTTAATTGTTCCTCTTGATCGTGACGCCGCTGCCATTGCGGTGGTGGATTCAAATTTACACCGAGAGCATATTTTGCCTTCGGAAAAAGGATTTGCTTACAAGCTGAAAATGGAAGCACTATCACGGCAAGGCAAGAGGACAGATTTAACTTCGGGACAAATTGTCCCGAAGTCCGATGATAACCGTACTACCGCACAAATTGGTATGGATATGGGCGATAGTTATAAAACTGTTCAGAGATATATCCGTCTGACCAATCTTATCCCTCCAATTTTGGATATGGTTGATGAAAAACGGATTGCTTTCACTCCTGCCGTCGAGCTATCCTATCTACTCCCCGAAGAACAGACAATGCTGGTGTCCGAAATGGAGTACAACGATTGTACCCCGAATCTATCTCAGGCACAGCGGTTAAAAGCTCTCAGTATACAGGGGTTATTCACGAAAGAGCAGTTATCCGCCATTATGAGCGAAGAAAAATCAAATCAGAAAGAGCGTGTGAAAATTCCTGTCGAGCGTATCCGCAAATACTTTCCGAAAGACTATACCACTACTCAAATGGAAGAAATCATTGTAAAACTCTGTGAAGCGTACCATCGAAAGCGGCTGCGTGACAGAGATTCAAGATAGGAGGTGCGCTTATGGATTTTAAGATGAACGCTGTAATTCACAGAGGAAACGATTATGAAAATTCATTGCGCACTTTCCAGAACAAGAGAGCGGAATATCTTGAGCAGGAAATCCGTGCCTTTGATGTTGAAACCTTACGCTTACTTCTATCCGACCTTCAAAAACGAGGCCACACAATAGAAACACTTACAGGAATGGCGGTATAATCAGACAGTAAGGAGGGCAACTATGATGAAAAAACAAAAACGAAACAATGAGGATAATCGTGGCGTAGCTATCTACGCCCGAAAGTCCCGCATTACAAATAAAGGCGACAGTATCGGCGTACAGTTTAAGCAATGCGCCGAATATGCCAAAAGAGAACTTCAGCTTGACGACGATTACAATTTTATGGAATATGAGGATAAAGGGTTAAGCGGCTACTATTCCGACCGTCCTGATTTCCAGCGTATGCTTCACGATATTGAAATGGGTAAAATCCGTGCCGTCGTCTGCTATAAATTAGACCGTATCGGCAGAAAGACAAGCGATCTGCTGCGGCTTTTGGATTTTCTTGAAAAGCACAAGGTAAATTTGCTGATCTGTTCCAACAATATCAACACCGCTTCCGGCGTATCCAAAATATTCATTCAAATCTTTGCTGTGGTTGCGGAATTTGAGCGTGATACTCTGACCGAGCGTATCACAGATAATATGATGGAGCTTGCTAAGGACGGACGCTGGCTTGGCGGAAATACACCCACAGGTTTCACAGTAAAGCGTGTAAAGACCGGCAGCGGCAAAAACAAATCAGCTTACAGTTATTTGGAGAGTATTCCTGAAGAAAAAGCAATGATACAAAAGCTCTATGAAATATTCGCTTCAACCCGTTCTATCAAGAAAACGGCAGACAAGATGAATGAACTCGGCTATCGCACAAAGATTGGAAGCAAATTCAACACTTCCACTACAAGATTATTATTAAAAAATCCTGTTTACTGCGTTGCTGATGAGATGGCTTACAACTATTTCTACGAAAACGGCGGCGGAGTATGCGCTGAGCTGTCAGAGTTTGACGGTCAGCACGGACTATCCGCCTACAACAAGACCGACCAAGAAAAGTTTGAGGACGCTGACAGCACCTTCGTTTCTCCGAAATTCGTACAGTTAATGTCTGCAAAGCCTGTTTCTGAATGGATTATCTCTGTTGGCAGGCACGAGGGCTTTATTCCGAGCCAGCAATGGATTGATACACAAAATATGCTTGATTCCATCGCAGAAAAGTACAACCGCCCGCACCGAAAGACTAATGCCCTGCTGGCAGGACTGGTCTACTGTCCGAATTGCGGGAAACGCCTGCGAGTTATCTCCGAATCAAATCGATGGACAAACGGCAAGCCGAGATTCAAATATGTCTGTCCCGGCTATCGTTTGGGCGAATGTACTTTCCGTGCTGTTGACGGTGTACTGCTTGATGAATTTGTGGTCAAACAATTATCCAATCTATCTGATGAAGACAGCGAATACTTTATCAAATTACTCAATCAGAAGGCTTCGGATATTTTTAAGAGTTCTCAAAGTGAACAGGAACTAATTGAACTAAAGAAAAAGAAAACACAGCTTGAAACTGCTATTTCAAATCAGGTGAAAAATCTGCGGGAAGCAGACGAAAACTTAAAACGGTTTATTCAGGAGGATGTAAGGGCACTAACCGACAAGCTTTCTGAAACGGAAAAACTGTTACAAAAATTAGAGGACAGCAGGCAAAGTCAGATGCATGCTGTCAGAGATATTGAAGAAATCAAAGAAAGGCTGCTGTCCTTTGAGAAATACGCAAAGGACGCACAGCCGGATGTGTTGGTAACGTTGATACAATCCTTTGTGGAGCGTATCTATATCGTTGATGAAAATGACGAGCGTTACTGTCATATCTTTATTAAAGGTTGCACCAAAGAGGACTATAATGAGTTCTTCCGGGCAACTGGTTACATATCTAGTACGAGAGAAACAGGTACTATCACATCCAAATTGCCTTTGTGTGATTCAGATGAGTGTTGCAAAAACTATGTGATACTGACACCTATACTTTGAATGCGATGTGCTTTTTATTTCGTTGTTTCCATCTTTCTTAAACATAATATCCTCCTTGTCTTTTAGTAATGCAGTCGCCAAACCGCTTCTATTATACTTGGAGGTTATTATTTTTGCACCACTCTTTTGCGTGGTGCTTCTTTTTTTACTTAAGCTTTCTTTTTCCCCCGGTAGAACCGGGGGTTTTCAACTGTTGCGTGACAACAAAGAAAAGCAGCCGGGAAAGCCGACTGCTTTTGTATACTTTTTCTGTTTTACTTCGCGTTGACGATATCGATCTGGTTCATATAGAGGTCGATATAGCTCTCTGTCTTCGAGCCGAGCAAAGTGCTGTGGTTCGCGTTCTCCACAACGGGATAGACATACCACACGCCGCGCTCATATGCACCCTTGTGGTCAACGATAAATTCGTGCTTCTCGCCCTCGGGATAGAGTGCGCTCTTGACAGGCACTGCGCCGTCGTTTCTGAGCCAATCGCCCTCGAGCTTGACGCCGTCAACCGTTATTCCGGCTATGTGGCCTATAAGCCAGCCCGTGCCCGCCATGCTGCCGAGCGCATCGGTCGGGTTCTGGAATCTGCCGTCCGCCGAAGGCTCCGTGCCGCAGCAGGCGTAGGAGAAATAATATACGTTCTCAACAGCGCCTATCTTGGCGTTGAGCTCCTGCGCGCCGTGAAGCGTGAGGTCGTAGAGACAGTTGTCGTTCGAGAGGGCGTAGTTCAGAATGCCGCAGAGATTGAAGCTCGCCCTGCCCTCGCCCGGAGCGCGGGTCAGACCGAACTGGTCGAGCTTGAGGTCAAGGTAGTTGCTGCCCGCCATACCCGCGATATTGGCAATCATAGCGGCGATATACTCACCGTGATAAACGGCAATGCCGACATTCCCGCTGACTGTGCCGTTATGCGGCGCCGCTATCGAGATAACGGAGTTTACATAATCGCCCTTTCCGCCTTTGAAGAACTCGGAGACGTCGCCGCCCGCCGCGACCTCTTCGGGCGCGCCGTTTGCGAGAATATAGGTGAAGAGTCTCGTCGTTGCGCCGCCGAACGAGTGGCCGAAGAGATTTATCTTGATAATATTTCCGTTCTTGTCGGTCTTGCCGAAGGTGTCTATGAGCGCTTTTCCGACATATGAGCGGCCGTAGCGCTCATGATGATGCTCCGCAGAGTGGGCTGCACCGTAATCGACGACGGTTCCCGCAAGCTGAGCATAGAGCTCGCACGCTCTGTCCCATGCGCTGCTGAGCGGACCGACGGAGGCCGCGTGGCAGTCGTATCCGCGGGCATTGAGCGACTTCATCAGATCCTCTTTATACTGCATACCCCAGTATGGCGTGACGGAGTTGAGCTTGTCGTTGTCTCCGTAGCCGAGGATGCCGTGGACGAAGATGCAGGGATATTTGTAAGAATCGGCCTTTGCGTCGGCAAATGCAAGGGAAACTCCCGCGCTGAAAACGATAATCAGAGCGAGCAGCAGGCTTGCCGCGCGTTTAAAGATGTTGCGTTTTGTCATTGTTTCACTTCCTGTGTTATTTTTTAAAGCCACAGAAATATTAGCATAAAACGGCGCTGTTTTCAATATTTAATCGAAAAATTATGTTAGGAACACATAAAATTATTTTCCGCCGTCCGAAAGCTTTTTCAGCGCCCGCTCGTCGAGGAGATTCACCGTGACGAATTCTCCGCCGCAGAACACCGCCCAGTTATTGAAAACGCAGGGCAGATTCTTCGCCTTTTCGAGCGAGTCGACCTCGATAAAATCTGCATCTATTCCGTTTTCTTCGCAGAATTTACGGTTCGACTCGATGCGCCCGGGGATAAATGGGCACTGGGCGTCATAATAGACGGTCAGTTTTTTGCTGTCTATTGACTCTCTCTTTGCGTTTTCGGCAAAGCGCGGCTTCGTTCCATCGAAAGATAGCGCCAGCAGCTCATAGCCGTTCTCTGTCTCATCGACCGTCTCGAATCCGAACTTCTTCGCAAACGACTGGTCGGAGAGCCATGCTTTCTGCTTCTTCGCGCCGAGCATACAGACTCCGGATTTACCCTGCGCCTTTGCGTCGGCAATGCAGGATTCCATCAGCCGTCTGCCGTAGCCCTTGCCCTTGTTCTCGCTCAGAACCCAAAGGCAGTATATATAGATATAATTGTCGCCGACTATCGGCACCCACGCGCTCTCGAGCGGCGCATATTCAATGAACACGCACGCCTTTTCGTCGAGCTTTCTGAAAACATGCCCCTCACCAAAGCGATCTCTGAGCCACGCGCGCTTTGTCTCGACACCCGGGTGCGGCTTCTTCGTGCGGATGATGCAGCAAAGATGCTCGCTGTCGATATTCTCGGACGTGATATCGATAAATCTGTCAGACATAATACCCTCCAAAAAAAAACAAGCCGGTGCGGACATAAAACGCCTGCACCGGCTGTGCACAAATCAATAGTATCTTATAACCGCGACAACCTTGCCTAAAATCGAAACCTCGTTAACGATTATCGGCTCATAGGTATCGTTCTCGGGCTGGAGACGGAAATGACCGTTTTCTTTATAGAAAGTCTTGACCGTCGCCTCGTCCTCGATCATCGCAACGACTATTTCGCCGTTTCGCGCGACGGGAGTCTTTTCGGCAATAACAAGGTCGCCGTCGAGTATGCCCGCCTGGATCATACTCTCTCCCCTGACTTTCAGGGCAAAAAGAGTTTTGTCGCTCGAGGTGTGACCCGAATAGGCAACGCTGCCCTCAATCTGCTCAAACGCAAGTATCGGCGCACCGGCGGTAACGGTACCGACGATCGGAACATTGGTAACAACATTGTCTTCCCTGCCCAGAATGCGGATAGTGCGCTTCTTGAGCGGATCGCGCTGGATATAGCCCGCCTGTTCAAGCGCGTCGAGGTTCGCCTGCACGGATGAAGTAGAGCTCAGCCCCACTGCCGCGCCAATCTCACGCACCGAAGGCGGAACTCCGTCCTGCGAGCGTTCGAGGAGATATTCGTATATTCTTTTCTGAGTTTTGCTTATGTCTTTCAAAGCACGTCACCCTTTCAAGATGTCTGCATAACTTACCTGCTTTATTATAACACATAGTTTTTGAAATTGCAAACATTTGTTTGCTGAAATTTTTATAAATTTTTTGCGCGGTTTTCGGCTTAAAATTTGGTATTTTTACACATTTTTGTTGTATTTTAGTTTTGCATTGTAGTATAATTTATGTAATAACCATTCGTTTGGCAGAATCTTTAAGTGAACATTATTTTTACAGGAGATGTATATCTTATGCCAACCGCAAGAACAAAGAGCAAGGCGCTCCCGAGAGCCGACTTCCCGGAACAGGTCGGCGTGTCCTCAAAGGCGATATCCGAACTGCTCGACGATTTCGAGCGCAGCGGGATAGAGCTTCACAGCATCATGATCCTGCGCCACGGAAAAGTCGCCTTCGAGACCTGGCGAGACCCCTATGCTCCCGACATCCCGCACACTATGTACTCAGTCAGCAAGAGCTTTGCGTCGATAGCCACCGGATTCGCTATTGATGAGGGACTGCTTACGCTCGACACGAAGGTAATTGATATCTTCCCCGAGTACAGACCGCAGAAATATGACGAGAACCTTGAAAAGCTGACCGTGTTCCACCTGCTGACCATGACCGCCGGAAAGGATGTCAGCGTCCTCGAAAACAAGGCGAAGGTCTCATGGCTCAAGAGTTTTTTCGGCGCACGCTGGGCGTTCGCCCCGGGCGAGGACTGGAAGTATATCAGCGAAAACTGCTATGTCATGGCTGCAATAATTCAGAAGCTGACCGGGCTCACCGTGCGCGAATATCTCGCCCCGCGCCTCTTCAAGCCTCTAGGCATCAGAGAGAATCCCGCATGGGAGACCGACCCGAACGGTCTTGAAGCGGGCGGCTGGGGTCTGTTCATAACAACAGAAGAGCTCGCCAAGGTCATCGACTGCATGAGCCACGGCGGAAAATATCAGGGCAAGCAGGTCATTCCCGAGTTCTGGGCGCGCGAAGCGGGCAAGGCTCAGGCAGACAACTCAAGCAAGAGCTCGAATCAGATCGACTCCTGCGTCGGCTACGGATTCAACTTCTGGTGCTGCCACTTCCCCGGCTCTTACCGCGCAGACGGAATGTTCTCGCAGTTCGGCATCGTCCTGCCGGAATACGACGCAAATATCATCACCACCTGCAGCGAGGTCTTTGAGCAAAAGACACGCGACTGCCTGTGGAGGCACTTTCCCGAGGGCTTTATCGAGCCGAAGGATGAGCCGGAGCAGACCACCCTGCCCATGACGCTCACTCCCCTGCCCGTGCTCACCGCCGGCAGGCGCAACCCCGTGCTCGAAAAGAAGCTGTCATATTCGACGATACATATGCTCTATAATCCCGTGCTCGATGTTGCGGGCTTCCCCGTGAGCGTCCTGCCGACGGCGGTCGTATATATGTCGGCTGACCGCGCGGGCAATATAGACAAGATAAACCTCGACTTCTCCGAGAATGAGTGCCGCTTCACATGGAGCGAGGGAAAAGTCAGGAACACGATAGTCAGCGGACTCGACGGCAAATACCGCAAATCGAAGATGCACCTGGCGGGGCTTGATTTCACCGCCGTCTCGTCGGCGAGATGGGAGGACAGCGACACATTCACAATATGGATCCGCGCCAACGAATCCATATCCGAGCGCCGCTTCTCTTTCCGCTTCAACGGCAACAAAGTCACCGTCATCCCGACCTCCTGCCCGGATCTGTGCAACATCGCCGAATCCATCGCGCAGGGCACGGGCGATATGATAGAAAACGAAACAATAGCCGACATCTGCGGCAACATTCTGCGCAGGCACTACACTCTGCTCGAGCCAAAGCTGTTCGGCCGCCTGGAGATGAGATAAATGTCAACCTTGTTCAAAACATGCTTCGGAATCGCGGCGGGACTCGAATTCATTTTCGTCCCGTGGTTCCTCAAGGTCTCAAGAAACGGGCGCTGCACAAAATCGCAGATACTCAAAACCATATGCGCGACTCTTTTCGTCGCGGCGGGAGTTCTCGCGAGCGTGATAGCTCAGAACCGCAGCGACTACGCGCACTATATTCTGATAGGGCTTCTGCTCGGCTGGTGCGGCGATTTTCTTCTGCATCTGCCGCCGAAGATGCCGTTCACGCTGAGCGGCGGACTCGCGTTCCTTGCGGGGCATGTGTTTTATATATACGCTTACTGCCTTGCGATGAAGCGATATTTCCCCGACGCGCCGTTCTGGGATAAGCGCGAACTGATAGCCTGCGCGATAATTATAGTTATCGGCGTTGCGGCCATTCGCCTGCTCGGAGTCAAGTTCAGCCCGCTTTATATAATCGGCGTGCCGTATGTCGCGATGCTCGCGTTCATGCTCGTCAAGGCGGGTTCGCTCGGCATCAAGGCAGTCAACGCCGGGCTCGACAACGCAGTTGTCATGTGCATCCTGCTCGTCGGTGGCGCTTTCCTGTTTGCACTGTCGGATATGATGCTCGCCGTCAACTCCCTGCGTAAGCCACGCCCGTCATACGGCTACAAGATAACCTGCATCGTCACTTATTTCACGGCGCAGTTCCTGCTCGCGTCAACAATATTTGTAATTTCCGCCTGACTCAAGGCGGCAGCCCCGAAAGGAGACAGCATATGCTCGGAACAGGCACATGGCATTTAAAAATCGGCAACATGTTTTATAGCGGAGATATAACGCTTCGCGTCTTTGACGACGGCGGCAAATACGGCTTCGAGATAATCGAGCCGAAGATGACCGCGCCGGAAGTTGAAATAAAGAGACTTTCGACTGCCGGCAACCACCTGTCGGCGACCGTCACGGCGCGCGAACTGCGCGGCAGAGACGCCCAGATTGAGCTCGATTTCACCGACACCTCCGTCAGCGGAAGCGCAAAGGTTCCGCTCATCGGCACGGTGACGATAAAAGAGGGCACAAAGATAGCAGAATAAAGCAGATAAAGAAACAGCGACCGACCGCAGCTAATTTCCGTTGCGGTCGGTTTTGTAATTGTGTATACGAGATAAGAACATATAAATTGGGATTACGGATGTAAATAGCGGCGATAAATAATTGCATAATATTACAAATCAGCATAATTATGCAATAGGGCGGATATCATCCGACGGCGAACTCCGCACAATCTTATTGTCGTGCAACTTGTAGGGTGCGGCGACTCGACGCACTGCCGCGACAGCGGCGCGATGTGAATTTGTAGGATTTATACCCTACCTTCGCGACCTACCATAATCAAACGATATGCACTACCCGCGTTTCGGCATTTTCTTTTTGTTTGAAAAAGAAAACGCCTGCAAAAGAAAAGCAAACGCGGGGTTTCACCCCGAGACCCCGACAACGCCGCGCCGCAGCACATAGCTTGCAGCTCTCAGTCGGCAGCTCGGCACATTCGCCCGTAAACTCGCTTCGCTCAAACAATACAGGCTCGTGCGTCTTGCTTCGCAAGCCGTTCCCTCGCCTTTCCAAGATAGACTTCAAACACTACGGCGCGGCTATTGAAAGTCTGATTATAAAAATTGGTTGAGTCGCTCGCTTTTACTTTGCTATGGCTAAAGTAATATATAAATCATCAATTCACTTCTTATAATCACCACAATACGAAAAATTCTAATGCGAAGCGGCGACAGAAAAATCTCTGCCGCCGTTTCGCGTGATATATAGGAGTTTCGTGGTTGTCGTTTTTTTGCGCCGAGGGCGCGCCTCATTGCAGATAAAATAATAGCCCAAGCGTTGCAATTTGTCAAGCAATAATTTTTTACTGAGCATTTTATTGTACAGTAAAACTTTTTTCAAATCATAACCACTAGTAAACTAGTGGTTTGCACAGCCCCTATAAGGGGCGCCT
>ERZ773113.446-NODE-446-length-21894-cov-55.579376_pt1 | contig 21894 bp, 12 predicted proteins | sample MGYA00580565_ERZ773113 | MGnify/ENA primary metagenome ERZ773113 (study PRJEB29015, sample SAMEA2737827) | human gut metagenome | biome: human gut; feature: human-associated habitat; material: faeces | place: China | collected 2012 ...
TCATCGCCCGTAAGGGCGATACCACAACCCTCGGCCCGAAGGGCCGTCAAACTTAAGAACCTTAAGAACCCTCGGGGCGCAGCCCCGTCAACCTTCACACCGCAGGTGTGTCCCATGAACCCTCACGCCGCAGGCGTGTAAAATTAGAAAATAATTAAATGCGAAAAAACCTCTTGCAAAATTTTACAAGGGGACCTATAATGCAAACATCAAATTCATACAGGTGGATGAAACATATGGGAGAAAGCCGTAAGGCTTACCGAAGGAGTGACACTCTCAGGTATCTGAAAAGATGAGTACCGTATGCGGACACACTCTGGAGAGTCTCGATTAAAGAGCGCCGAAGGTGTAAGGATGGCAGCATCCCAATCTCTCAGGCAAAAGGACAGAGAAAGCAGCGTCACACTATGTGTTCCGCTTTAAGGTAGACAATGCCGGCTTCCAGAGTTTTATTTTTCATGGAAAGCCGGCTTTTTTGTATCTATCTTATGATCTGGAGGGCGTTGTTAAAATGGATTTGAATTACATGAATGTGTTGAATTCGCTGGATAGTTTTATCTGGGGGCCGCCGCTGCTGGTTCTTCTTGTAGGAACCGGTATCCTGCTTACCATCAGACTGAAGCTGCTGCAGGTATTCAAATTACCGAAGGCACTGAAGCTGATTTTCAAAGCACAGAATGCAGGCAGCGGTGATATTGATTCTTTCAAGGCTCTCTGCACAGCCCTTTCTGCCACAGTAGGTACCGGCAACATTGTAGGCGTGGCAACAGCCATCGCAGCCGGCGGCCCGGGCGCCATTTTCTGGATGTGGCTTGCCGCATTCTTCGGAATGGCTACCAAGTATGCAGAAGGTCTTCTGGCCGTCAAGTACCGCGAAGTAGATGCCAAAGGTGAAATCGCCGGCGGCCCTATGTTCTACATTAAAAATGGTATGGGCGAGAAGTACAAGTGGCTGGGCACCCTCTTCGCCATCTTCGGCGTTCTGGTAGCCTACTTCGGAATCGGTACTTTTGCCCAGGTGAATTCCATTGTGGATATCACCAAGATGACTATCGGATTGGATCCCATGTGGACAGCCGTGATTCTCACGGTTCTGGTAGCAGCCATTACTCTTGGCGGACTCCAGTCCATCGCCGCAGCCGCTTCCAAAATCGTTCCGGCTATGGCAGTGATTTACTTCATTTCAACCATTGGTGTATTGATTTTCTTCGCTGATAAGATTCCTGGCGCTGTGGAAACTATTATTTCCAACGCATTTACAGGCAGTGCAGCAGCTGGCGGTTTCCTTGGTTCTACCATGATCATGGCTATGAGAAATGGTATCGCCAGAGGCGTATTCTCCAATGAATCTGGCCTGGGCTCTGCTCCTATCGTAGCAGCCGCTGCTAAAACCAAATGGCCTGCCGAACAGGGACTTATTTCTATGACTGGTACCTTCATTGATACCATTATCATCTGCACACTGACCGGTCTTACCATCGTCGTTTCCGGTGAATGGCTGAACGGCCTGAACGGTGCAGCACTGACCAATGCCGCATTCAAAGATGCATTCCCCGCTTTTGGCGGCTACATGCTCATGATCGGCCTGGTACTCTTCGCTTTCACCACCATTCTTGGATGGAACTACTACGGCGAACGCTGCATGATTTACCTGGCTGGTACCAAAGGAGTTCTTCCCTACCGTATCATCTTTATCGCACTGGTTGCGAGCGGCGCATTTTTGAAACTTGAAGCCATCTGGGTTCTGGCAGATATTGTCAATGGACTCATGGCTATTCCTAACCTGATTGCCCTGCTGGCCCTGTCCGGCGTGGTGGTAAGAGAAACTGCCAAGTATTTCGACCACCTGAAGACAGGCAAGGACTACGAAGAATACGTAGACCAGGACCCCAGCAAGGAAGTAAAGGCCAAAATTTCCGCCAATGCGGAAGACTGAGCCTTTCAATCGGGCACTGATATTACATATTATTTCCAGACGGAAAGGTTTTCCCATTTTCCTTCCGCCGGGATTAATATGACACCCCATCCGGCAAAGGGCACCCTGGTGGATAAGCCCTCCTAAACTGATTCATCAGGGAGTGCCGGGCTTCGGGAAGTATCCCTGGAAATATTTCCCGAAGTGGAGGCCCTGCTTTTCTAAAAATGGTTCCATAAAATCAATATCCTTAATGTATGTATAGGATCAGGCAATGCCTGTGAATATATGCCGCAATGCACGGCAGGCTTCCGTAGGGGGAATTCAGATCTGGTCCCGAAAGAAGCCAAAAAGCAAAATATGGTGGATGATGTACACTGAAAAATGAGAGGCCCAAAGCCCCTCTGCCGAAGGAGTAATACTATCAGGCGTTCAGAAGAACACGAAACTGTGTACGGACACAACTCTGGAGAGTCCCATTCGATTGGGCGCCGAAGGTGTAAAGGGATTTCACCCGTAAATCCCGAATCTCTCAGGCAAAAGGACAGGGCTGGCAGCCGGGTAACTCCCGCTATGCATGGATGCATACATACATATCACCGCCAGCCTCAGACTTTTTTCACCAGCAGCCTGAGTGCGGCGGTTGTTTTTTTCTCAGAAAAACGGGTCAAATGTAAGGGGGATATTATTATGGACATGGCTGCAATCAACTCGCTCGTCAATACCATTGACGGCATAGTCTGGGGCCCGGTAATGCTGGTGCTCCTTGTCGGTACCGGCGTGTACCTCACCTGTTTATTGAAATTTCAGACCTGGCGGAATCTGCCCTATGCAATCCACAGCGTCCTTTCTAAAGAAGCCCGCACCACCAAACGAGGCAAAGGCGATGTTTCTCCATTCTCCGCATTAATGACTGCCCTGGCTGCCACCATCGGCACCGGCAATATCGTAGGCGTTGCCACCGCCATGTTCTCCGGCGGCCCCGGCGCCCTGGTATGGATGTGGATTTCCGCATGCTTCGGCCTCACCACCAAATTTTCCGAATGCATGCTGGCTATTAAATACCGTGAAGTGAATGCCAAAGGTGAAATGAAGGGCGGCCCCATGTTCACCATGAAAAACGGCTTCAAAAATAAAATGGCCGGCCGTACCCTTGGTTTCCTCTTCGCACTCTTCTCTGTCATCGCTTCTTTCGGTATCGGCAACATGACCCAGGCAAACTCCATTTCCGGAGCTGTCCAGACCGTATTCGGCATTCCGCTGGAAGTATGCGGCGTGGTTCTGACCATCCTGTCTCTCGTCATCATCGTTGGTGGTATCAAGACAATTTCCAAAGTTTCCTCTGTAGTTGTTCCTGGTATGGCTGTGTTCTACATCATCGCAGGCGTTATCTGCATTCTTATTAATATCCAGAACGTACCTCACGGCCTCTATATGATTTTCATGATGGCCTTCAATCCGCAGGCTATCGGCGGCGGCGTCCTCGGCACCATTACTGTCACTGTGATGAACTCCATGCGTTACGGCGTTGCCAGAGGCTGCTTCTCCAATGAAGCCGGCCTGGGCTCTGCAGCTATTACCGCAGCTGCTGCTACCACCGATGATCCCGTTCGTCAGGGCTACATCAACATGACCGGCACCTTCTGGGATACCATCGTTGTCTGCTCCATTACCGGTCTTACCATTGCTTCCTCCGGTGTCCTGGGTACCACTGATGCCAGCGGTGCTCCTCTGAAAGGCATTGCCCTCACCATGGCAGCCTTCTCTTCCAACATCGGCGTCATCGGAACCTACATCGTAGCTATCGGTATCATCCTCTTCGCCTTCTCCACCATCCTCGGCTGGGAATACCACGGCGAAAAAGCATGGGAATACCTCTTCGGAACCCATAAATTCAATATGATTTACAGAGTTGTATTCTCCCTGGTTGTTTACGTAGGTGCTACCCAGACCCTGGATCTGGTATGGAACCTCTCCGATATTGCCAACGCACTCATGGCAATTCCAAACCTCATTTCCCTGCTCGTTCTCTCTCCTGTCATTAAAGAAGAAGTCGTCCGCTTTCAGGGCGTACTTGCTAAGGAAAGAGCTGAAAAAGCAGCACTGGCTGCTAAAGAAGAAGGCGCCAAGGCTCATATCTGAGACCGCCCTTCACCCTGCAGGGACGCGATGAACAATGGTTCATCTTCCATATCGTTGTCCCCCCTCACTTCTTCGGAAGTGAGAAACACCCCTATCCTGCTCCTCTGAATTCCGGCAGGATAGGGGATTTTTTTGTTTTTTATGAAATAGGGAAGGCGAGTCTCAAATACTTTCGGTAGAAGATTTGAGAATTGAGGTTTGAAGGACAGCATAACGGAGCTTTATTGTGCCCCCGCTTGCGAGGGCAAGGTGGTGGCGCCAGCCACTAAAGGGAATTGAATTTTCTCGCCCCCAGGGCGGTTGTATGGTTTTCGCCGCCAAAGGCGGTATAAAAAATGGCGCCGAAAGCGCCGTACCTCGCCAGCGCAGCGATACTATATAACTCCCGAGGGCGAGAGCCCTCAACCCGCCTGTAAGGCGAAGCCGATCACAGGCAGAACCCTGGCAGCCCAGGGCCAAAGGCCCGGTGGCTGGCTCAACCCTCACGCCCGTAAGGGCGTGTCAACCTTCGGGAATACAGGAAAGCGCCGCCCCGCCGACTGGTATTTACCGACATTTGAATCACTTGCGATTTTTACTGCGCGTATTCTGCATAGAATGCGCGAGTCGGCCAAAGTTGGCCCTTAGCCTGCCCATAAAAGGGCCTTCCTTTTAATTGGCCGACCGACGATCCTTCGCTCTGCTCAGGATGACAGTGGACGGCGGGGCTCCCCGATCCCGATCCCGATCTCGATCCCGACCGCGCCCACAGGGCGCGCTCTCATAAATTTCCTCAAAGTCAATATCTTCCGTCACCTTTAAACTTCAGCCCCTTTGATGTATAATGACTGTATCACGTACCACCTTTCTGTATTTTGGTTTGTGGAGAATCTAAGATACATGCATGAAGGAAGCGTGATTTTTTATTTCATTTCAAAAAGCAAAGCTATGCCGCCGCATAGCCTGTTCATGTCAGATAGGGGCATTTTCATGAAACGTAAAAACAGAGTCATTCTTTCCTTACTGGCCGCCGTCTCGCTGGCCATGGTATCCGCGCCTGCCGGGGTGTATGCATCAAATGCTGCTGCATCTGCCGTTCAAGATGCAGGCGCCCTTTCTTTTGTGACCACTGCCAAAGACGCAGTGAAACACATGGAAGCCGCCGGCTTTGTGGATACCGACGGCTCCAAGCTGCAGGCCGTCATTCTGTCCTACGACCGGGCCATTCCTGCTTCATCGGTGGATACAGACACCTACTCCATTGATGATTACGGCACCACCCTTCGCAAAGAAGACCTGACCCAGGGAAAAGACCCCGGTCAAATCAAAAAAGTCTATGTCAATGACAAGCCGGAAATGGACGCCAAAGGCGGCACCTCCTCGGGCTCCTATGTCATCATCGAAGTGAATACGGACTACCAGACCGGACGGTTCCCCCGGTCCTACGCCATTACCATGTACGCCGGCGTAACCCAGAAGAAAGCCATCCGGGCGGAAAAAGGCATCATCCTACCATCCGATGAAGCCATCACCAACTACACGAAAGAAACCTACGTAGGCTATGACCCCCAGACAGGAAAGCCCAGGGCACCGGAATATTACAACTACGCCAAAGAAGGCTCCTACCATATCCGGGGCATCGAAGGATACCAGCTCCATACACTGGAAAACGGCACCGCCTTCCACGCCGTCCACTGCTTCGACGAAGCCAATGGCCGGTACTGGGACCTGGACCTGCCCTACGCCCTCTACGTGCCAAAAGACTATGACCCCCATAAAACCTACGGCCTGCTCCTGCACATTCATGACGCCGGCTCCATGAGCGCCGACCCCCGCCTCACCCTCACCGAATCCCAGGCCGCCTCCAACTACGCTTCTGAAGATTTCCAGAACCTCGCCAGAAAAAACGGCCTGGACGGCGTCATCGTGGTATGCCCCGCCATTCCCGAATTTTACGCCATGGACGAAGCCCATCCCCACTATGAGCTCCGCATGGCCAGGGACAACTGGACCCTGAGCTGCGCCGAACCTGCCATCTGGCAGCTCATGGACCACCTCACCCGCCAGTACCACATCGATCCCGACCGCATCTACGGCAGCGGCCAGTCCATGGGCGGCATGACCATCATGGCCATGGCGGCCCAGCGGGACAACTATTTCGCCGCCCTCCTGCCCATGAGCTGCAAATGGGGCAACAACTTCAACAAAGACTACCCCTTCAACGGCACCAGCTACTACAACATGCCTGCCGACGGCACCATCGTATGGCAGAAAGACAGCCACGGAAACCCGGTGAACTACAACAACTGGCTCTACATGGTATCCGACGACAACATACTCTACCTCAATACGGCCCAGGAAAATACGGAATACCGGGTACTCTATAAGGACCTCACCGGCCTGACCATCCCCCGGGAAGAACTCCTCCTCGACAGCACCACTACCGCCAGGAAACGGAACGCATCCATCCGCCTCCTCACCGCAAGGCCCAATGAAACAGGCATCTACCAGGCCGTCCTCACCGGCAGCGTCAGCCATATGTCCGCCTGGTTCTACGGTCACGGCACACCGGCCTGCTACGAATGGCTGCTGAAGCAGACAAGAAAAACAGAAATGGCCCGCTCCAAACTGCCCCTGAACCGCCCCTTCGCCCTGGCAGACCAGCAGAAAAAAGACGCCGACCACATTTACTCCGTAGACCGGGAAGATCCCTCCCGCATCGTCTACTACCCCACCGGCCGCCCCGGCGCCGGTACCGAAGGATACAACTCCCCCGTCACCGCCCTGGGCTCCAAAGCCAGCCTCCCGCCCGGATGGACCCCCTCCGGTAAAGACTGAGGAAATACGGAATCCCGGGCAAGTCCCTGTTATACTCACTACTATGACAGAACCTAATATTGAGAAAGTAATTGTATATCATAAAGGAAACTTTATTTTCACCTATGATCTTAAATTTTAGGTTAAAGCAGGAAAAGCGACTGGAATTAGCTCCAGTCGCTTTTCCTGCTTTAAATCGCTATGTTCACCATCCCTCCATAGAAGCCTCTTTCGCATGATGCCGATCAATCATCTTCTGCAATTCGTTTTTAACCGTATCCAAATTCCCACTAACTTGCCTATATGTTGCAGGCATAATGAATTTCGCTCTTTGTAGTCGGGACAATTCCACACTAGGTTTCTTGCCACCAGAAGTAGTAGGTACTTTTGCTGCCTTTTTTGTTGTGATAGTAGAGTAGGATTTTTGTGTTTTCTTCTTTGCAGAAGCAGACGTCTCTTTTCGATTCTTCTTTCGCTTTCGGGAATTCTGCCTCTCCCACCGATGAAGCTCAGAGTATGAAAGAGTGATATCGTTTGACCAACTTTTAGTCAAATGAAATGGACATCCTGACAATATGCCATGCCCCATAACGCGCCTCCTTGACTCAAATGATGTTTCAAACAGTCCAGCTGCCCGCGATATACCTGCTTTTGAAATATCATTAATAGCATACGGCAAGGGATAATCTTTGGTTGGCTAAAAATGTACATCTTCCATCATTAGTCAATGCCCACATATATTCCATAACTATTACCGCCAGCCACAGAGCGATTCAGCCACTTACTTCAAAACGGGATGCATGTTCAGCAGATTTTCTAACGTTTGTCTATTCCAAATCTGTACATCCATTTTTCTTGCATAGTTAGTAATATGTTGGTCTATTGATGTTGAATTGGTAATAACTAAAGCCCCAATATCACTTTTCCTTTTTACCGCATCCGCAATGCCTATGATATCCTCAATATTGAGTTTATCTGGATATATGCATTGTGCACAGCGTACGAGCAGGACTTCTCCATTACTCCTATCTGCTTTTAAATCCACACCTCGCCGATTTGCAACGCTGACATCATATCCAAGATTCCGCAAAAGTTTTGCCGATATACTCTTAAACGTCTTTTCATTAACTCTATCCAATTCATCCATATCCCATGATTCCGCCGAGGAGATACTTTGTGGTCCATCCTCATGATTAAAGACGCAGCCTAAAAGATACTCTTGATCTTTCTGGGTTTCCACTGACGGAAAAAGAGCTACGTCTGATAAAGAACGTTTGAAATCCAGCAATTTATCCAATTTCTCATCAAAACATTCCCCTTCGCCTAGCGCCGAATCATAGGCAATCGGAATGTACACGTTCACATCCCTTTTCTGTCCAATGCGATATACACGATCCGTAGCCTGGTCTTCTTTTGCCGGATTCCAGCTGCGCGACAAATGAATTACATTATTAGCTCCTGTAATATTCAAACCAACTCCTGCTGCTTCCGGCGATAGAATCAAGATTTGAAAGCCTTGGGCAGAATTAAACTCATCCACAATCTTTTGTCTAGATTCTGCCTCTACAGTTCCATTAATAGCTACCGGTATGTATATCTGGAAAAGTTTACTCAACTCACGCCTAAGTTTTTGCTGCATTAATCGCAATGTGACAAAGATGATGACCTTCTCATTTCTGCTTTTTATGGCGTATAGAATATACAGCATCCTTTTTAAACGGGCTGATGACATAAAGAAATCCTCTGCACTCAAATTCAGGAATAATCCTTCATTCATTCTGTCTAAATTAGGGAATAACGATGATGTTCTTAAATCGTTAATAATTTGCAGTGGATTTATTTTCCCTTTCGTTCTTTTTGCTGCTCTTGCTCTTGCGATAATTGATTCATATGCCTGCTTTTGTACAGGCGGCATGATTTCCTTTACCTTGGAAACTGCTTTCTGCGGTAGAGACTTTGCCACATCTTTTTTCATCCTTCGTATAAAAAGAGGATCTAAATCCCGTCGAAGTTCCATTCCCAAACCTTCAATAGCATCAGCATTCCCACCGGTCTTTATAATATTTTGTAAACTTTTTACATAATGGGAAGTAAATTCTTTTTGGCTGTGCATCTTACCCGGTGCCACAAAATCCATGATAGTCCACAAATCAATCCACGTATTTTCTACCGGCGTACCGGTCAGGGCGATTCCAAAATCATAATTCATCCCACGAACAGCCATAGAAACCAGACTTTGTGGATTTTTTATTTTTTGTGCTTCATCAATAATCATAACGGACCATTTCATTTTCCCAAAGGTCAACTGATACATGCGTAAAGTCTCATAAGTTGTCAGTATGATATGATTTTCCGTTAATCCTGCCAAATCCAACGTCAGGATAGGTTCTTCGCTATTTGCAATTCGCTCCACTTTCTTGTAATTAGATAAGTGTTCTCCATAAAGCAGGCATAGTCCATCAAAGACGTCAGGCTTAACAAATTTCTGATATTCATCTTCCCAGTTTTTCAACAAGGAAACCGGTGCTACAATGAGGACCGACTCCATATGTTTCAATGATTTCTTCATTCCGGAAATAAAGCTATAAGCCTGCAATGTTTTGCCAAGTCCCATATCATCGGCCAATAAAGCACCATGATGTCCTTCCAGCCAACAGTTAGCCAAATGACGAACACCTTCAATCTGATGTGGAAATAATCGGATTTCAGGACGTAACCCGGCAAATAATAACTTAGTCATTTGATCTGAATCTTTTGATTTGCCTTGATTATTTACATATTCCAAAGCATCAGTATTATCTTTGATGATAAGAATATTTTTTGTACTTTTTATGGTATCACCCGGATTCTCAGGCACATTTTTACTATCATTGGCATATTTATTCGCATGTTCAAAAACAGCATCAACAGTATCAATCAATTTCTCTGTTATAAGATATTTTGTCCCATGGTAGGAAAATGAGTCCTTTTGATTATTTATTGCCTCTAAAATAGAATCATGAATTTCTGACACATTATCTCTGGTTATCTCTAATTCATCCGTGTCTGATAACTCTTCTCCATCTTCAAGCTGAACGGATTCATCCGGGAGCCAATGACCATGCAATCCATTCAGCATAAATGGATTGGTTTTCCGTATATAATCACCAATGCACTGCACGCGATCTGAATATAGATTTATATCAAAATTGAATACGTCTTCAGTAAAAATACTCTGCGGCTGTTTTCGTATAATTTCTGCTGTTTCCTGATTGACTTTGCCAAGTTTCTTGACTTTTGCCAACCCCTCCTTCTGTTTCTTAGTGAAAACATATTGAACCTTATCTTCTCCCAGATAGTGTCTTTGTGCAGTAAATTTACGATTATAAGCACGCGAAAAAGAGTCGCCATTAACTTCATACTCCCCGCTCATATTCTTTTTTAGGAGTACTGGCATAACCCGGTAGGTTCCATCACCATTGCTTTCTACTTTAACGGAGAGTGCATCGGGAGCCATTATTTTAGTGCTCTTGATATATGGCTCTGCTGTTGCATCAGCTGCCTGAATATAGCTTTTGACTTTAGCCATAATTTCCAAGCCTAAAGGAACCAGTTCTTTCGAATCGGTTTCTTCCTCTACCATTTTATTAAAATGCATGACCTCGCGAACCAAATCATACTGGGCATGATTGAACATAAACGACATGCCCGTCCCCACTTTATGAATTTCAATATAGGAACCGATAATGACCGGATTGATAATTGGCTCATTATTCTTATCTCTGTACGTGATGGTAAAGGAGAAGCCTGATGTGCCGATACGTCCATTGGAAGTTACATAGATATCATATGGAAATACAGGTGGCAGGCCTAAAAGATGTCTTTTCCCTTCGCTAAAAGACGAGGCCGTATCATGTGGGATTACATAACAAGAATCCAAATATAAGGCTTTGCCCTCCGAATATAACATCTCAAGCTCACCTGTGAGCCATTCCCATTTTTGTTTATCCACAGAATCTGTCTTTTGAAAAGAATATCCTGAGTCAGTAACATTCCAAGATGTATTCATTTTACAAGCCTCTATTAATCAGGCAATCCCTTTACCCAAAAGACTGCCACAACTCAATACATACCATTCGCACGACAATGTTCAAAAATCCATCTTCTCAAAGCACTCTGCCAGGAATCAGTTTCTGAATGAAGATGCGCTTTCTTGTAAACATAATTGGCCTGCGTGACATCGGTATAACTATATGTCCGCCTATACCCAGCTTTTTCAAAAAAGGGAATTGGTGCTTCTCCCATTCGATAGACTCTTACTGAACCATTGTGGCTGACTTCCAAGAAAACATAGTTTCCAATACTGCAAAGGAATAGACTCTGCAGCGGGCTGCAGCGTTCAAGGCGCGCATAAGAGGGAATCTTACTCCTATATAAACGATTAGCAATTTTCTCTGCTTCAGGACCTAGTACCACACGGGTATATTTCATATCCCTTAAATATTTTTCCCAGAATCTTTTACGATAAATCCACATCTTATCAGCTGATACGTCTCTTACCGTTGTCTGGCTGATAATATTAAAGAACAAATCAAGGTCTGTTTTCTTTCGCCAATAGAGATAAATCTCCACTGCCTTCGGATTTACATCGGCCCAGTGATATGCCTGGTTATCATCTCTTGGATCCCCCATTGCCTTGTTTAATTCAAAAAGCAACTCATTACGATAGTGGATATCATTTCCTTTATCAACTGCAAAAATAGCATTTTCTGCCAAACGGGGGACAAGATTCTTATAAGAATCGGTATGAGCAATTTCTCTGAACAAATTCATTTCCTGCGTGTCATTCTGGCTGTTCTTTATTGAGGCTAATATAATAGATTTCTTAGTAAATAAAGTCCAGGGGAAAAAATTGGGGAATAAAGGATTATCTTTGAAAAATGCAAGAACCCCTTCGGTTATGTAATCCGCCAGATAGTATGGCCCTTTCTCGGATAAAAAATTCTCGTGTCCCCTTAAATAGGGTACTGCATGAATAAGGTCATGATTCTTTGATAAAGCCGACCTGATTTTCTTTCCCAATGAACTAACTGCCATATTATTGTCGGCATAGATATTGAAATATGCATTTACCGCCCGCCGGAAAGACGCGGACTTCTGAAAGTCAATATGATCAAGCAGAAACCGTATGACCTCATTATTGTCTTTTGCCATAGATAACAATACAGGAAAACATCTGGCTTCTTTATGGCTAAACTCAATCGTTTTATTTTTCCCTTTTACAGCAGCAGTAACCTTCCCATACAGTTTATTAACATCAATACCTGCGACTGGTTTTCCCGAAATATCTCCCAATCTTCTTATAAGTCTGTTAATAGCGATAGGCTGCACAAACATTTCCTTGGTAGATAAGCGAGTATAATCAGACAGAATTACTCCACTCTCTTTAAGCTTTGAAAGAGTTTCTAGTAAGGTCTCCATTTGGAACTCCTTTATCTCGATGATTCTTTAGGTGGCATCATAGTGAAACGCAAATCAATACGCCTATTTTCCGCCTTTCTCTCTTCATCAGTCGTCACCGGTCTCGTATCCGCATAACCGGAACAGGAAAAAATAGGATTACCTACTGCATTTTTAAGCTGCTTCAGTGATTCATTATCCTCTTCCAATTTTGTTAATGTATTAATGGCTCTTTCGGTAGATAAATCCCAATTAGAGCGATACCGGGGATGGTTTTCTATTGGATCACTATCTGTATGACCTTCAATGAAAATGGTATCTACCGAGTTTTTATAAGTATCCTCTTGGAGTACCCGATAAAGCACTTGTGACAATTCATTGATATGTTCTGCTCCTTCACCATTAATATCTGCTTCTCCGGATTCAAATAAAACACCTGCCGGTATTCGAATAATGCCCTGATCTTCCACAATTTGAATATCGACATCATATTGCTTCATTTCGGCCTTTATCTCTTTGAGCATGGCATTTCGTTTTTCGGTATTACCGGTATATTGATTTTGAATATCGCCTACATTGAGCATAAAATACGCTAGTGCAAGGACAAAGACACCTAATAAGCCAGCCATCAAGTCACTTAAACAGGTACTAAAAGCGTCACCATCTGCTTCCTGCGACGATTTCATTCTGAACCTTTTCATAAATTACTACCTCAGCGAAGTTTTTGCTTTATAAATTTATTCAGATCTTCTACCGATTCAGCAAGATCCTGATTCAAATCCTGTATGCCGGATAATGCTGTATTGATACTGGAGTCAAAAGCGCTTAAATTCTTAATCAATGCCCTATTCGTTGCATCATTATATCCATTAATTCCTTTGTTCAAAATTTCAAAAGTTTTCTGCAGTCCGTCAGAAACACCCTTGAAGTTATTTTCATATGCTTTCCAGGAAGTTTCAATGTGTTTAAGCGCATCGTTCACTTCTTTGACTGCATTGGCATTTGCCACAGATGCCGTTTGAATAGTGCCTGCCTGCCTATTTAACTCCTTACTGATAGACTGCTGGACATCAATCGCTTTATCCAAACTCTGACCAATCTGCTCCGACACCTGTGCCATAGGCCGTGATGCATCCGCAAATTTGCTGGCTGCATCCCCCGCAGAGTTAATTAATTCTTTATTTCTGGAAATTGTGGTCTGCAGACTCTCAACCATTGTCTTTAAAGCAGCTTCATGTCGTTCCATATCATCATGAACCATACTAAGAGTCTCTTCCAAGCTCTTCTTCATACTGCTCGATACGGTAGAAAGTTCATTACCGGTTTTGGAAATAGATGCAGCAGCGCCCGTCAAAGCATTACCCATTGTATTGGCCGCCTGCCCAGCATGCTCAAGAATTGACCGATTAGCTGTATTGGAAGCATCTGTTAACGCTTTTACTGCCTCATTTAACTGCCTTGCATTGTCCTCATTCTGTTTAGCAGACTTTTCAAAGGCAAGATTCATGGACTGCTGCAGTTTGTCCAACGTTGCAGCAAAAGAAGCCAGCTGCTTACCTGTCTTTTCGTCAATGCTTCCGGCCAAAGCATCAGCCCCGCTGCTATTCAGCTTGTCAATCGATTCCTTTAAGTCATTAAATACCGGAACCAGCTGCTCCTGGAAGCTGGTATCCAAACTTTCTGAAATAGCAGTCACAAGCTGTGTACTGAATAATTTCATTTGTTCTGTCTGCTGCTTTGATTCAATAAGGCTGTCTGCTAATATCTGCTCTGTATTTTTATGAGTAAAAATGAAATCTAGTCCTTCCGCCACCTTATCTATAAGAATATTATAATTTTTCATAAGGTAGGAATAATAAATATTATAGCCAATAGCACAGATTATACCCGCTACCGAGGTTAAGAAAGCTGTTGACAATCCCTGAAACAAATTCTGGATTCCGGAACTTAAAACTTCCAAATCCTTAGAATCAATATTGATTCCATTGAGACCAACAGTAAGGCCAAGAAAAGTTCCTAAAATACCAATGGCCGTAAATATTCCGGCCAGATTCTTCCAAAAACCAACCATAAGGCCGCGGGATAATGTTTCACTATTGAAGTAGTATTCCGCATTTTCTGTGCTATAGATTTGATATCTGCCTTCCATGTCTGGTCCTACATGGATTAAAGAGGCTTCATACTGTTTCCATAAAGAAGCAAAGCTCGACTCCTTCATTGCTGCTTTAAAATTCTCAAAAACTCCTTTTTCATTAAAAGATTGTCCTTTAAAATTTTCCAATAAAGTCAGTAACTCTTGAAGTTGCTTCTTTCTAGCGTTGCACTTTTTCCAAAAGAAGTAATACCAAAATCCAAATGGAATCACGAATAGCACATAGTACCAAATACTATTAACAAAGGGACCAATAAATATCCAAAAAGTACGCATTTTTAATTCTCCTTATAATCCGCCATGTAGTTTAAAATTTTATTTCTTTGTATGATTTAATCTAATAATATCATATGCAGGCTTTCTACGACAAATGCAATAGAAATGGATAAAATTCTATACTTCTCTGTAACCATCTCAAACAGTATAACGGTTGCTTTCTTGTCCCTATCCTATCTCAACCCCAGCTCTATAAATTCATCCTCCGTTACCCTAAGTCCGCTCTTTTCAAATCTTCCGCCTCGCTGGTCGTAGATTTCTTTCAACATATCTTTCCTATCTTCTTTAATTCCCAGATGGATTTTTCTATGACAGATGGGACAAAGGCAGATGATGTTGGCATATACGTCCAGACTGTGGTCAAAGGATGGCTGCATAACCATGGGGATGATATGATGCCCCTCTATGTAGGGTTTATGGGTGCTCTGGATAAGGCCCTGTTTTCTAACGAATGGATTCCTTGTATATCCATGATTTATTCCCATAAAAAACGAATTGTTCCGGCTTTATTACAGTTGCTTCACCCACTCCACTGCTATCCTGTCCGCGCCAAGCCAGTCCACATTTTCCAGTTCCTCTTTCTTCACCCACCGGAAGGCGGAATGTTCCAGAATGGTCAGGGTCCCCCTTGCTACGTGGCACAGGTAGCATTCCATGGTGAGGTGGAAGTGGGGATAGTCGTAGTCCACGGTGCCCAGAAATCGGTCTACTTTGATATCAGCAGCCAGTTCTTCTTTGATTTCCCGCCGGAGGGCTGTTTCCGGCGTTTCTTCTTTTTCTATTTTGCCGCCGGGAAATTCCCAGTATCCCTTAAATTCCCCATAGCCGCGGCGGGCAGCAAATATTTTATGATTTTCTACAATCACCGCCGCTGCCACATGAATGGTTTTCATCAGTATTTTCCTTCTCCTTCGCCTTTCTTTTCAAAACGGTATTTCTGTTTCACGTCCGGATATTTTTCATGGTCCACTTCCGACAGGAACATGGCCAAGGGCCGAGCGTAGATGCCGTAGTCGCCATAAAGGGCCCGGTAGACTGCCAGTTTTTCTCTTGTTTCTGTATGGGTGGCTATGGCTATGATCTGGTAGTCATGGTTTTTGAAGTGGTGCCAGATTTCTCCGGCTTTTGGATTTTCACGCATTTGGTCTCCTTTGGGAATATAGAGATTTGAGAATTGCCAGGACGGCAGGTGGCTGCAGCGTCATGCAGCCGCTCTTCCCGCTGACTGGTATTTAATCGCTTATAAGTCATTAACGTCATGTACCGAGATTCTTCACTGCGTTCAGAATGACCCGCCCGGCGGGAAGGAGCTATGTCGTTAGAAATGCCATAAACCATTCTTAACGTAGTGCAGGGAGATTTCTCGTCTCTCTTTCACTGGCTCCATGGGAAGAGGGATTCATATCGGCTTGTGCCTCCGCTCGAAATGACATGGGCGGCGGGAAGGATGGGTACGCAGCTTCCTGTTTCCCTTACAGCACGCCGGCGCTGTCGGTTTTGGTGATGTATTTGGCCGGGATGGGGTTATCCAAATGGTAGATGATGGTCATGGGCTGGGAGCCTTCCCATCTCATGAGGTGGGCGGGGCCCAGGAAGGTATAGGCCATGGAGGATTTGTAGGCGTCCTGTTTGGCACTTCGTACGAAAAGGAGCACAGTGGTCCCGTTGTCTCTCTGGTGGATATAGCGCTGTCCTGTTTTGGATTCCGGCGTGGTGGTACTCTGGCTCTGCCAGTGGAAGGTCTGTCTGTCTATGGAGTAGTCTTCATACAGGGTGGTATCGGAAAATTCTTTTTCCGATTTATTGAGGGTCACCAGAAATACATCGGTAGGCTCAGTCACCACATCGCTGTTTTCAGGAGTCAGGTATTTCACGCCTTCCCTGATGCTGCCGGGTTTGGCAAAGCCCAGGGCGGCAAAGAGCTGATCCCTGCTGTAGTTGCAGTATACTTCCAGAGGTGTTTGGTAAGGGAGGTCCGGCTTTTCCGGAATGATATCGATGGAGTCATACTGCCAGCGAAGGAGTGCCTTGATTTCATCGGTCAGCTCATGCTGTCCCTGGAAACGACGCACTGCGTCTTCCGGTGCCGGACAGCTCCATTTGCCGCCTTCCGGATACAGGGTGAGCTGCCACATGCAGAGATATTTTTTCTCCATCTCCGTCAGGGCAGGCGGCATGGTTTCATAACATTTCTCCATGAAGGAAATCCATTTGGGTGAGTCCATGGAAAGCACCCTTGGCAGGGCTTTCCGAAGGACTTCTTCCTCTTCGGTCACCAGAAAATCGGGAATGAGCCCGGCATCAGCCAAAAGGCGGGCAAAGGTATGTTTTTCATTATAAAAGGTATGGGGATGGATGGCGGTGGCTTTGAAAAATTCTTCCAATGTAGGAATATGGCCGGTGGCCGAAGCCAGTTCCTTCACCATGTCCATATAAAATTCATTTTTCCGAAGGCGGCTGTTAATATTTTCCAGTACATGGCGGGCAGCGATTTCTTCCAGCTGAATAGAGCAGCCCTTAGGTACATGGGGAAATCCATCCTGGATTTCTTTCTTGATGACCACATGACTTTTGCCCAGAAGAGAGGCATAGCGGGAGGCAAAGTCGTACTTCCTGTTGGACTGGGCTACAAAGTCCAGTACCGTAAGGCAGTCTTTCTCCGGGAAAAGGCGTAGGCCGCGCCCCAGCTGCTGGAGGAAAATGGTCATGGAGTTGGTAGGACGAAGGAAGAGGACTGTATTCACTGCAGGAATATCCACCCCTTCATTGAAAAGGTCCACTACGAAAATGATGGTGATGTCCCCGCTTTCCAGCTTCTGCCTGGCCGCATTTCGAACATCCTTCGGGCTGTCCGCATCCAGGGCCAGGGCTTTGATGCCCTGCCGGTTGAAGTAGTCTGCCATAAAATGGGCATGTTTTTTAGAAACGCAGAAGCCCAGAGCTTTCACGTCTCTCATATCCGCTGTATACCGCTCCAGAGCCTGGATAATGGCACGGGCCCGCTGGCTGGCCAGGGCTCCTTCCCCAGTATATACATTTTCCAGTTCTTCTATATCATAATGGCCGCCAGTCCACTTGATATTGGAAAGGCTCACAGGATCGTCGATGCCAAAGTAATGGAAGGGGCAGAGCAGGCGCCGTTCAATGGCATCGGGAAGCCTGATTTCTGCCGCCATATGACCGCCGAAATAGTTCAGTATGTTCTTCCCATCCATTCTTTCCGGCGTAGCCGTAAGGCCCAGCAGGATTTTTGGATGAAACCAGGTCAATAGCTTCTGGTACCCTTTGGCCGCCGCATGGTGAAATTCATCTACAATAATCATGTCATAGTAGAAGGGATCCATTTTTTCCCAGAACTTTTGACTGTTAAAAGTCTGGATGGACATGAAAAGATGCTCACTGCGAGCGGCATGGTAATTTCCCACAGCCAGCTGTCCGAAGTTCGGATCTTTCATGACCTGGCGGAAGCAGGAAATACTCTGTTTCAGGATTTCCTCTCTGTGGGCTATAAAAAGAAGCTTGGCCTTTCCTTTGCGGCTCTGATAAAAATTCCGATAGTCAAAGGCAGAAATAGCCGTCTTCCCGGTGCCTGTCGCCGCCACGACCAGATTATACCAGTGGTTCTTCCCCAATCTTTCTGTGCGGAGAGCATCCAGCACGGCCTGCTGGTAGGGATAGGGCTCGATATCAAAGGAATAGGTGGTGTCGCTCCCCTCTTCCTTCCGTCCCCTTTCCCGGTCAATGGCACGGCTCAGTTTATCAAAGTCCGATGCCTGAAATGGCTGGAATTCATCGGAGTGCCAGTAGGTATCAAAGGTGGCTTTCATCTTGGCAATGATACCGGGCAGGTCCTGCTCAGTGACCTTCATATTCCATTCCATACCGTCAGCAATGGCGGCGCGGGACAGATTGGAGGAGCCTACATAAGCCGTAGAAAATCCGCTGTCCCGATAGAACATATAGGACTTCGCATGAAGCCTTGTTTCCTTCACGTTATAGGAAATCCGAACCTCCGTATTCGGCAGCTCCGACAGCACCTTCACTGCCTTGGGATCTGTAGCGCCCATGTAGGTAGTGGTCACCACTCTGAGATGGCCGCCGCCGGCAGTAAACCGGCGAAGACAGGGCAGAATGAGGGAGAGACCGGAAAAGCGGATAAAGGAAATCAGCATATCCATGCGGTCACAGGTCATGATTTCCCGGTTCAGCTCATGAATCATGGATACATCATTCCGAGAATTGGTAAAGAGGAAGGAATTCACCAGTGATGTAGCCGGCACTTCCCATTTCTTTCTGGCAATCTTATTGGCCCGATGCTCCAGGGATTTTAAAATGAACTGCTCCGCTGTCACATCATGGCCATCTCCCAGATTTGCAATGCGAGACGCCAGCTTTTCTACCAGCTCATTTGTCAGTGCCAGCTCATCTTTCACGCAGTGGTCCTGGTTCTCATCGGCAATATCCTTCAGACAGAGCCGGATCAGCTTTTCCAGATAAGAGGACAAGTACCCCACTGCCTCCTGGGCATCCACATCCTCCCGATCCGCCCAGATTTCCTTATCCGCCAGCGCCTTTGTCAGCTTTTTATCAAAGTCCCTGGAAATAACCTTCTCATATACGCCGTCCTTCAAATCAATGATGTCAGCCATAGGAACCCCCCTTACAATTACTACCTGTATTATACCAGGGCTCGTAGAAAAAATAATGAAATATGTTTCCCTGCTTTCTATTATGCAAAAAGGCATGACAATCCATGTCATGCCACGCAAAAAAACAGAAAAGCCTATCAGGGGAGTCTCCAGGTAAGTTCAACCAATGAATCAGGCGTCCGCGCCTTGGCTCTCCCGCTTACGTGGGTGCTGCTCGGAACATGTCGTCAGAGAGAGGAAAGTCCTGCGAGCGCTCTTCCTTATTGCTTTTCTGTCTTCTGTTTTTTGGGTACTGCATTTTCTTCTGTCTATCATCGGCCGATTGTAGAAGAAGGGAGGATTGAAAAGTGGAATTCCCTGATGTTTCTTCTTTCCCCTGCCCTTCTCTTTACCGCGGATGTGGAGGATGGCCGTTTGGAAATCGGATTCATCGTCTCATGAGGTCTTTTCATCCCTCTATTATTAATATCGCAGAAGTCTCAATTCTTTGACCCCCTGGATGGAAATTTTTTTAATTCTATCTTATTAAATGACAGCCTACAGCCTCTACGTCATTTCGAGCGATGCTGCATGTGGTTATGAATGATCATGCTTTTTGTTCTATTGAGACTCTGAACCCGGAAATCTCCCACCGTAATGAGGCTTGTACCATGGTGGAATGGGATTTCTCCACTCCGCTCCGCTACGGTCGAAATGACGGTGAGGCGGAATAGAAAATCTTTTGAGATGAGGTTGTAAAAAGGAGGGGCTTATGCAATATAAATGTATGGCGAGAGAAATGAGGACGCTTTCCATGGAAGGATTCTATTTCCCATCTGTCATGTATATCGCGATCATTCCGGCCGAAATGCAGCTTTGACAGAAAGAGATCAAGAATCCCTGTATACAGGCTCCCGATTTTCCCCTCCCGCTCCCCGGCGCCGGAGAAGCGAAACGGATTCTGCAGATTCGTAAAAAATATGATACCCCATCGCAAAAGCACGGATACCATCCCTTGCAGCATGAGCCCGCATTCTCGGACGACAAGAACAGGGTTGACGCAGGATTTTCCTGTGATTTAGCTCTGCCGCCTGATTTCAGGGAAGCACTAATTAATTCACAGAGTCTGCCTTTATAAGAATTTTTCTGCACTGCTGCGTCATGGGATTCCTTAAATAGCTCGCTATTTGCGTCATCCCATTCCTTGCATTGCATAAAAATTCACGAATAAAAGCAGACAATGATTTAATTAGCGCTTCCCTAGAGGCCCGCCATACTGACTGGCTCGGATACCATCCGTGTTTTTGTGCTGCCTTTTGACAGCACGAAAAAAGCAGCCCCTCATGGAGCTGCTTTTTTCATTGTAAAAACTCCTGATTGGTCCCATGCCGCTCCACGGTAGGGCTCAGGCATTCTGCTTCGATGAATCGGCCAGGGGTAGCCACCTAAGCGGAATGTCTGTGTCGTCAAGGAAGAACAGGTATAGCCATCGTTGCCACCGTCATGTCTGACAGGTAATGCCTCAGGAGTTTTTATGGAGTTTTCGGCGCGCCGGAGAGGAGAAATTCATGAAGGTTCCCAGTCTTTCCTCCCCGCTTCCATGGATTGTGCACCGCGGGAATTGGAAAGACTTTCGCCAGGCCTTTTCGCCTCTCTGGTCATATAGTCATGGAGACTGGGCAGATGTATCAGTCAGGGATTTGTATTTCATTGGACACGCCCTGCAGGCGTGAGGGTTCAGAAGGTTCAAAGCCCTATGGTAAGACTGCAAGTTAAGTTTTAATTAAAATCATCGCATTTGAGTTGGAATTTAATTAAATTACTTGAAAATGGCGCACTCTAACCACGCCCTTCGAAAATCGATTTTTTTCGAAGGCGTCCTCAGCTTATTCCAACATCGGGTTTGTACAGTTTATTTTCTTTCAGCAGGTAGAAAATAACTCGTACTAACTTCCGGGCTGTTAAAATGAGGGCTCGTTTATGCGCGTGTGTTTTGCTTTCTGCATATTTCTTCCGGTAATAAGCTTCAAAAACCGGATCGTGTATTCTAACCCGATTTGCGGCTTCGACTAGATAATATCTCAGCTTCTTATTTCCAGAAAGTACTGCAGCTTTATCCTCAGACTCTTTCTTTCCAGACTGGTTCCGCTTCCATTTGAAACCAGCCATCTTACCCAGGCTTTCCTGTTTCTGAAATCTGCTTATATCGCCTATTTCTGACATGATTCCAGCTGCAAGGACTGGGCCGATTCCTGGTATTGAGACTAAGATTGCGGGAACACTTTTCATCAGTTTCTCAATGTTTTTGTCGCAATTATGAATTTCGTTTTCCAGTATCCTCATGATTTCCATATCACTGGCCATCGTTCTGTTCAGTGATTCTCTTACCATGGCGGGCACTCTGTACGAGCTGCTGGCTGCCTTTTTAAGCACTTTTGCTATCTCTTCCGGATTCTGGAATTTTCCTCCTCCCTTCTCTTGGAGAAATTCCACCAATTCCGGAATCGGCTTTTCCGCCAGCTCATCCAGTGTAAACTCTTCTTCTA
>ERZ773113.447-NODE-447-length-21888-cov-6.800577_pt1 | contig 21888 bp, 18 predicted proteins | sample MGYA00580565_ERZ773113 | MGnify/ENA primary metagenome ERZ773113 (study PRJEB29015, sample SAMEA2737827) | human gut metagenome | biome: human gut; feature: human-associated habitat; material: faeces | place: China | collected 2012 ...
TACTTCAAAGTGTGGTTACGCGATATTTATTTGTTCAAAAAGTTGTAAACTGCTGGTTTACACTTATAAAGTATTAATAGGTGATAAATAGAACGTAGTCATTTTTAAAACTTTTATATGAAATAGTAATAATGCATATTAATTATGCTTTTTATTTTATGATGAAGTGGAGTTTGATGACGATGAAAACGATGAAGACGACCTTGATGGGTGCCCTTATGCTGAGTTTGGGTATGACGGCCAGCGTATTGGCAGCACCGGCGACGACGGCCAACGTTTCCGTAGACAGCCCGTATTATGGCTATATCGAAAAATTGAGTGCCATGGGCTATCTCGATACTATGCCCAATGGGGCCAAACCGTACAGCCGCATGCAGATGGCTCAATGGGTCGTCCAGGCTCAGGATAAGGCACAGACCAAACCCATGCCGAAATACCTGGCAGACCAGGTCGATGCCCTGGCCCAGTACGTAGCTCCGGAAGTGGCTACCCTGCGTGGGGAAAAGACCTACGACCCGCTGAAACTCCGCTCGGTCTCGCTGACGGCAGCAGCTCAGATCTCGGATACGCCGCGCCATTCCTATAGCCATATTGATCGCAGTCATACTACTAATGCGGGCTGGCAGACCTTTGGGGCCAATCGCAATGGCTATAAATACGGCCGTGACGGCAATGGCATCTTGGAAGCTGAAATTTCCGGGAACATCGGTCATGAAACGGCTATCGCCCTGCGGCCGCGCTTCAGCTATGACAAGGACAACGACTTCAGCGCCAGCCTGGAAGAAGGCTATATCAAGACCCGAGCCGGCATCTGGGCCTTTGAAGCCGGCAAAGAAGCCATGACCTGGGGGCAGGGGGAAACGGGCAACCTGGCCTTAGGGAACAACATGCGTCCCTTGACGACCATCCAGGCTCATTTCATCGAACCTCAGCGCGTCGGCGGTTTCTTCCGTTTCCTCGGTCAGGCAGACGTCCACCTTTTCTACGGTTTCCTCGAAGGCGACCGTCATGATCGTGCGGCTGCTTTGGGGCCAAAGCATAAAGATTACGACGATGCCGGTCTCATCGGCATCCGCGCCGACTTTTCGCCGACATCGTACTTCACCTTCGGCCTGTCCCGCCTGTCCATGCTCGGCGGTGACGGCAATGGCCTGGATAGTTCCGACTGGGGCCATTGGCTCTATGGCCGTAACGATGATGCTGACCAGGACCGTTGGGACGACATCGCCGGCGGCGACTTCCGCCTGAGCCTGCCGGGCGTCACCTTCTATGGCGAACTCTACGGCGAAGACCAGTCGCACTATATGCCGTCCAAAGTCGCATACCGGGCCGGCATATACCTGCCGAAACTGACTCATGACGGGTCCTGGGACATGACCTTGGAAATGGCTGACACCAGCGACGTCTGGTACGGCCACCAGCGCTTCAATAACGGCTGGACCTATCACGACGCCATCATGGGCGATGCCATGGGCCGCGATGCCCGCAAATACTACGGTGCCATCCGCCACTATTTGCCCAACGAAACATCCATCGGCCTCTATGCCCAGCGGACCGAAATGGAACGGGGCATGCGCATCCATCCCACAGTCAATGAATTCGGACTCACCGGTCAGACCAAGCTTGCCCAGGACGTCTACTTAAGCGGCATCATCGGCTACGCCAACGTAGAAAACGCCGACTTCACCATTCATACAGACCACGACAAATTCGCCACCGCCACCATCCAGTGGAGGTATTAGAATACGGCTCTCTTGATAGGCCCTTTTTGGCCCGTCATGGACTGACCGGAGGGAAGTGAAGGACGGTTGCCAAAACGGAGAGCCGTGCTGGAGTTGTCAGCGAAGCTGACTGAGAGGTTTCGCAGGCCGGCGCCCACGACCAACCAACCTCTCCGGCCTTTCAGGCCACCTCCCCCTATGAGGGGAGGCATAACGACGAACGACCTACGATGAACGACAGGGGCCTCCGGGCCCCAGACGGAGAACTATCATGATAGATATTCACTCACATATTTTATACGACATTGATGATGGCTCTGAATCTTTGGATATGTCGCTGCAGATGCTGCGCATGTCTGTCGATTCCGGGGTCACCGATATTATTGCGACGCCTCATGTCAATCGTCAGGGCCATATACCGGCCTGGCAGACGATTCTCGACAAGGTAGCAGCCCTTCAGGAAGAAGCGGATAAGGCTCAAATCCCTATCCGTATCTATACGGGCGCGGAAGTGGAACTCAACGGGGACACGCTGCGCTTTATGAAGGAAAATCACGACGACTATTGCCTGGCTGGCAGCCGTTATGTCATGTTGGAACTGACCGACCAGTCCCAGCCGGATATCGTCGAAAAGATGATTTATGAGCTGCAAATGCGCGGGTTCCTGCCGCTTTTAGCCCATGTAGAACGCTATGAGCGCCTCATGGAGCGTCCGGAAACGCTCTTGGCATGGATGAATAAGGGCGTCCTGGCTCAATGCAATACAGGCAGTTTCACGGGCTATTTTGGCTCGAAACTGCAGCAGCGCGTCCGCGACCTTTACCGCAATGGCATGATTCACTTCCTCGGCAGCGACGGGCATCGCGTGGAATTCCGCACGACGGATATCCGCAAAGCCCACGAAGAACTGGATCGCCTGGCCGCCAAAGATAAGCAGCACGTCAATCTTTGGAACACGGCGACGCGCAATGCCGAATGTATTTTAAAGAACCGCGTCTTTTATCCCGACTTGCCGTCGCACTGGCAAAAGGAGAAAAAAGGCTTTTTCCATCGTCTCTTTGGTTGAATATAGGATGTGAATACAGATGTTAAAGAAAAGTATACTGGCACTGGCCGCCGTGACCGCTTTGTGGACCGGGACGGCCTGTGCCGAAGAGTATTATATGCGGCCTGGCGATGAGCTCAACATCGTTGTCACGCAGCAGCAGGACCTGGGCAATTCATCAACGAATCAGTCGCCCTTCGTCGTCCGGCCCGACGGCAACGTATCCTTTCCCTTAGTCGGGGAAATCCACGCCGAAGGTATGACGGTCTCCCAGTTTACTGACGTCCTGCAGCAGGGCCTGGCCCGGTATATCGTCGATCCCGATGTATCCGTCAATATTTCCAAGTTAGGCCGCGTCCGGGTCTACGTCTTTGGTGAAGTCAGGAAGCCCGGTGCCGTGGAACTGGAAAAGGGCCATACCGTCATCGATGCCATCGGCGCCGCCCAGGGTTTTACGCGGGATACGGCGAAGAAGAAGATTTTCCTCATCCATCAGGACCAGCCGAAGTCGCTCATTCCCATTAACCTCAATAATATGCTCAAAACCGGCGATATGTCGCAGAACGTCACCCTTCGCGAAGGGGACATCCTTTACCTGACCAAGAACCATCGCATCGACTTTGCCCGCGATATTGCGCCGATCTTCAGTAGTATTTACATGATTACCGAAGCGAAAGACAACTTAGATAACAATTAGTATTTACCATACAGGAGTTGAACAGGGTGGAAGAAATAACCATTGATTTGAAAGACCTCTTTCAAGTTGTCATGGCCAACAAGAAGAAAATCGCGGCTATTACGGCGGCCTTCATGATTGCCGGCGGGGCCTATCTGCTCGTCGCGCCGCCGGTGTACCAGTCGACGTCGCTGCTGCGCATCAAGCAGGATAAGGGCCTGGGCGATTCGATTTTGTCCAAAGTATCCGGCGGCAATGCCATGGACGACAAGCAGCGCATGATGACCGACGCAGAAATCCTCAAGAGCCGCAACGTCGTCCTGCCGGTCATCGCCCAGACAGAAGAACGCGATGAAAACGGGAAATTGCCCGACTATGACGGCTATGTCAAGAGTCATATCATTACAAAACCGTATAAAGATACAGAAATCCTGGAAGTCGACGTCACAGGCAAGTCACCGGAACAGGCCCAGAAGGCCAATAATCTCATCATCAAGGGCTTCATGAACCGCCTGACCGAACTGAGCCATGACGAACAGAAGCGGACCCGCGAGTTCCTGGAAAAGAGGCTGGCCGCTTCCAAAGACGAATTGAGTCAGGCCGAAGATAAGCTGCAGCAGTATCAGGCCGCCAATAAGATGTACTCTACCGACGACCAGATGAAGCAGCTTACGGATAAGCTGAACATTGTCGACAAAGCTAAAGCCGAAAACCAGCTCAACCTGGAAACGGCCCAGGCCGGCCTGAGCAGCGTCAATGAACAGCTCAGCTCGGCTGGCGTCTCCATCGCCGACAGCCCGGCTATCCAGCAGTATAAGACCCAGCTGGCTCAGCTGGAAGCGACAAAAGCCAGTTACGTCGGCAAATATACGGATGAACATCCGAAGATGCAGGAAATCAACAACCAGATCAACTCCACCCGTGATTCCCTGAATCAGGAAATCAGCAAAATCGTCGCCCAGCAGGCGCCGTCCAGCAATACTGTCCAGCAGGGCTTACTGGCCGATAAATTCAAGAACGAAGCGGCCATCGCCGTAGCCCAGAGCAAAAAGACGGCCCTGGACCAGATGGATTCGGAAAATGACGCCATCATCGCCTCCCTACCGGAAAAGGAACAGGGCTTCGTCCGCGTCAAGCGCGATGCCGACGTCAACAACGAAATCTATGTCATGTTGGCTAAACGCCTGGAAGAAGCCAAGGTCGCCGAAGTCATGGTGCCGAACGAAGTACAGGTCGTCGACTGGGGGACATTGCCGGAAAAACCGATTAAGCCGCGGAAAGTCCTGATTATGGCCATCATGACCTTGTTAGGTCTCATCGTCGGCATGGGGACGGTCATCATCCAATCCCTCATGTATCGCAAGATACGGACGGCCGAAGACGTGGAAAAAGAATTGGGCCTGCCTGTCCTGGGCATGATTCCCGATACCAATACCTTGCAGAAGGAACCGGACAGCAGCCATGGCCTGTGGTCGAAACTTAGGAGGAAATTATGGCGGAAATAGATTTCATCACCCATTATGACAGCCGGTCGCCGGTAGCCGAAGCCTATCGGGCCATCCGGACGAACTTACAGTTTTCTGGTGCCGGCAAGACCTTGAAGACCATCGTCTTTACGTCGGCCATCCCAAACGAAGGGAAGTCGACGACCGTCGCCAACTTGGCCATCGCCATGGGCCAGGACGATAAAAAAATCCTGCTCATCGACAGCGACATGCGCCGACCTGTCATTCATCGCCGTTTCAGCCTGCTCAACCGGGGCCTGAGTAACTGCTTTGCTGAAGACCTGCCCCTGAAAGAAGTCATCCAGGCTGACGTCTTTCCCAACCTGGACATCGTCACCAGCGGCCCCATCCCGCCGAACCCGGCCGAACTCCTGGGCTCGAAGAAGATGAAGGCCCTCTTGCAGGAAGCAGCGGAAATGTATGATTACGTCTTCCTCGATATGCCGCCCGTCCTGGCCGTCACCGACGCCGTCCTTATGAGCAGCCAGACCGACGGTACCATCCTCGTCCTGGGCAGCGGCGACATCAGCCCGGACGAAGGCAAACAAGCCAAAGAACTCTTAGAAAAAGTCCACGCCAACATCCTCGGCGTCATCTTAAATAAAGTCCCACAGCACCACAAGAGCGGCTACTATTACTACTACTATTACGACGAAAATCATAATAAAAAACGGAAAAGACGTTAGTAGTATGGCTCCCCTGATAGGCCCTTTTTGGCCCGTCAGGGACTGACCGGAGGGAAGTGCAGGACGGTTGCCAAAACGGAGAGCCGTGCTGGAGCTGTCAGCAAAGCTGACTGAGGGGTTCTTACAGCGACCAGTCAGCTATATATCCAACTGGTCAATGTGGCATGGTTTCACGGCCTGCGGTCTGCGACCGGCAAACCAACCTCTCCGGCCTTTTGGCCACCTCCCCTATGAGGGGAGGCTTAACGACGAACGACGGGGCCACCGGCCCCAAACTCAACGAAAGGAATGAAAAAAGGTCATGAAGACCCGTGTCTATCCTACGTCACGTAAACTTTTCGGTTTACTCGGTGACGTGACTATCATCACCCTAACTTACATACTCCTGACCTATCTGATTATCCCGCCGAGTGCGTGGGAAGTACATCAGGCTTTATACTCGGGGATGCTGCCGATTGCCGTTATCTTCACGGTCATGATGTTCAGTATCAACGGTCTTTATACGATTGAACACAAGCGCTTCAGCGAAGTCCTGATCAGCCTGGCTGTCAGTCTCTTCCTGGTCCTCATCCTGGTCATGGCCTTGAGTTTTGTCATTCATGAATTCGCTTATTCCCGGGTCTTGATTATTTCCAGTACGGCCGTACAATTCGTCCTGCTCGGCTTTTGGAAGCGGGCTGTCCAGCATTGGGAACAGAGCCTTCATCCCGTCCGCCGCGTCATGATTATGGGCAACGAAGATGAATGCCGTCATGTCTGTTACCGCATGAGTGCCCAGCCTCAGCTCAAGCTGAAGCTCCAGCACGTCGTCATGAATCCGCAGAAAAATTGGCGCCAGGAACTGGAAACCTGCGACATCGACACGCTCATCATTTGTTCGGATATCCCCATTACAACCAAGGCGGATATCGTCAACTACTGCACGGATAAGGAAATCCAGCCGTATATCATCCCCGGTTCTTACGAAATTTTCTGTAACGGCGCCATGTTGCAGAAAATCGATGACGTCCCGGTCTTCCGGCCCAAGAGCCTGCGCCTCAGCGTCGAACAGCGGGCCGTCAAGCGTACTGTCGACATCATCGTGGCCGGTATCGCTGCCATCTGTGCCCTGCCCTTCGCTATTCCCGTTGCCCTGGCCATCAAACTCGGCGACGGCGGTCCCGTTCTCTACAGCCAGGTCCGCGTCGGCCGTTTCGGCAAGGAATATAAGGTCTACAAATTCCGTTCCATGCGCGTCGATGCGGAAAAATACTCGGGCCCTCAGCTGGCGACGGAAGACGATCCGCGTATTACCAAAGTCGGTAAATTCATCCGCGCCACCCGCCTGGACGAATTGCCGCAGATCCTCAACGTCCTCAACGGCGACATGAGCCTCGTCGGGCCCCGCCCAGAACGGCCTTTCTTCGTCGAACAATTCAAAAAAGAAAACCCCGAATACGCCTATCGCCATAACGTCAAACCGGGCATCACCGGCCTGGCCCAAGTCTTCGCAAAGTATAACACCACGCCGTACGACAAACTCGTCTACGACTTGATGTACATCGAAAACTACAGCATCTGGGAAGACTTCATCATCATGATCCAAACCATCAAGATTCTAGTCACCAAGAGCGCCACCGAAGGCAAAGACGTCAGCGGCAAAGACTTAGACTTAAGCAAATTTGAAAGATAAGGAATTGAAAATACGATGGCAAAAGTACTTTTTGTTGCGACAGTAGTAAAAAAACATATTATGGAATTTCATTTGCCTTTTCTGAAGATGTTTCAGGAACACGGGTGGCAGACAGCCGTTGCGGCTCGCAATGATTATGATAATCCGGCGGATTGTCAGATTCCTTTTTGTGATGACTATTATGATATTCCCTTTGAGCGAAATCCTTTTAAAGCAGGAAATATTACGGCCTATAAGAAGTTGAAGAAAATCATCGATACAGGTCATTATGACATTATTCACTGTCATACACCAGTCGGAGCTGCTTTAGCTCGTTTGGCAGCCCGTGAGGCACGAAGAAAGGGGACTAAAGTCATTTATACGGCTCATGGTTTTCACTTTTATAAAGGGGCACCGCTCATTAACTGGCTCATCTTTTATCCGACAGAACGCTGGTTGGCACATGATACAGATGTCCTCATTACGATTAATCGGGAAGACTACCAGCGAGCACAGAACTTTAAAGCCGGGAAAGTGGTCTACGTTCCTGGTGTCGGCATCGATTTGAAGAAATTCCATGTGGACGTTACGGATAAATCCGCTAAGCGCAAAGAACTGGGGCTGGCAACGGATGATTTTATTCTGCTTTCAGTAGGTGAACTCATCCCGCGCAAGAATCATCAAGTTGTCTTAAAGGCTTTAGGTTGTTTGCAGAAGCAGGGAAATTTAGGGAATATTCAATATGTTATCTGTGGACAAGGAGCTAAAATGGATGAATTGAAGGAACTTGCAAAAAGCTTGGGGATTGCGGAACATGTCCATTTTCTGGGATATCGGCGCGATATTCCAGATATCTGCAACGCTAGCGATGTCTTTATGTTCATGTCCCTGCAGGAAGGCCTGCCTGTAGCACTTATGGAAGCCATGGCTTGTGGACTCCCGGCAATATGTACAAGTATCCGTGGAAATACGGATTTAATTGAAGATGGCGTTACCGGATTTTTAGCAGATAATACACCAGAAGCTACGGCAGAAGCCATTCAAAAAATGCAGTCTGATTCGACGTTGCGTGACAGCCTTGCTGCCCATGCGCTGGAAAGAGTTAAGCGGTTTGATTTAACCCAGATTTTGCCAGCTATGCAGAAAATTTATAGGGGGGGGGGGAAACTCAATATAGTCAGTTAAATCGTCTCAACCCCATGTGGACCTGGGGTGTTGTCTGTGATTGATACAACACCAAAGTCGAAAACCATTCCCTTGGTCAGCATCATCATGCCGGCTTACAATAGCAGTAAAACAATTCGAGACAGCATCCGGTCGGTTTGCCATCAAACATATCCCAATTGGGAGTTATTAATCATCGATGATTGTTCAGAGGAAGATATCGAAAGTATTACTCATGAGTTTGAAGACCAGCGGATTCACTACTACCGCTTACCAAGCAATCAGGGCGTTGCATGCGCCCGAAATAAGGGTATTTCAGAAGCTCAAGGGCAGTACCTGGCCTTTCTGGACAGTGATGATTTATGGCATCCTCGAAAATTGTTTAATCAGGTTAGCTTTATGCAGAAGTATCACTATGCATTTACCTATACTTGGTATCGCCAATTTAGTGGCGATATTCATCATTTGGGGAATCTGGTTAAAACGAAAACAGCCGTTGACTATAAAGAACTTTTAAAAGGTAATGACATCGGCTGTTTGACGGTTATGATTGATTGTAGTCAGGTACATGACATTGCCATGCCGTCTCAGAGACATGAAGACTATATCACTTGGCTCAACATCTTAAAGCAAGGCGGAAAAGCCTATTCCTTGCCAAAAGAATTAGCCTATTATCGGAAAGAAAATGGGTCACTGACTAGCAATAAATGGAAAAGTCTAACTTGGACTTGGCAGGTATATCGAAAAAGTCAAAAATTATCCTTGGTAGTAGCTAGTTTTTATATGGCCTATTATATTATAAGAGGTATGAAAAAACATTTTTTATAATTGCGAATTATTGAAACTAAAAGGGAGAGAGGAATGTCTTGAAAATATTGATTTGTTCCGTGCATTTCGGTCCTGGCCATACGGCACATCTGGATGCATATAAGCATTTGTTAGATGAATGTGGTTTTGAAAGTGCCTTATATTTAGCACCTGCTTACTTAAAGCTTTTTAGTGATGAAAAAATAAAGAAGCATATTATTACTTCCTTAGAAGATGCTTTGAAATTCAAACCAGATGTCGTATGGCTTTACAATATCGGATTTGAGGATAGAAAATTTATCCGAGCTTTTAAACAGCGCAGTAAATTGGTTTATGTCTTGCATGAACCTTACATGGGAATTCATGAAATTCTAAAAGAAGGCAAGAATATTCCTTATATGGTAGTTGCGGCACTCTTGAATGCTTGGATTTGTTCGCAGTCCTACCGTGTTGTTTTAAGCAGTGAATATGCAGTAGCGAATTGCAAAAAATATATGCCCGGAACTTATCGCAAAAGTTTGACTTTTCCCTTAATATTCCCGGATAAGTACATAGCAACGTCAGAACGTCAGTATTTTTCCATGATTGGAGGATATAGTGATCCCCATGCTTCGGATGAGTTTTTGGATTTTGTGAAAGAATCGTATCAAAAGAATACAATTAAATTCCAAATTGCTACACGTACAGATATTGGTGAAAAGCTCAAAAATCCAGTATTGCAGAAAATGATGCATGATGGCAGATTACTTGTTCATCAGGGGCGACCATTGACAGAAGATGAAATGAATCAGGCCTATCGTCGGAGCATCTGCACATGGAATGCATATCACCGTTCTACCCAGAGCGGTGTATTGGCCAATTCTTTTATGCAGGGGACTCCGGTAATGGCAACGCATCTTGGTTCTTTTGAAGAATATGTGAAGAATGGGAAAACCGGCGTTTTTGTCGATGACTATAAGTATAAGACAATTTTCAATGCTTATCAGCAGATTGAGCAAAATGTAGAAACAATGTCTCGATGCTGTCGGGATACTTTTTTAGAAAGATTTTATTATCGTAGCCAAATTAAACGATTCAAGGAGATTATAGAAAACTTATGATTATCACGAAAACTCCGTTTCGCATGTCTTTCTTTGGCGGCGGTACGGACATGAAAGATTTTTTTCAAGAATATGGTGGGGCCGTTCTTTCGACTACGTTTGATAAATATTGTTATGTCAATGTTCGACATCTACCTCGGTTCTTTGACTATTCTACGGAAGTGGCTTATTCAAAAATTGAACGAGTTACTGCGCTTGAAGATATTCAACATCCAGCCGTTCGCAATGCGATGAAAATGTTGGATATGCATGAAATTCGTTTGACCTATGAAGCGGATTTGCCGGCTCGCTCTGGTTTAGGAACCAGTTCTTCTTTTGCCGTAGGCATGTTGAATGCGTTCCATGCCTTGAAGGGAAAGTATGTAGATAAGAAGCGATTGGCGGATGAAGCTATTTATTTGGAACGGGAGTTATGCCAGGAGGAAGGTGGCTGGCAAGATCAGATTGCTGCTTCTTTTGGAGGCTTTAACCGCATTAACTTCAGTAAGGACGGCTATGATGTACTGCCAGTTATTATCAGCAAAGAACGTAAAGAGCAATTAAATAAATCGTTGATGATGTTTTTTACTGGGTTCACTCGTTTTTCTTCAGATGTACAGAAAGCAAATTCTGGCATGAGTCAAGAAAAAATCCATCGTCTGCAAGAAATGCAGTTATTAGTGGATAAAGCTGAAGTTATTTTGACAGAGAAACATAGTGATTTAGATGACTTCGGCAGATTACTGGATTATACGTGGCAATTGAAACGGAAAACGGGGAATGCAGTTACCAATCATAATATTGATTCGATTTATTCGGCGGGATTAAAGGCAGGAGCTCTCGGCGGTAAATTGTTAGGTGCTGGTGGCGGCGGGTTCTTATTATTCTATGTGCCTATTGATAAGCAGCCTAACGTTCGAGAAGCGATGAAAGATTTATTGTATATTCCCTTCCAATTTGAAAATGGAGGGACACGTGTTATTTATTATGCGGCTGAAGATTATCCGCCAAAGGAAGTGTAATTCATGAAAACGGTCATCATGGCTGGTGGTAAAGGAACGAGAATATCTTCGATTGCTTCAGATATTCCCAAACCGATGATTAAAATTGATGGTATTCCCATTTTGGAACGGGAAATTGACTGCCTCGTTCAGCAGGGATTTGATGACATCATCATTACGGTCAGCCATTTGGGCCATATCATTATGGACTATTTTGGCGATGGGAGTGGTACATCTCCTGTTACGGGAAAGCCTTTTGGGGCACATATTGAATACTATAATGAAGTACAGCCGTTAGGAAATGGAGGAGCTCTTTTCAAAATAAAAGATAAATTATCTGATACTTTTTTATTATTGAACGCAGACGCAGCATTTGACGTAGACTTTCATCGTCTCATTCAGGCTCATTATGATAAAGGCGGGTTAGCTACTTTATTTACTCATTCCAATAGTCATCCCTATGATAGTGGGTTGCTCATTACGGATGATAATGGTTGTGTCGTTCAATGGTTGACAAAAGAAGACCAGCGGCCAGAATGGTACGCAAATTGTGTAAATGCTGGTCTGCATGTTCTTGATAAAAGAGTTTTAGACGTGGATATCCATGCAGATAAAGTGGATTTAGACAGACAAATACTGAAACCTATGGCGGGAAGCGGTCAACTTTATGTTTACCAAAGTTCTGAGTATGTAGAAGATATGGGAACGCCAGCACGTTATGAAAAAGTTTGCAAAGCGTATCAGACCGGAATTGTTCAGGCGCGCAATCTCCACAATAAACAAAAAGCTATTTTCTTGGATCGCGATGGCACCATTAATAAGTACGTAGGATATTTGACTGAACCAGAAGAATTTGAATTATTGCCGGGTGTTGCTGAAGCCATTCGTAAAATTAATAATTCTGGGTATTTGGCTATTGTTGCGACCAATCAGCCTGGAATAGCCCAAGGGCGTCTTACCGTGCAGACTTTGCATGTAATTCATAATAAGATGGAAACCCTTCTGGGACAGGAAGGCGCTTTTATTAATAAACTTTACTATTGTCCCCATCATCCGGACAAAGGGTTCGAAGGGGAAATTCCTGAATTAAAAATTTCCTGTTCATGTCGGAAACCCAAGCCAGGGATGCTCTTACAAGCCGCTAAAGATTTTAATATCGATTTAGCCGCATCGTGGATGATTGGTGATGACCAGCGAGATATTCTTACTGGGAAAAATGCAGGTTGTCATACAGCCCTGATTGGAACGCAGGATTATGGTCAAGATGAGACGGTAACTTCTTTATTAGCATTTGTTAACAAGATTTTTCATGATAGGTGAACCAGATGAACGAACGAGATTATATAACGAACTTAGTCGAAAGATATCCGAAACTAAAGCCCTGTGCAGAGGATATTTTTTCGGCCTATGAAACCATAAAGAATGCATATTTGCAAAAACATAAACTTTTGATTGCTGGCAATGGTGGATCGGCTGCCGATGCAGAACATATTTCGGGTGAATTGATGAAAAGTTTTAAGCTCAAACGGCCATTGCCTGAATCGTTAATTGAAAAACTTATGCAGATTCATCCAGAAAAAGGGGTGTATCTGTCGAAAACCTTAGAAATGCCTTTGACAGCTATTCCTTTGCTGGGAAATGATGCATTGAACACGGCTTACATCAATGACGTTGGCGGTCCAGGCTTCTTTGCACAGCAACTTTTAGGACTGGGAAACGTCGGAGATGTCTTTTTAGGCATTTCTACCTCAGGCAATAGCGAAGATGTGCTGTATGCGGCTGTACTAGCTAAAGCCATGGATATGAAAGTCATTGCATTAACAGGAGACAATGGAGGCAAAATTAAACAGCTGGCAGATGTAGCTGTCTGCATTCCGGAAACGGAAACCTTCATGATACAAGAACTTCATTTACCTGTTTATCATTGTTTGTGTCTAATGTTAGAAAAATATTTTTTTGATAATATAGGAGAGGAGATTAAAATTGGAAAATTTAATGGCAATAGATAATCGAGAGCCTAAAGTTCTAATCATTATTCTCAACTATAGGACTGCTAATTTAACGATTGATTTAATTGATTCATTGAGTGATCTTGAATATAGCAATTTTCAAATTATGGTAATAGATAATAATTCTCCAGATGATTCTGCGAAAATTATTAAAGAAGATGCCCAAAAAAAGGGGTATTTATTCTATGCTAATACAAATAATTCTGGATATGCAGCAGGAAATAATATTGGAATACGTTATGGCATAAAAAATGGGTATAAGTATTCTTGGATTCTTAATAGCGATGTTATTATATTAGATAAAGGCGTTCTAAGAAGTTTAGTAGACTCAGCAGAATCTGATGAACATATAGGAGGAGTAGGTCCCAAAATTATAACTACTAAAAACATACCGTGTGCGCCTTATTGTCGTAGACTAACACTATGGAATATGACTTTCGGCATTTTTTTTAATAAAAAATATAGAGAGAGATACATAGATATTTCTAGACCAGTTTATAGAGTTTACGGATGTTGCATGCTATTAAAAAATTCTGTTATGCAAGTTATTGACGGAATGGATGAATCGACGTTTTTGTATAATGAAGAGAATATTTTGGCAGAACGTATGTTGAAAAATAATTATTTTTTCTTTTATAATGCAGAAGTGTCAATAAAACATAATCACGGTGCTTCACAAAGGGGGATGTCAACCGAACAAAAAAAGAGGATAAGATCAATTAGCAAAAGAAGTAGTGAAATCTATTTAAAAAAATATCGTCATTTTAATTTTTTTGAAATATGGTTGTGCAATTGTGTCAGATATTTAATTGATTTAATTCGATAGCAAGATAAAGGTTATGTTTTTTTTATATTTAGAAGGTAAGGAACTGATATGACTATCATATTATTTATAACGATAATGACGATCGATTTTATTTTCTTTTTAATACGTAAACAATCTATCGTCTTAACTATCAGCAATATTTTTATTTTCTCTTTAATTTATGCTGGTAATGTTAGAGAGGATATTAGTGATATTTTTAAATATAAAATGCAATATATTAGCCAGACAAGTTCATTTCCAGAGCCAGGATACATATTTATCACGAATATTTTTTCTACTTTAGGTGTGTCTTTTAATGGTTTTTTACTTATTGTGTATGCTTTTTTTATAGTGTCCATATTAATTTTAACTCATAAATTACACTGTAATTTTGCCTTTTTATTTTTTTTCTTTGATTTATTTTATTTTTTCTTTTCATTGGAAGTATTGCGGTCTTTTATTGCATTTTCTTTTTTATTAATAGGAATTTTTTTCTTATTGAAAAACCAAAAATGTTTATATGCCATTTCTGTCTTGGTGGCTACTAGCATACATTTTTCAATGATTGTTTTCATGGTTTTGTTGGTTGTTAATTCTAATATTATAAAGGATAAAGCTTATAAAATTTTAGCGTGTGTATGTGTAGGAATATGCATAGTAACTATCTTGAATAATAATCAAATTCCATTTGTATCAAATGTTTTTGGGTTTATAGCAGATTCTTTTTTAGGAGCTAAAAATTCTGAATTTTATAATGGGACAATTACAGCAGAACATGGATGGATGTATTCTTCTTTATATTATCTTTTTAATTTCTCGTTGCTATATGCTGCTAAAAAATTACTAAAGAATATAAGTTCTTGTCGAATATTACAATTAGAAATTTTAAACAAGTTTTATAATATTAGCTTTAGAGCTAATTGTCTAATGGGGATGGTCATGCCATTTGCTATGATGAGTCCAACTTATTTAAGATATATTTATTTTGTCTCGTGGATGATTCTTATATTATTAGCAGGAATTATTGGCGAAGGTTATGATTCTAAGTGGAATGGCCGTGCATTACGGATTACTACTGATTCAGTAACTGTAAATGGTTTTCTTTGTATTTTTTTAACTATGATGGCATGGACTGCCTGTTGGTGGTATGTTAATCCAAATGCAGCAGATATGTTCTATGCTTTAAGTCAAAATATGTTTTATTAATCTTAATTAAATAGAACAGCACTTTACAAATTTTACGCCGCCTCGGTAGTTTCCAAAGCTAGTTTACACAAGCCTGAACTAAGTCCGTTGGAGTTTTTTCAGTTTGGGCCTTAGAGACCAATGGGCCAAAAAATATTTTACGCTGTATTTGACAGCTTATATGGCTTCACGGCTCCTGCGGACTGACGTTTCAAATTTCGCTACCGTCGTATCATCGACACTAAGGAAGACCGGCTCATTCTGTAAAGCTGTGGAAGTAAAGTTGCACGCCAATTCCGCTGCTTGCAGGCGGAGAGACCGGCCCGTCACTGCTTCATTCCGAAGTGCCCGGTAATAGCTGTTCAAGCAACGATGCGTCATCTGGGACAAGAAATTCCGGTGAAGGAAATGAAGAGATGGGAACGACTGCAAGGCCAGCTGGGCTATAACCAGCCAGGCCAGCAGGAATTGCGTGGGCCGTGTTGCCGCAGAAAAATATGGAGAAAAGAAACGAAACAGACTACCAATAATCGAATTTTCGAGGTATAATGAATTCATCGCGTAACTCCTTTGAGATGATGTGTTTGAGCAGATTCATTATACTCCAAAGTGTGGTTACGCGATATTTATTTGTTCAAAAAGTTGTAAACTGCTGCTGAATATAAAGCGACACAAAATCTGAGAGAGAGATTTGCGTGGATGATTTTGACGATGGGATAAATTGACAGATGAATTTCTTTGGATTCATGTAGAGAAAGTGGACGTGAGATCATGAAGGTATATTTAAAATGCGGAATTTGTAAAGAAAATGTTCCTGATTTACAAAGATTTGTAATTCCTCAAAATTTTTGTATTCAGTGCTATGAAGAAAATGGTGAAATTAAATTTTTCTATCCTAATGAGAAATTAATTTATAAAGCTTTAGACGATTTGGTGTTAGTATATGATTTACTTGAAAATATTTATTTTCCAGATAAAGAATTATATGAAAAAGAATCTTATGCATTACCAATAGAGATTGCTTCAGGTGGATTTAATTCAGATAATGCTATCTCTAAAACCAAGCGACAGCAATTTGTTCAGGAAATCAGGACAGATGCTTTGTGTAAAACCGCATTACCAGATTTAAATAAAATGATTTACTTAAATGATTGTCAGTACATTGTTAGTGCAATTCAAAATACACTTGAGGATTTAGATAATTGCTTTATTGATTTTTATGTTTATTTGTCAACTGTTGACTCTACAGCTATCCAATTTAGTGAAGATGGAATCCATGTCGCGATGTCTCGTGTTGGGAGAAAGTGTTCATTTTGTATTGAAAATTATTTTGCCAAAATGAATGCTGTTTTAGATCTTTTTTGTAAACTGATGTATGAAATTGAGAAACCACAAGAAGATTTTTCTACTATTTCCAGGTTGAGAGGAAATAATAAAGCCTATGGACAGGCAAAATATTTAAAAATTTGGAAGACACCAGGGACTCTTTTTGAAAAAGATGAGTTTATTAGAATGATTCTTAGTATACGAAATCACGTTATACATAATGGCTCCCTTGAAATGAATCCTAAGGTTTTTATTGTGAAGAATGAGGGAAATATTGTCGAACGTTACTTGCTTGTACCAGATATCGAAAATGACCATTTAGTGCAATGGGAAAATCGCAATCAGTTTTATAGTACAGAGACGAAATGGAATGATTTTTTTCCTAAAATTCATAGAGAGTTTTTGGAAAGAACACTAAAGACGATAAAATATATCCTGGGAGATAAATTAACCGATGATTTTATGTAGGGGGCAATTATGGAAAAACTGAATCTTGATTCGATTTTTAATGATTCTCAATTATGCCAAAAAGCATATAAAAAATTAAAATCGAATATGTATTATGATAAGACACAAGTTATCCTGAAGAAAGAAATTGTTGAATTTGAAGCTAATAAGAAATCGGATAAAGAGCTGGATGATTCTTTAATCGAGATATGGAAAAAATTAGTCCATTCAACGGACGATGAATGGACTAATTATATTAAAAAAGAAATTCTTTATGGTATCCACTGTATCTTCTTGCCCAAAAAGTTAAAAGAAAATCAGGAGAAAGATTCTTGTATTATTTCTAATGTAGAAGATGATTTACAGCAGATAGAAGTGGAGAAAGAGCAGGCATTTATTCGATTACCAGTCATTGGTCATATTTTAAGCGTTGTTTGGGTTATGACGATAGGGGCAGTTATTGATAAATCAATGACGAATTGTTATGGAAATCGACTTCGGGAAGATTTTTATCATATGGAAGATTGTTGTAGTCAGAAAAAAAAGATTACATTTTCTCCATATTTATTTAAGCCATATTATTTGCAATATGAAAAATGGCAAGATAATGCTTTAAAAGTAGCCGAACAACATCTAAAGAATAATGATGATATTTTAATATTTACTTTGGATTTTGAACGTTTCTATTATTCATTGGATATTACTGATGATTTTATGAAGAATATTTTTAAAGAAGTTTGTTTATCTAATGAAGGTGAAGAAATTAAAAAACATTTGAATCGTTTAAATGATTTTGTAAATAGTGTCATAGAGTGCTATGCCATGAAATATAAGAAATATTTTCCTGATACAAAGAAGCGTATTCTCCCGATTGGCTTTTTACCTTCTAATATTTTGGCTAACTACGCACTTAAAAAGTTTGATGAATCTATCCTTAATTCTTGGAATCCACTATATTTTGGCCGGTATGTTGATGATGTTATTATTGTTGATAAGATTAGTCACAGCCATCCCTTATATGAAAAAATTAGATCGGGGAAAATAACGATGACCGAATTTATTGCAGAATATTTACGGTCTTGTTGTAAGTGGGGGATTTTACAGGCTAACACGGAAAGGCAGGAATGTCGATTAGATTCACGCCTTTTATCTTCTCTAGGGAAACATACAGAACTCTCTTTTAATATGAAAAAATGCAAAATTTTTTATTTTTCGCCCGAAAATTCTACCGAATTATTGACTACGTTTCGGAAACATCTGGAAGAAAATAAAAGTGAGTTCCGTTTTTTACCGGAAGATGAAGTTACTTTTCAGGAAAACGATTATACTAAGCTTTTTGATATCGACCAGCATGAAATTAACAAGTTCAAGGATATATCGGGAATTCGGCTTAATAAATATAATTTGTCTAAATTTTTAGCGAAGCAGCAGCAAATCACTTCGTACCACTTGCGCAGGGATAATCGACTTCTTAATAAGTTCATAAAATCGCTGACAGACACCCAATTAATCGATAATTATGTGTTGTGGGAACGGATTATTACGATTTTAGGTTTGCAGAAAGAAAAAAAACAGCTTGTTGATATAATCCTGAAAATAGGCGAGTCAATTAATAAAATAAGTTATACTAATCAGGCTGTTGCACGCAATATGCGTTTGTCTTTATATCGCTTTTTGTTTTTTGATTTGTGTCGTGTTCAAAGTGCTCTCTGCCTTTTTTCAAATTCTCACGATGACTGTTTTAAACCGTACAAGAATTGTCATTTGCTGAAAAGGCGATTTTCGACGTTTTGCCGTTTAAGTGTTGCTTATGAGAGAGCGCGGATGGGGGACAAGTACCTATATGCTATTTGGCCTGACGTGTTTCTCATTTGCCAGAATTCCCTTAAACAGAAAAGGGATGTTGGGTACAAGCCATATTCTCGCAATGATTTACAGGATACATTTAGATTGTTAGCAGATGCAGGAAAAAAATGGAGATTTATTAAAATTAAATTGCAGAAATATAAATATTATCCATATTTAATTCAAAATTATGATATTCTATTGGCTCAGCAATGCATTTCTTTAGCTTCTGCATCAAAACAGCCCGGTCTTGGGAGTCCTTTTTCTGCACATATTTATGATGAGGCTTTTGAGTTATTTCTTGAAGTCAATTTTCAATTCAAGCTGGATTCATTGGATAAAGCAGAAGGCGAAAGTGAGTATACTCATGGGTATTCTATTGAGGAAGTGCATGGAAAATCTGGTTATACTCGGAGAATTGACATTATGAATGAACCCAAAAAGAAGTTTAAGATTGCTATTTCCAATATTAAGATAAAGCATGAAGATACGGAAAAGAACTTAGTGCGATTGCCCACTACGACACCGGCGAGATGGGAAGATATTTCTTGCCTAGTCAATGGTGCCTTGAAGAATCATGCGGATATATTGGTCATGCCGGAATGCTGTCTTCCTTTTTCTTGGCTGAGTAGTTTAGCACATACATGTAAGAAAAATGATTTGGCTGTAATTACGGGACTTGAACACCTTATTGTGGGGAAACAAGTCTATAATCTTGTAACAGTTATTTTACCTTTTAAAGAAAATAATGTCCCTTGTGCGCTGGTTGTGCTACATCCGAAAAATCATTTTTCGCCTAAAGAATTCGAAAGTTTATTTGAGCGGGGCTTTATTCCAATGGATGCAGACCATTTATTAGGAAAAGGTCAGACTCAGTATGAATTGTACAAGTGGCATGATCTCTATTTTTCTGTATATTGTTGTTTTGAATTGTCGGCCATCACAGAACGATCTCTATTCCAAAGTTATGCGGATGCCATTTTTGCTGTTGAGTGGAATCAAGATATTTACTATTATCAAAATATTTTAGAAGCATTGGCTCGTGATTTGCATTGTTACTGCATTCAAGCTAATTCTTCAGATTATGGTGACAGCCGTATTACACAACCGTCGAAACATGACAATCAGGATATCCTTCGTGTCAAAGGCGGTGAGGCTCCTACAGTGTTGATTGGAACTATTGATGTTGAAAAGTTGAGGTTTTTCCAGTGTGAGGGCTATGGGGAACAAAAAGCAGATCGTTGCTTTAAGCCGACACCGCCTCTGTTTAACAGAGAAATTGTAGAAAAGAAAATACGGAAAGAAAAATTATTCTAAATACGGAGCGTTCATATTATGAGTCTGCATCAAGTTATCAAAAATGTTTCTTATTCTTTTGGGGCAAATATCGTATCGTTAGGCGTTTCTGTTTTAATGGTCATGTTTGTGCCGAAGTTATTACCGGTTGAGGACTATGGGAAGTGGCAGCTGTTTTTATTTTACTTCTCTTATTTGGGATTCTTACATTTTGGCTGGGAAGATGGCATTTATTTAAGGTATGCCGGTAAAAGCTTTGGTGAGTTGAGTCCACGTGTTTTTTCCGGGCAGTTCTTGGGAATTGTTATTCTTCAATTAGTTTTATCTGGGCTGGCCTTTTTGCTTTCTCAATTTTTTATTGTCGATCCAATTAAGCAAACTGTGTTCGTATGTGCGGTCAGTTTGGCTGTTTTCGTCAACTTTAATACGGGTTGCAACTTTATTATGCAGATTACCAACCGAATTAAAGACTATGCTCGAATTGTCCTATCGGAACAAATTATCTTATTGTTGCTAGTGTTTTCCTTTTTATTGCTTGGCTTTAATCAATTTCATTATATGTATGTGGCCAAACTGTGTTCTGTAGCGATCGTTTCAGTATTATGCTTTTATTTATGTAGAGGTTTGTGGACAACTCGTATTGGCAGTATTCACGATATTTGCCATGAAGCAGGGCTCAATTTGGAAGTTGGTATCAAATTGATGTTTGCCAACATTGCCAGTATGCTGATTATTGGTATTGTTCGTTATGGCATTTCCATTGGCTGGGATGTATCTACTTTTGGCAAAGTCTCGCTGACCCTAGGGGTTTCGAATTTCCTGATGGTTTTTATTAATTCAGTCAGTGTTGTTTTTTTCCCGATTTTAAAACGAATGGATAAACAACGATTGCCGGAAATGTATATGCAAATCAGGACCATTCTGGCCTGTGTTCTGTTTTTTATGCTGATTTTCTATTATCCGATTAAGGAAGTATTATCATGGTGGTTGCCGAAATATGCAGATAGCTTGATCTACATGTCTGTCCTTTTCCCGGTATGTCTTTTTGAAAGCAAGGTCAGTTTGCTGATTAACACCTATCTGAAGAGCCTCCGAAAAGAAGCTTTGATGCTGAAAATCAACCTGATTAGCGTTGGCGTAGCAGCTATCGTAACTTTTTTGACTATCAAAGTGTTGCATAATTTAAACGCAACCGTTTTCTCTATCGTATTCCTCTATGCCTTTCGTTGCGAAATGGCAGAGCACTACATGGGACATATACTCCAACTGAAATTAAAAAAAGCAATCTTAGCTGAACTATTCATGGCAGCTATATTCATTGCTACCAGTGTATTATTGGATAACTGGCTGTGTACCATCATTTATGCCGTGGCTTATTTGGGATATATGATTGCAAATAAAAACAGAGTAGTAGCTGTTAAAAGGATGATGCGTCGGTGAAAACGTGGTTATTGAAACATAAAATGCTCCTTTATTTTTTTGCTATTTTTGGTGCTATTTTAGTCATTACAGATATGTTATCTTGGATAGGTTTTTTGTTTCAAAATCTTTATAAAATACCTGTTGATGATAGAAAAGTATCCTTTATAATGGGCCTGTGAATTCAGACCAGTACTGAAAATTTTAAGAGTGCATGATAT
>ERZ773113.450-NODE-450-length-21803-cov-39.393921_pt1 | contig 21803 bp, 20 predicted proteins | sample MGYA00580565_ERZ773113 | MGnify/ENA primary metagenome ERZ773113 (study PRJEB29015, sample SAMEA2737827) | human gut metagenome | biome: human gut; feature: human-associated habitat; material: faeces | place: China | collected 2012 ...
AAATGCGTTTCCGGCGGATTCCTGTGGATGGCAGCAATAAAATGGACGATACCTATATGGAGAGCATCGAGCCCTACGATTACGGAGATCTCAAACCCTTCAGCAGTGCCTACATGGCAGGGTGCTTGGCCGACAAGTACGATGTGGATGCGGAAGCCGCCGCACCCCGGGCTGATGAGCGGGTACGCAAAAGTGCCGTAGGTGTTCTGGAGGATACGGTAGAAGGATACATGCGCCGCGAGCTGGTGAACGATGTGATTAACAAGGGCGAAGGCAGCGTTTCCTACGCCATGGCTCCGGTGTGGATACTAACCACCCGCTATGAGGACAAGCCCTATACATTCATGATGAACGGCCAGACAGGAAAAATGGTGGGCAGCCTTCCCTGGGATAAGAATAAGGCCAATCTGTACTGGGCCGGCAGCACCGCTGTACTAACCGCTGTATTCTATTTCCTTGTCAGAATGTTTGTGTAAGGAGGGGAGAGGCATGAAGAAATATGTGTTACCACTGTTTATGTTTCTGGCGGCTCTTTTCCTCACTGTCACTGCAGCGGCATCCGACGTTTTGGGACTCCATGACGGTGCAAAGCTTCTGCAGACCTCCGAACGCACTGCTGTCATGAAAGAACTGCAGGATGTGGAAAAGCGTTACGGTGTAGGAATGGCAATTATCACTGTGCCTTCTACGAACAAAATGAAAATCGGAGACTATGCCAACAAGCTTCTGGACAGTACTTTCAAGGATGGGAAAAAGGGTAATATGGTTCTTGTCCTGGCCATGGATACAAGGGATTACTACATTGCCACTGACAAGGCCATGAAGGAACGGATTACCGATGCAAAGGGCATTCCGGCGCTGGAAGAAAAATTCCTGCCCGCTCTCAAAAAGAGTGATTATGCCGGAGCCTTTACGGCTTATGCCCGGGGCGTGGGAGAACAGCTGGCTTATTACGAAGAAAACGGGAAAGCCTATGATCCGAAAAGCGGCTTCAGCCCGCTGGCCCTGGCCATCGCCCTGGCCATAGGCGGGGCCTGCGGCTTCCTCATCCGCGCCGGCCTCATCCGCGGTATGAGCAACGTGGTGCCTGCACCGGCGGCGAATACGTACCTGGACAGGGAGAGCTTCGAGCTGCTGGATAAGGAAGACACTTTCCTCTATATGAATGTCACCCGTACACCTAAAGCAAAGAAGAATGACAGCACCGATGCCGGCCATGGAGGAGGCGGCGGTAAATTCTGATATTCCATCCTGTTTACTCCATTCTTATGGTCACTGTGCCTGCGGGGTCCGGATCATCATGGGTGTCGGTGGTATTCGGGCCTCCGGGGAAACGCTGATTAAATCGTTGCAGCCTTTCATTCTTGAATTTTGGTGCCATCCAGGGAATATGATGACGCGAACAGCAGGCTGTTTAAGAATCTCCTGACGAAGTGGTGCATCAAAATTCTTATAAAGGCATACTCTGCGAATGAATCAGTGCTTTTCTGGTACAGTGGGCATTTGGAAAGAAATCCGGGAGGTTCACTATGAAATTTGGAAAGATACTGCTCATGGGACTGATGGCGGCCTGCCTTATGGGAGCTTCGTCCCGGGCCTGGGACGAAGGGAATACAATCTGTCCCGGCGATGGCGGTGCGGAAGCTGAGCAGATCCGCATTTTTATAAAGAACTGGAAAAAGGTTTATCCCATGGACGGGGAACCGGTACGGGAATTTGCGGTCACTGACCTTGACAGCAATGGTCTTTTGGAAATCCTGGTACGTCCTCCGGAAAGTGAAGACATCCCTATTGTGTATGAAGTGACACCGGATCATGACGGACTTAAAAAGAGAAATAAAAAATGGTATAGCCGACAGATTTCCGGCCAGTCCATTGCCTGGTTCGTCATGCATCCGGAAACAGCGGCGGGTCCCTGGACAGGGAATATCGATGACGCTGAAGCGATGCTGCAGGACAGCTATGATGTGAACACAGGCCGTAAAGAAGCCTTTGGTTAAGAAGGGGCAAAAGGACTATCATCTTTGCAAATGAAATCGTAAATAAATAAAGGAACCGCACAGGATACTTCCTGCTGCCGTTCCTTTTTTGTTCTGGTATGGGGCTCTTATGCTATAATGAAGGTAACAATTATTCGTTGCATCCTTCTTTCGAGAATCCCCGGGGGCAGGTGAGGGCTATGGGGAAATGGATCAGACTTTTATGGCTTGGCCTTCTCTTCTGGCTGTCCGCACTTACGGCGGTCTCGGGAGCAGTTATCCTGTACAACCTTGACGAAGGAGAAAGCTATGGCCGCATTCTTTCTGAAAGAGGGGCAAAGGTGCAGGGGATTCCGTCATCCCAGCTGCTGCACCATCTTCCGGAAGATGATGTACAGGCTGTAGAAGCTTACGATGTACAGGCGGCAGTGCTGCAGGGAGGCAGCCGCGCCTCCTATCAGTGGTATCCCCAGTATACGGCCACCGTAGTTCTGGCTGTATCAGACAGCTGCCCGGTACCGGTTACAGGATGGCAGAGTCTCTCTTCCGCTCCTTTGTCCCTGGCTGTGACCGGCACCAATCCGGCCCGGCTCTTCTTCATACAGGCCATGAGCTATGGGCTGAAAGGAGATCTATCCGGCAGGGCAGGGGTGGAACTGCTGAGGCAGCTTCAGGAGGATGGGCGGCTTTCTATGGAGGAAGGAGAAAATCGGCCTTCCGCGGATGTTTATGTGCTGTTCGATTACCAGGTCCGTGAGTGGCAGAGACAGGGCATTCCTGTACATCCGGTAGTTCCTGAGGAAGGAACTCTGGCGTTCAGGAAGGGACTTCTGGCTAAGGAGTCTTTATCCTTTGACAGCCAAAAATTGTCGGAGGCGCTGGAGGGCGCAGGATATGCTCTCTCCCCACCATCTGGGGCCCGCTTCGTTTCTGATGCGGAAGCCTTTCTGCAGGCCGGCGATGATATTCCACGGCAGATTACCAATCATGTTTTCCAAAGCTGCCGGCCCACCATTCTCACCGGTTTCAGTCATATGGTCTGGTATACGGTAACTTTGTTCTTTGTTATCCTCTGGGGCGGACGCCTCAGGCGGCAGGTGCTGCAGCCCCAGGTTCGCCGGGCCTATCTGGGGGTCATCATTACCCTGTGCTGCTGGATACTTTTCCGGGAAATCAAACTGAGCCTGCCCGATTTCATGAATGACGGCATACGCTATATCTGGTACAGCTATTATCTTTTCTATGGTATCCTGATTTCTTTTCTTCTATGGATCGGCTACAGCGCCTCCTATGCCTTTCTTACCAGGCCCTGTCCCCGGTGGATGAAGGGAATCTTCGCAGGAAATCTGCTTCTTGCCTTCCTGGTGATGACCAATGATTTCCACCAGCTGGTCTTTACGCTGCCTGCTGGTCTGGCGGCGGCTTACAGCCGTCATGGCTATGGGCCCCTGTATTTCATCCTGGCTGCTGTCTATGGCATGGAGCTTCTGGCTGTGAATGGCGTGCTCTGTTATACCTCCCTCTCCCGGAAGGTGAGCCATCCCGCCCGGATGATCCTGCCCCTGGCCGTTGTGGTGGGATATGGAATCTATGTGGTCGGGTATGCTTTGCCTGGTTCCCCTTTCCAGCCATCGGAGCTGGTGCTGGTGACGGTCTGGACTGTTCTTCTTTGGCTGGAACTGGTGACAAGGGGAAAATTCGTCCCAGCCAATGAGGGGTACATAGACTTTTTCCGCCATTCCAGCCTGGCCATGCAGCTCTATGATCATGACGGGCACCTGGTCTATGCATCCAGTGGCACGGCTCCGCTGCGGGGAGAGGACTTTGAAGTGCAGTCCATGCCCATTTCCGGCGGCCTGGTGCGCTGGTACAGGGATGTGGGCCCTCTGCGTCGGCGGCAGGCTCTTTTGGAACGTCTCAACCAGGATCTGAACTGGTCCTATGAACTCCTCAGTTGTCTTAGTGATATCCGCCGTCAGGCGATTGAGCAGGGTGTCACCCTTAGAGTTTACAGAGAACTGGAGGAAATCATTGCCCGCAAGCAGCCGGCCATCCGGCACAGGCTGGCTTATCTGAAGACCGCAAAGCCCGGGCCCCACACCGATGCAGTCATCGGCCGTCTTCATATCCTGGCCTGCTATTTGAAAAAGCGATGTATCCTCCTTCTGCAGGGAAAGGAGGCAGGCATGCTGGATGCCCGGGAACTGGCTATGGCGGTGGAGGAATCCTGGCGATATTTGGAAAAGGCCGGGCTCCGGGGCTCTGTGGGCTTTGATTTGAAGGGAAATCTGCCGGTGCAGGCAGCCCTGACCCTCTATGATATTTTCGAGGATGTGGGAGAAGAGGTGCTGGCCCGGGGAGAAGCTTTTTGGCTTTGTCGGTTCAAAGAGACGGAGAAGGACTGGATTTTTTCCGTAGTGCTGGAAGAAAAAGAAGGAGAAACCCGCCCTGCTTCCTGGCAGGCTCTGTCGGAGTATGATGTTTCTGTGCAATGTGATGACACGGGCTATGGCACAAGACTCACGGTTCGGCTTTCCAGGGAAAGCACCGATTCATTCACATAGGAGGGAAACATTATGGTTAACTTATACACACTTCCTTCCTGGGAAATCCTGCTTTTCATTGTTGTTTCCATGGTTCTCTTCCTGGTGAACAGCGTCCTTTATTATTTCCTCATGCCCCAGGCGGAATTCAGCCATCTGGGACGGAAATGTCTGGAAGGGAGCAGTCTTATCCTGTTTCTGGCAGTTATGGCGGTGCTCTATGAAATTTTTACGGACGGCAGGGATGGTATCGTTTATGCCCACGGCACCGATATCTGGCGGTGGGCTGCAGTTTTGGCGGGTACGCTGAGTGCTCTGTACTGGTTTCGTGACCGACGGGCCCGGAGCCTGTGGATTTTAGGGGCTTCCCTTCTTTTATGGCCTGTATTTGATGACATACTGCCCTGGTCCCTGGCCCTTTCCCTGGCCTTCCTGGCATGGCGGCTGCTGCGCCTTTTCCCTGAAACTTTTAGCCGTTACCGGCAGCAGCTCACGGCCCGCTCCATCCAGACGGCGGTGGACTGCCTGGATGAGGGCCTTCTCATCAGTCAGGAAAAAGGGGAACCGGTGCTTGTAAATTTCACCATGTACGAGGTGATGGAGAAGATTCTTGGCACGGTAGTTCGCAATGGCAATATTTTCTGGCACCTGCTGCCTCTTTGTGACGGCAGGCCGGGTCTTTCCATGGAGCGCCACGGGCCGGATATGCTCTTCATCCTGGAGTCCGGAGAGGCCTGGCTCCTGCAGCGCCATCTCATCCACTTTCGCAGTGAGTCCGGCTGGCAGATTACTGCATCCGATGTGACGGACCTCTATCGGTTGAACCAGGAGCTGGACGAAAAGAACCGGGTGCTGAAGGAGCGGAATGCGGCGGTGAAAGATGCACTCGGAAACATGGTGGAACTGCAGACACGGAAGACTATGGAAAATCTGCGCTATAAAATCCATGATATATTAGGGCAGCGCATTACCATCCTGCAGCAGCTCCTGAATAATCAGAATATCAGCGATTACAGAACCATTCTTCCCAGCCTGGAAGACATGATGGCAGATCTGCGAGAGGACAGAATGGCAGACCCGAAGGAAGAACTGGATGCGCTCATTGCTGCTTATGGCAGACTGGGGGTCTCGGTCATCCAAAAGGGGGCTTTGCCCGATGATACATTTCGGGCGGGAGAATTTGTTCATATCATACGGGAAGCCCTCACCAATGCACTTCTCCACGGGCAGGCCGGATCCATAACAGTGACCTTTGGCAGGGACGGAGAGACAGCCCTTACGATTGTCGATGATGGCAGGGGATTAAAAGGCCCTCTTCGGCGGGGAACCGGCCTCAGGGCCATGGAACAGTGCGCCCGGAATCTGGGAGCAGACCTTCAGTATAAGACTGCACCGCACTTTATGATTATTTTAAGGAAACACTGATTCATTCAATGCTTTCTGGAAATGGAGGATGTCTATGATTCGGCTTATGATTGTGGATGACCAGAAAATCCTGCTGGAGGGACTGGTCAAAATCTTTGAAGGGCAGAGCCATATTGAGGTAGTGAGTGCCCTGCCCTTTTCAGAGCTGGTGGAGCCGGTCTGTGACCAGCTTCATCCCGATGCGATTCTCCTGGATATCTGCATGGAGGGAAAGAACAGCGGCATTATTCTGGCAAAGCGCCTGAAGGAGCGGAAGAACCCTCCTAAAATCATCATTATGACCGGATTTCAGGATATCAGCTTTCTGGAAATGGCCCGAAGCGCCGGAGCGGACAGCTTTATCTACAAAGAAAGCACGGCTCGGGAATTTATGGACTGCCTGGAGAAGACTATGGCAGGGGAGCATATTTTTCCCGATGTCCGGGGCCAGGTGACCTTCGGCATCCAGGGGGTGACACTGACAGATCGGGAACTGGATATTCTGCGCCTGGTCTGCCGCAACCTGTCCTACAAGGAAATAGCAGATGAACTGCACATCAGCATACGAACTGTCAGCTTCCATGTGAGCAATATGCTTCGTAAGACAGGACATAAAAGTTTAATCGGCCTGGCTGTGGAAGCGGTGGACAAGGGCTATGCGCCGGGGATCCGGAAATAAGGCGGTCTGCCGGAAAGCACGAATCCATTCCGGGCAGTCTGCTTTTATAAGAAATTTATGCATTACTTTGTCAGGAAACTCCTTACATCGCGGATACTTCCTCCGACGGCATGACAGCTGATTATTTCCGCTTCCCCTGGGAAGTGCTGGACGAAATGAGCCGCCGTATCTGCAACGAAGTGGCCGGAGTGAACAGAGTGGTCTACGACATTACCTCCAAGCCGCCGAGCACCATTGAATGGGAATAAATGCTCAAATCCCCGCAAATCTTGATTTTTCAAGATTTGCGGGGATTTTTACTATTCTCATAAGGACGATTGTGTACAAAAAATTATGTATCCTGATTCTTCGGGTGATGGCCTGTTTCTTCCATGAACTGGTCATGTTTCTTCTGTACATGCAGCAGGAAATGATCCGGCTTCCCGGCAGATACTTATTCATCCAGAAATTAAAGAATTTCTCGGGAGCGTTTGGAGTATTTTCGTTCCTTTAGATTTTTGATTTCAGCGAGCAGCTTCTGAAGTTAAAGATCCTCCGGAGAGTTTATCAGCTCTTTGGAAGATCTTTTTCGTGCTTAAATCCCCAGCACATGATGGCATAGAACACCGGGAGCAGGTCCCTGCCCATAGGAGAGAATGAGTATTCCACGTGAGGCGGAATTTCGTTAAACTGCCTGCGGGTGATCAGACCATTGGCTTCCAGTTCGCGCAGTGTCTTTGTCAGCATGGTGTTCGTGATACCGGTCAGATCTTTTTTCAGAACGCCGAACCGTACGGTGTTATAGATGCAGAATTCATAGAGAACCTGGGTTTTCCATTTCCCCTGCAGCATTTTAAGGAGAGGGGTGACGGGGCAGTTTCCACTATCCGTTAAGATTCCTGTTTTCACTTTCTGCAAATACTCTTCATAACTCATATAATTCTGTTCAGAATTCTTTTGTGATGCATTGTCTGATGGCATACATTCCTCCGGTATACTTTCTGATACTAAGCAAGTAAAAACTGAGTACTTGCATATTATTATGGAACAAGTATAATAAATGTACTTGGTAAAGTCAACGTCTGAAGACTGGTATCACAGTGCCTGTAATGGTGGGCCGCATTGTGATACAGAAGATAAGTGAAGGTGGTGTCAACGTAGATGAATCTTTTCGATTATGCAGCGGAAGGCCTGAAAGAAAAGGAGGCTCCCCTTGCTGCCAGGATGCGTCCTAAGACTTTGGAAGAGGTGGTTGGTCAGGAGGATATTATAGGGAAGAATAAGCTCCTTTACCGTGCAATCAAAGCGGACCGGATCAGTTCGGTTATCTTTTATGGACCGCCGGGCGTGGGGAAAACGACTCTGGCTCGTGTCATTGCTGGTACTACATCCGCTGATTTCCATCAGGTGAATGCAACGATTGCAGGAAAGAAAGATCTGGAGGAGGTTGTGGCAAGAGCTAAGGAGAATCTGGGCTGTTACGGAAGAAAAACAATTCTCTTTATTGATGAAATTCATCGGTTCAATAAGGCGCAGCAGGACTATCTGCTGCCATATGTGGAAGACGGCACGGTGATTTTGATCGGCGCCACAACAGAGAATCCTTATTTTGAAGTGAATGGTGCGCTTCTTTCAAGATCGAGAATTTTTGAACTGAAACCGCTGTCGAAGGAGAATATTCTGACTCTGATTCACAGGGCTTTCGTTTCAGAAAGGGGAGTCAAACCATACCATGCAGATATCACGGAGGAGGCCGCAGATTTTCTGGCGGATATCGCTGATGGCGATGCCCGGGCCGCGCTGAATGCTATAGAACTTGCTGTGCTCACAACAGATCCGGGAAGTGATGGAAAGATACATGTCACACTGGAGGTGGCAGAGGAATGTATACAGAAGAAGGCAATCCGCTACGATAAGACCGGGGATAATCATTACGATACCATTGCTGCTTTTATTGAGTCCATATGTGGCTCAGATCCGGATGCGGCCCTTTATTATCTGGCCCGTATGCTGGAAGCAGGCGAGGATGTAAAATATATTGCACGCAGAATGCTGGTAGCTGCATCTGAAGAAGTCGGTAATGCCGACCCCATGGCAATCTGTGTGGCAGCATCGGCGGCAATCGGCGTAGAGCGCGTTGGCATGCCGGAGGGTAGAATCATTTTGGCACAGGCCGCCTCCTATATCGCTTCAGCTCCCAAATCCAATTCTGCTTATCTTGGCATTGAGAAGGCTCTGGCCATTGTCCGGAAGACAGGAAATCTACCGATTCCTTCCTACCTGCAGGACTCTAGTTATAAAGGTGCCAAAAAGCTGGGACGGGGGATTGGTTACAAGTATGCCCATAATTATCCGAACCACTGGGTGAAGCAGCAGTATCTTCCGGATGAGATTCGTGAAGAGAAGATATATGAGCCTAATGATATCGGTCACGAGACGGACATTAAAGCTTATTTCAGAAAAATTGGAAAAGACCCGGAAAGGTATGCTTTTGTTGACCCATCGCTATCAGGAAAGCCCTGGAAACCATGGGAGGATAAAAAATGATATCTGGGAAGGGCGAAAACGCATCCCATTGGATAGGGCGGCAGGCCTGATTGAATCACCTTGCATAGTATAATAAAATACGCTGAAGAATGGCTGTCATCCCGGGGAGTTGAAGGAGAATATGATGAAGAAAGAAAATCACAGCATACAAAGGCTGCCGAGGAATATCGAGGTACGGGGGGCCAAAGTCCACAATCTGAAAAATATTGATGTGGATATCCCGCTCCATGAAATCGTAGCGATTGCCGGTGTTTCGGGATCGGGGAAATCCTCACTGGCTCTTGGCGCGCTCTATGCGGAAGGGTCTCGCCGGTATCTGGAATCCCTGTCTACCTATACCCGCCGGAGAATGACACAGGCAGAGCGGGCAGATGTGGATGATATCAGATATGTGCCGGCGGCTCTTGCGCTGCGCCAGCGCCCGGGAGTTCCGGGCATCCGCAGTACCTTCGGAACCCTTTCTGAACTTTTGAACAGTCTCAGGCTTATGTTTTCCCGGCTGGCAAGTCACTGCTGCCCCAATGGCCATTACTGCCCTCCCTCTCTTTCTGTGGCAGCCATGCAGGAAATCACCTGTCCTGTATGCGGGGAAAAATTTTATGGTCTGGGAGCGGAAGAACTGGCCTTTAACAGCAGCGGTGCCTGCCCGACCTGCGGCGGGACCGGGGTGGTCCGAAATGTGAATGAGGCGGCCCTGGTGCCCGATGATTCCAAGACCATCGACGAAGGGGCCGTGGTTGTCTGGGGAACGCTGATGTGGTCGCTGATGAAGGATATCGTGCGCACCATGGGTGTCAGGACAAACGTGCCCTTTCGTGACCTGACACCGGAAGAAAAAGAAATCGTCTACCACGGGGAGCTGAAGAAGCATCATATCCACTATGTGAATCCAAATACACTGGAACCGGCGGAGATGGATTTCAATTATTACAGCGCCGTGAATTCCGTGAAGAATGCTCTTGCCAAGGTGAAGGATGAAAAGGGAATGAAGCGGCTTGAGAAATATCTGGAAGAGGACCGGTGCCCAGACTGCAGGGGAACAAGGCTGTCGGAAGCGGCCCGAAGTCCCCGTCTTAGAGGAATCGGGCTGGACAAGGCAGCGGCCATGACCCTTTCGGAGCTGATTCCCTGGGTACAGGGAGTTCCTGCATCTCTTCCGGAAGAGATGCGTCCCATGGCGGAAAATATATGTGAATCTTTTATGGATGTTTCAAAGCGGCTCATGGATCTGGGGCTGGGCTATCTTTCACTGGACCGGGCGGCTTCTACGCTTTCTACCGGCGAGAGGCAGCGCGTACAGCTGGCAAGGGCAGTAAGAAACCGTACGACCGGTGTGCTCTACGTTCTTGATGAGCCATCCATTGGACTTCACCCTTATAATCTCCAGGGGCTCACCGGAGTGATGGATGATTTGCAATCCGATGGAAACTCTGTCATTCTTGTGGATCATGATACGCAGGTGTTGAAGCATGCCGACTGGATGATAGAGATGGGGAAGGGTGCCGGTGCGGAAGGCGGAACGATTATTTCCCAGGGAACAGTGGAAGATATTTCGAAGAATCCGGCATCTGTCATAGGCCCCTACCTGTCCGATCACTATGAATCAAGAATCCGACCCGTCACAAAGAGAGAGGCCCTATTTGACAAGGGAGCGATTCATCTGGAGACTGGGGCCATCCATACGGTGCATCCTCTGGACGTGCGGATACCGATGGGGCGTCTGACTGTGGTGACAGGGGTCTCCGGATCCGGAAAAACGACCATGGTCCTGGAAAGTCTGATTCCCGCCCTGAGGGCTGAAATCAGCGGACAGAAGCTGCCTTCCCATGTGAAGAAGGTAGAGGCAGACGGCATTACCCAGGTCAAGCTGATCGATGCTACGCCCATTGGTATCAATGTACGTTCCACGGTAGCCACTTATGCCAATGTACATGACGGACTCAGAAAAGTATATGCCCGAACGGCGGATGCCCGGGAACATCACTATAAGGCAGGAGATTTTTCATACAACACAGGGAAACTCCGCTGCCCTACCTGTGACGGCACAGGCGAGATTTCACTGGATGTCCAGTTTCTGCCGGACGTTCAAATTCCCTGCCCTGACTGCCGGGGATCCCGGTACAGAAAGGAAGCCTATGACATTCACCGCAGGGCCAAAGATGGAAAGGAATACAGCCTGCCGGAACTTATGAATATGAGTGTGGATCAGGTGCTCAACGCCCTGGGGGGACTCAAACTCCTGCAGCAGCGCCTGCAGGTGCTGCATGACCTTGGACTTGGATACCTCACACTGGGGGAGGAAACGCCGGGACTCTCCGGCGGCGAGGCACAGCGGCTGAAACTGGCCAGTGAAATGGGAAAAGGGCAGAGTGATTCCGTATTCGTCTTCGATGAACCTACCATAGGGCTGCATCCGCAGGATGTGAGGACGCTTCTCCATGTTTTCCAGACCCTCATTGATCATGGGGCAACACTGGTTGTTATCGAACATGATCTCGATGTCATAAGGAATGCGGATTACATCGTGGATATGGGACCGGGAGGAGGAAAGGAAGGCGGCCGGATTATTGCCCGGGGTACGCCTGAGGAAATCCGGCAGAATACAGACAGTTTGACCGGCAGGTTCATATAATGCCATCATAGGGGATGAAGTTGTTCTCCTGTATGCTCCGGGAAAATGTTTTTCTCTGACCTTTGCCTTAGAAACTCGGGATAGATGCGTAAAATTCATCAAAGGTTTCCATTCAGTGCCGAGGATTGCATTTGCGCCATAAAAGTAGATAATAAAAGGATAAGAAAAACCTCCCTCTTTAGTCGGAGGCTTTTCTGCTTTTTGTGGAATAAAAACAATGAAAAGAGGATGAGAAAATGACGTTACAGGCAACAGCAGAAAAATCCATGGACATACGAAAGATATATCATGCCCTGGAAAAGGAAATCCACGGGAAAGAATGGACCTCGGAAGAAGATGCACTGGCTTTCCTCACAGATGCTGCGCTCATTGGACGCCTTGTTATGTCCAAAGAAGGCCGCTGGCCCAGCAGCGAAGAATCCATGCTTTCCTCCAAAATAGGAGAATGCGTATGGTGGCTGGCTGTACTGGCAGAGGAAAATGGTCTCTCTTTCGCTGACTGTGTGGAAACATTTCTGAAAGAAAAAGAGGAATATCTGAAGGGGGGAATAGGTAGGTAAAGAGAACGGATAAGCATGGATTCTACTCTGATGCGGGGAAGCTTTGCAAAGCCTGAGGAAAATTGTCACAGACCGTGAAACAGGACAAAACTCATGGCCCTGACAAATAGAAGAACCCTTCCGGATACAGTGCATATACCTCTCATTCGTGGTATACTTAAAAAGCGAAAAAATCTGTATTTGTAGGCTTTCATAAGGGGCTCACCATGCATAACGAACAAAAGGTAACAGACCATATCTACTGGATTGGCGGCAATGATTTCTTTTCTACCCGGTTTGAGAATCTCATTCCCATTTCCCGGGGGATTTCTTATAACAGCTATTTTATTGATGACGAAAAGACGGCGGTACTGGATACGGTGGATTCAGTAATCCGTGATGTTTTTATGGACAACGTATCCCATCTTCTCCATGGCAGGCAGCTGGACTATATCGTCATCAACCATATGGAGCCGGACCACAGCGGCTCCCTTCTGGCCCTGGCCAGGGCCTATCCTGAAGCGAAAATCATTGCCACGCCTCAGGCCCAGAAGATGATTGGCCAGTATTTTCATGTGTCCCTGAAGGACCGCTTCCTTTCCACTGACGAGAAGCTGGAAATTTCCCTGGGCACCCACCGGCTCCGTTTCCTGAAGGCGCCCATGGTGCATTGGCCGGAGGTGACCTTTACCTATGAAGAAACGGAAAAGGTGCTCTTCTCTGCCGATGCCTTCGGTACTTTCGGCGTGCTGAACGGCTCCGTTTTTGCTGACGATGTGGATTATGAAGAGGAATATCTCCCCAGCTTCAGGAAATATTATGCCAATATTGTGGCCCGTTACGGCATGCAGGTACAGATGGCTCTGAAAAAAGTAGAGAAACTTGACGTAAAGTATCTCTGCTCCCTCCACGGCCCCGTTTTCCGCAGGAAGGAAGATATAGCAGGAATCACTGCCCTTTACAGGAAATGGGCATCCTGGGAGCCCGAAGAACAGTCTGTTTCCATCTTCTTTGCCTCCCCCTATGGAAATACAGCCATGGCTGCCCAGATCCTGGCAGGAAAGCTGGCCGCCAAAGGCATCAAAAATCTGAGGCTGGTGGACCTCTGCAGCTCCTCTATCACCGAAGCTTTTCCGGAGGTTCTCCGCCGGAGCCATATGGTGCTGGCAGCGGTGACAATGAACATGGGCCTGAACCCGGTGATGAATGCATTTCTGGACCTCTGCCATGAAATGGACGTGCAGAACCGCACTATTGCCATCGTGGGCAACAGCAGCTGGGCGCCGAACGTAAGCGGTAAACTGATGATGGAAAAAGTACAGACCTGGAAGAAATGCACTGTGCTGGGAGAACCGGTCCATATTTCCTCCGCTCCTGCCGACGATGATACCCTGGAAAAACTGGCAGGGCTCATAGCTGACGATATAATGAAAGAAAAGAAGGCATGATAATGAATAAATGGATGGCCTGTGCGGCAGCCTTTTGTGTCTCTGCAGCCCTGCTCCTGGCAGGCTGCGGAAGCCGCCCCACAGTACATGTAATGAAAGCAGAACCAAGCAGGGAACCTTTTACACTGGAGACAAAGGCGGCACCGGAAGCCCTTCATACGGCTCCCGTGATTCCCCAGGTCTCAGGGAATCTGATTTCCAACCCTCCCGACGTAGGCACTATTGTCAATGCAGGGGACGAGCTCTTTAAAATCGACTCCTCCCAGTATGAGTCCCAGGCGGCGTCACTTCGAAGCCAGATTGCTGCCGCCTCTCAGGCAGCAGCGCCGTCTCCCTCCTACAGCTACAGTGCTCCTGCCGTAGATGACAGTCTGGAAGCATCCCTGCTGAAACAGGGTATCATCACCAGGGCGGAATATGAACGAATTAAAGGCAGAAAAGGCGGCGCCGCCCAGGCAGCACCGGCTGCGGCACCCGCACCGGCAGAGGCACCAGCCCAGCTGGTGGCCTCCCTCCAGACACTGGAGAAAACCATTGCGAACTGCACCGTCCGTGCCCCCATCAGCGGCGTCATTTCCCAGGTATACATCGGCGACACCCATCTGGCCATGGCCGGAAAACCGGCTCTCGTTATCCGCCAGGATTCTCCGGTCACTGCTTCCGTGCAGATTCCATCCAAACTGGATAACGTGATGGATAAAGCCAAAGATGATAAAACGCTGACCGTCACCATGAGCGACGGCTCAGAAGTGTGGTACGGTGAACTGAAAAAGCAGCCCAATGAAAACGGTGATAAACTGACTACCTATAAAGTGCAGGTAGATAATCCCGACGATGAAATCACCATTGGCAATGAATACAGCATCCGCATCGAAAGTGGCCAGAACGTTTCCTGCTACATGATTCCCAAGTCTGCTATTATCGGCGACAGCACCGTGGCTGTTGTCAATGATGACAACCTGGTGGACATGAAATCCGTTTCCATTGCCAGCGACACCGGCGGCTACGTCCTCGTCATGGACGGCCTGGCAGAAGGAGACCGGGTCATTACAGATCCGCCCAAGAACCTGGATATGGGCATGCAGGTGGACGTGAAATGAAATGGGAAAGAGAAGACTTCCTTGGTGACGCCGTCACTACAGCCCAAAAACTGATAGGTGCCGTCATCGTCCGCCGTTCTTCCGAAGGAGTCACTGCCGGCCGTATTGTAGAATGCGAAGCCTACGGGGAAATCTATAAGGGACACAAAGACGACGGGGCCCATGTATTCAAAGGCCTCACACCCAGGACAAGAATCATCTTCGGCGAAGGGGGTCATGCCTACGTATACCTCATTTACGGCATGTATACCTGCCTCAATTTCGTCTGCGGCCATGCCGGTGAGTCCGGCTCCGTCCTTATCCGTGCCCTGGAACCCCTGGAAGGCCTGGACCTTATGAAAAAGAGAAGACACCAGACAAAGGAAAAACTCCTTACCTCCGGCCCCGGCCGCCTCACCCAGGCCATGGGCATAGACATGACCTTTTACGGTATGGATCTCACCGGAGACACCCTTTACGTGGAAAGCAGAGAAGACGGCCCCTGGCCCGTTGAAGTGACCAAAAGGAAAAACATAGACTACGCCACTTATGGAAAAGACTTTCCCTGGCGATTCCTGCTGAAGGGAAATCCCTATATATCCAAATAAAAAAAGGCTGTGAAAAGATGTAAATCATTTCTTCACAGCCTCTTTTTATGGTGAGAGATATGAAACTGTCAGCAGGTAGAGGAGGGGTGGCATCCGAAAACGCTCCTTAGACTTCTTTTATTTCGTCAGATACTTCCGGTTGACATCATTTCTCTTTTCCACCGGCAGTTTCATATAATGGGGATCCATGGCGCTGACCCAGGAGCCGTAGGCCGGATTGGGAAGGACGATGAAGCGGGTGCCGAAGTCCTTTGCGCTGGTATCTATGATATGCTGCCGCTCTGCTAATGATTTTCCTTTAATTTCCAGAGGGAAATCGCCTGCATTATCGCCCAGGTAGAGAAGAACCTGGTGAGATTTCTCTATCTTTGCAAAACGGGGCATTTTATCACTGTTTTTCGTAAAGAGAAGGACATGATTCCTGTCGGCAGAAGGAAATCCCAGAGTTTTCAGATTGTCTATGGTCACATCCAGATTATCCGGCTTGTACCGGTTGGATACATAGAAAATCTCCACTCCCCTGGCAGATACCTGCTTTAAGAAATCCAGAGCGCCGGGCATGGCGGCAGATTTTCCTTCATGTACCCGGTCATGCCACCACCACCCGTCCCAGTACCCCTTTCCCCGGGATGCATAGGTGCCCATGGCGCGGGTATTATCCAGCACCGTCTCATCACAGTCGAGAATGATGGCAAAGGGCTTGTGACGGGAAGGGGTCTCCTTCATGGCCTTGTCCAGAGAAGAAAGAGCCGTATTATAGGCTTGATAGCAGAGAGCCCGGTACTCTGCAGAAGTGCGCATCCACAAAAGCCCCATGGTCTCCTGCTCCGCCAGCTGACGGGAAGAAGCAGCACGGGAAAGACTGGTCTCGTAATCGGCGGAAACCTCTCCAGTACACAGGCAGGATGCAGAAAGCGAAAGAGCCGCAGCAAACATAAGAATTTGACGTTTCATGGGAACCTCCTGAAAAAATATACTACTTATCATACCATAAAAAACCTTTGTTGAAATAAAAAAGGCAGCACAAAAACACGGATACCTATCCGTGCCAGTCAGTATTGCAGGCCTCTCAGAATCAGGCGGCAGCGCTAAACTGCAGGAAAAAACTGCGTCAACCCTGCTCTTGTCGTCCGGGAATGCGGGCTCATGCTGCAAGGGATGGTATCCGTGCTTTCGATTGGTTGTGAAGCTTTTTACGAATCTGCAGAATCCGTTCCGATTTCCCCGGGCCCCGGGAAATAGTGGAGAAAAATCAGGAGCCTGTATACAGGGATTCTTGATTTCCCTGCTGCCAAAGCTGCATTCCGGCCGGAATATTCGCGACATACATGACAGATTGGGACATAGAATCCTCCATGGAGTTTCCTGATTTCCTTCTCCATACATTTATATTGCATAAGCCCCTCATTTTTACAACCTCCCTCAAAAGATTTGTTATAAAAAGCAGATACAGCTTCTATGCAGAGAATTTGCTCTGTCCCAGATGGCAAATGGAGCGGAAGGAAAGAACGCAGCGCAGATTCCTTTCACAGAAAGGAGCTCCGCGTCAGCGGTGAGATCAGGGCTGAGAAAAAAATTCAAAATTTTTTCTCCGGGGGGTCAAAAAATCAAACCTTCTGCGATGTTAGTATCAGAGGGATGAAAAGACCTCATGAGATGATGAATCCCATCTTCAAATGCCTTTTTCCACATCCGCGGTAGAGAAGAGGGCAGGGGAGAATGGAAACGTCAGGAAATTTCCCTTTCCACCCTCCCTTCTCCTAAAGCCGGCCGGCAATAGACAGAAGCAAATGCAGGATAAAAAACGGAAGACAGAAAAGCAATAAGGAAGAGCGCTCGCAGGACTTTCCTCACTTTAGCGACAGGTATCGAGCAGAACCCATGTATTGTGGGAGAGCCAAGGCGCGGACGCCGTATCTACTGGTTGAACTTACCTGGAGACTCCCCTGATAGGCTTTTCTGTTTTTTGCGTGCTCATCCTTTATGTTATATATAAGGGGAGAGTGTTCATAAATTGTGAAGGAAGGCCTTTCTGTTTTAGAACTTATAAGATGCTTGACATTTGCTGTATATAAAATACGAATCGATAAGTATATTGATTTAGCATAGCATACTGGATGTTTGATATGAAGTTTGCATCTATATTTCTATCTTACAAGTATGAGTTATAATAAACTTGGGTAAGGAATTTTGATAGATTTATAATTTTGTAGTTAGGAAAATGAAAATAGAATAAAGACTTCTAACCGCGAGGATATGAAAAGATGCATGATTAATGTTTAAATATTTAAGATTTAAAATGGCATATATAACAGATCGTTGTGATAGCTTTTATAAAAAATGAATGTCAGAGATTCAAGAAATATTTTAGAAATTTGCGATTAGAGAAACATAAAGTCCAATATTAGTTAATGGTTTGCATTAATGGAGAAAATAAAATGGAAATAAGACAATTAAGTTTAACTGAATGGTGCGTTGATTTAGAAACCAATAATGAATTCCAGCAAAGATTAGCTGATAATAAATTTCTATACGTGTCATATTTTATTACAGAGTCAATTACAGAGGAAAAACGATATGGAAAAAGGGTTTATCCACGTCATGGGCATGTTAGCTATTTAATCCTTTGTGAGCCTAAATATACTGAGCAACTTTTATATACTTTGGGGAGATTGAGCGGTTTGTGGCATTCGTCTCCACATATTGTTTTGCTGAATACTCCACTTTATGCTGGAAAAAAGTGGTATTTGAAAGACCTACATTGCCTTATAATGACTATAAACTACATAAACCCACTGAATTTAAAATTATTACCTGCTTCAATGAAAGATGATAAGCATGTCTTGAACTCTCAAAAATTACACTTTGAAAAATTATCAAATATTGAAGAATACCTATCTAATACTAAAAGCAGTATCCTTTCATATTTTACAACATATGTAAAAGGCGAAACGATACCCAAAACGGAGAAATTCTATATATTTGTGGATGAAGATAGTTTGCAAAAGACTATTTCTACGTTAGAAAGACTGGATTTTGATTCTGGCAGGATAGGATTTGAAGTTTCCAATTATACTAATGAGGAATTATCTAATAATAATATAAATCCAGAGCTTATGTATCTAAGCTCTGAACATTCACTTTGGCGAGCTGTTGATGGTGATAATTTAATTTCTTATGAATTGTCTGATTCAATGATTATTGCGGCCTCTAATGTTGATTCGCAGAATGTTCTAGCTCGTGGACAGGAAACACAAAAACAGCAAGAGAGTGAGCACAAAAAAATTAACACTGTTCCTGCACAACCGGCAAAAGATCAGGGGACGTTTCCAATTAATGGTTCTAAGGCTCCTAGCAAAGAAAATGTGACTACTACAGAACCAAAGTCAAAAGAAGCAAAAGCTCAAAAGCAATCTGCACAATCTGCATTTGACAAAATTGATAAAATATTTGACTATTTAAAAATAATTGTCACAATAATTGTGGTGCTTTGTGTTGGGTCGGTATTTTTTAACACATGCCATGGACCCACTCAAAAAGTTGAAAAATACCAAAGTTACAGCAGTACAGTTCATTATACTGATTATGGCGATAAATTACCGGAAATGATAAGCTCATTTAGTACAGTTTATGCAGAAAATCCCAATTCATTTGTATTGCAATCAGTTAATTGGAAAAAGCCGGATGTCTTAATCCTTAATATAAATTCTAACTGGTATGCTGCATCAAAGGGACAAAAGAAGGCAACTATAGAAAGTGCAATGAAAATTTGGAATGGGATGGCTGGTGCTCGTGGTATTCATGTAAATGTTGATGATTTTGAGGTACATGTTATCGACCCATCTACAGGTAAGAAAGTGGCTAAATGGGGCTCTGTCATGGGAACACAGATTGATGAATAAAGGAGGGAAAAGGCGTCTTTCAGGAGACGCCTTTTCGATGTCTTCGCTATGATATGTCTAAATCTCCTGGTAATCATTTATTTAACAACCTGAAGTCCCGTGAAATTATATCTATTTCGGGATTGCGACTCCCATTGCATCATACAGAGCCATCTGCTTCTTTGTTATCTCTGAAAGATGATGGGCTTTGCCTGGCTGTTGGTAAAGCTCAATTATATCCAAATCATCCATCAGTGTTTGCATCGTATGCCTTCTCAAATGCTATTAGGAGGATAAGCAGGATTTTCAGAGATAAGAGTTATCTTATACATCCATCATTAATTACCTGAAAGTAAAAACTCCCCTTGACATTTCCCGTACCTGGTGATAAAGTATTTACAACAAAACGATGAAGAAAAGAGTAGGCATTCTGATGACGGCCAAGCGAGTCCGGAGAGTGAAAGCGGACACGGATAAGGTGCTGAAGTGCATTTCTGAGTTAGGCAGGCTGAATTGTAGTAGGTCTTCCCGGGAACTCCCGATACAGAGTCAGGGTTTGATAGAACCTTTTAAGGTATGTCCGGCGACGGGCATATGAAATTGGGTGGAAACACGAAGCTTAGGCTCTCGTCCCTTAGGGGACGGGAGCTTTTTGATTTCAAGAAAGAAAGGATGAAAAGGAATGGGCAGACTGATTGCTAAGAAACTGAACGAACTGGAATGGGGTCTGGCAGGCTGCCTGCTGTTTCTGGGCATCTCTTCTCCGGCGTTTCACCAGTTTTACAAGAAGTAAGGTTACATACTGACAGGGATCAGACAGGTTTCGCCAGGTTCTGGCAGAACGGGTACAGGAACTCGATTCGCAGAAACCTTAAGACCTTGAGCAGAAGAATAGGAACAGGACCTGAAGGGCCTGTATCCACCATGTCCCGGGCCGAACCGGCCCGGGGACATATTTTCATAACAGGCGATGATGAAAAGAGTACCTTTCTGAAAACGGAAAAGCGAGTCCGGACAGTGGAAGCGGATACGGATAAGAAGGGGAAGTGCATTTCAGAGCTGCAGGATTGAAAAAAGTAGGTCCTGCCGGGCGGCCCGATACAGCCAAAGGCACTGACCGGTGCCGCTGAGACTGGCCTGTGAAAGGCCGGTGAAATTGGGTGGAATCACGAGACCTCGTCCCTTTGGATGAGGTCTTTTTTATATACAGGAGGTCTAAGCCATGAATGGAAACCGCCGATGTCAGAGGGAAATCCCTTAACCAAAGAAAATAAGAAACTTTAATTTATAACAGGAGACATCATATGACAGCAAGCAGAAGAGATTTAATCGCAAAGGTTTTCAATAATGAAAAAGCAGACCGCGTGCCAGTGGGATTCTGGCACCATTTCCTGGGAGATGAGGTAGGTGCTGATGCCTTTGCCCATCCGGAACTGACGGACAAGGTGCTGGCAGGGCAGGCTGATTTTTACAAAGCCTTCCAGCCGGACCTCATCAAAATCATGACTGACGGATATTTTGGTTATCCAATCGATGAGCTGAAGAAACCGGTTTCCTCTCCTTTGGATTTGAAGGATATCAAACCTCTGGGCCGGGATTCGGACTGGTTCCGCTTCCAGATCGGCTATGCCAGAAAGCTGGTTTCCCTTTATGGAAAGGAAGTACCTCTTTTCTACAATCTCTTCGCAGTGCCCAGGACCATTGAATTTATGCAGGCTTCTCTGGGCCATCCTGTGGATATTGCATCCTGGATTCAGGATTACCCGGAAGAAACGGCCCATGTATTCGACGTAATTTCCAAAGATTACGCGGAACTGGCAAAGGCCCTCATTGAAGAAGGCGGCGTGGACGGCATTTATCTTTCCGTCAACAATATCAGTTATGACCGGCTTACCGAAGACATTTACGAAAAGCAGGTGGCACCTTATGAGGTAAGGATTCTGGAGGCAGCCAATGAAGCCGGCGGCAGCAATATCCTTCACATCTGCGGCTATCATGGGTTCCACAACCATCTGGAATGGTACAGGGATTATCCTTTCAAGGCAGTGAACTGGGCTGCTAAGGTGGAAGGCGTGTCTTTGAAGGAAGGTAAGACCCTGTTCCATGGCAAAGCAGTGATCGGCGGCTTTGGCCAGACGGAAAAAGATGTTATTTATACTGGAAACAAAGAAGAAATCGAAGAGGAAACCAGAAATATTCTTGACGAAGCTGGCACCACCGGTGTGGTTCTTGGAGCTGACTGCACCATCCCGCGGGATACAGATGTAAACCATCTGGCATGGGTTCGTGAAGCAGCAGATGGGTATGGGAAATAAAGGAGAGGGATTATGATGAAACTGAAGACAGCCATTAAGGCGGTATTGATTGCAGGCACGGTAGGTATTGCGCTGACCGCAGCAGGATGCGGTGGAAATAAAAGTGATTCAGCTAAAGGAGCTTCCGGTAATGGTGGCAAAAAAATCGTAAAGGTGGCACACACACCGCA
>ERZ773113.485-NODE-485-length-21055-cov-15.420667_pt1 | contig 21055 bp, 29 predicted proteins | sample MGYA00580565_ERZ773113 | MGnify/ENA primary metagenome ERZ773113 (study PRJEB29015, sample SAMEA2737827) | human gut metagenome | biome: human gut; feature: human-associated habitat; material: faeces | place: China | collected 2012 ...
AAATTTTCGTGCGGCGTGCGTCACCAAACTTATTGGCTACTTCGCGCAGCCCTTTTTCGATTTCTTTCTTCAAAAGATTTTCATCGAAAAGAATAGCTTCAATACGCGCGAGTTCCTTCTCTAGCTCGGTCTTTTCACTCGTCAGCTTAGAAACATCAAGATGGGTAAGACGAGAGAGTTTCAGGTCAAGAATTGCTTTTGCTTGTGTTTCATCAATACCTAATAGGTGCTGAAGTCCAATCGACGCATTTTTTGTATCAGCCGATTGCTTAATAGTTTTAACTACTTCGTCAATCATTGAAATCGCTTTGATAAGTGCTTCAAGAATATGAAGTCGCGCACGAATTTTGCGCCTATCAAACTGAAAACAATTTATATAAACAGTTTTCTCGTGGTCGAGATGTGATTGGAATAGCGCACGTTGCCCCATCACAACAGGGTAGAGGCCCTTATCGAGGACAGTCATATTGATGGCAAAGAAAGTTTCAAGAGAAGTATTCTTATAAAGATATTTCAAAACTTTCTCAGGAGAAGCACCTTTTGAGAGGAAAATTCTCAAATTTGCGCGCTCACCAGTATAGTCAGCAAAATCACGAATGCCGCAGTTTTCATCTTCTTCAATTAGATTTGCCAGTTCCTTACAGATAGTATTTGTAAAAGTTGAATACGGCATTTCTCTAACAATAAAACATCTATCTTTTGGTTCCCATTCAATGCTCGCGCGCACTTTACACGCAGAACCATTTCCAGCCAAAAGGCTTTTTCTAACTTCATCTTTGTTTAGAAGTGTCGCGCCTGTTGGAAAGTCTGGATAACAAAGAATTTCATCATCTGAAATATTGGGGTTCCAAAGAAGCTTTATCATTGCTTCATTAGTTTCTCTAAGGTTGAGCGGGGGCAAACTACTTGACATACCACTGCCAATTGAAATACAACCATTGACGCCATTCCAAAAGCCCTTCGCGGGAAGCACTTTTGGGAATTTTCCTTCCATATCATAAGTGTCTTCCCATTCATCAATAATTCCTTTTTCCAAGTCTTTCAAAAGTTGATATGCGATTTCAGACCCGCGTAGCTCAACATAACGGTCAGCAGAATGGTCATTTGGGTTCATCAAAGTACCATAGTTACCATTAGCTTCTTGGAGAGGAACTCGATAAGCAAAAGGTTTAGCCATACGAATAAGTGTGCCATATGCAGAGGCCGGGCCATGTGTGTAACTAAAGCTAGTAGCCTGCGCGACTGACTTTGCTGCCTTTTTGAAAGGCTTATCATAAGTGAGCCTTGCGAGGTATTGCGCATGAAGAAGCTTTCGCGCGCCCCACTTACAGCCATCGCGCGCGTCAGGTAGCGCGCGGCGTTGGAGATTATAGCCAGCAAAATCGAGAAAATCTTCCTCAAAGACTTCCTGTGCGTCTCTATCAATAAAATCTACCACTATAATCCTCCTTATTCACAAATATTTGAAAAATCAACATTTTTCATAATAAATTGCTTTCTTTCTTCTACGTTTGGCCCCATCAGCATATTCATCATTTCTGAATATCTTTCAAAGTCCTCAATTTGAACGCGTTCCCATCTGCGTTGAGCGCCGAAAACACTTTCCTTTGTTTCTTGAGGCGTATTCTCACCAATACCTTTTTTACGACTAATTTCTTTTGGTTTTCCATTTTTCTTTAGAAGCATATCTCTTTCTTCTTCACTGAAAGCATAGAGCGTCTTATCTTTATAACGTAAAACAAAAAGAGGCATTTTCATTCTAAACAAACGTCCCTCCTTTATAAATTGAGGACACATATAGAAGAAAAGTGTTGTAATTAGATTTGAAATTGATGCGCCGTCAACGTCAGCATCAGAAGCACAAGCAACATATTGGTAACGAAGCTTTTTCGAGTTATAGTTATTAAAGAAGCCGCAGCCTAGCGCAGAAAAAATTGCTTTGACTTCCTCATTCTGTAGAATTTTTTCTTGGTCATGCTTCAGAGCAGAAATGATTTTACCTCGGATGGGGAGAAGGGCTACTCGATCAATGGGCCGACCTTGCGCGAGTGCGCCAAGAGCACTATCGCCCTCTGTTATAGCTAGAATTGAACCGTTCTCTGGCCCATGAATTTGGCAGTCCTTCAACTTGTCGGCAAGAATTGCACGTTTTTTCTTTTCGTTGTTGATTTCTTTTTCTGTTTCTAAGACTTGACGGCGCGCGCGTTCCGCGGCCACATCAGCTTTTACTTCTTTCAAAAGTAAGTCCAAAATTTTCTGAAATTCATCAGAATGTTTCCGTTCAAAATCTTCAAGCATTTGTGTGGTCGCGCGCTGACAAAGGCCTCTAAGCTCAGGCGTATTTACTTTCGTCTTAGTTTGATTAGCAAAAGAAGGATTTGGCACTTTACAACTGACAGCATAAAGTAAACCTTTGCGCAAAGTATCAGGAGAACCTTCTCCTTTGATTTTCTTCTTGAAGAAGTTTGTCAAAGCTGTTTTTACACCAGTTAGAGATGTCCCGCCATTTGAATTTTCAAGTCCATTCGTAAAGGTAAAAGAAGTTTCAGCGCGGCTGTCTGTCCATTCCATTACGATTTCAGCTTCAATTTGGTCTTCTTTTAGAACAATATGAAGTGGAGTTTTGTGAATCGTTTTCGCGCCACTATTTTTGAGAAAATCAAGTAAACCATTTTTAGATTGATACTCTATTTTTTCACCTGTCAAATCATTATTGAGAATAAAAACAATCTGAGGATAAAGATATGACCAATCACGGCACATTTTTTTAATATCTTCAAATTTTATTGAAATTGGCTCAAGATGATATACTTCTTGAGATGGAATAAAAGAAACAATTGTTCCATGATATTTTGAATCAGTGGGAGAAATTGTAAAACTTTCTTTGATACCTTTTTCTAGACGGAGATAAGCCGCTTGCCCATCACGGGTACTCCACACTTCAAAGACATCACTAGTAAGAGCAGTGCCCTTCGCTCCAATCTTTGTGTTCAGTATAGCTCGCTACACTATACCTGCGCCATGACGCGCAGCTCTATGTCTCCATAGAGAACAGACTATATCTTCACCCCTTATTGGGGGACTCCTTTTTTGAAGCGCTTGCTTCTACTCTACTTGATATAATTTTAGAAAGATTGATATTTAATATCCTTTCAATATCAATATTTTCATTTTCTAAAATCATTCGTTCGATAGTCGTTGAACGTTCGTCTAATTCATAATTATTGTCTCTCATTTTTTGAACTCGAAATAAAATAGCTTTCTTAAGAGTAGATTTTATAGAGTCAAGGTCATTAAGATTAAAGGAAAAATTCTTTGTTTTCTGCTTTGCCCTTGGCTTATTATCTCTTTTATCAATAATTGGTTCTCCTTCACTCCACCTAACTCTAAACCGATAAGTACGATATTTTTTGTTTATTTCCAGTCCAATACCTGAAAAATTTACGCAATTATTCTTTGTTGTACTTTGATTTCTCTTGTTTAAAGATGTTGTAATAAGTCGTAAATTTTCTTTTCTATTATCTAAGCCATTTCTGTTGATGTGATCAACAACTAATTTTGGCTTTTCATTTGGCAATATTCCTAAAATCCACCTGTGCATTTTTCCATATTTATCATGTTGAGCATAGTCCGTATTTGGATTATGACATTCCTTTTTAGATAAATACCAGCCTGTTTTAGGAATCCTTTCATAGTCTTCGTCATCTAATAAGACTACTGCACCGCATTTGAGAACTAATTCTTTCATAATATCACCTTTTTCTATAATATTATGAATTAGACGCTTCGCTGCTGATTATCCAATTTGGATTTTCCAGCAATTTAAGAGTTTTTAGAACGGCTATGGGTGGGTTAACCGTTCAATCCGGCCACGTTCTGATAAACTTTATCGGAAAATTTACCGCCAGAATGAGGCATTGTATAAATGGCTTCAAGAGCTTCTGTCCCATCCTCACGCTTGCCAAATGGCGCGCCGCGTCCATTATCACGGATTTCAACTCGATTATTTTTAGAAAGAGTGACTTCAATTTCATTACCATACCCCATAGTCGCTTCGTCTATGGAATTCGTAATAATTTCACGAATACATTGAAGAACACCCTGATTATCTTCACTACCCATATACATTGCCGCGCGCGAGCGTATTGCGTCGCGAAATGAGAGTGTTTCTATCGAATTAGCATCGTAACTCATTCATCTTCCTCCAAAATTTGATATCCTTCAAATTTATCGTGATACATCGGATAATAGAATTTATCATCAAAGAAGTAACCAACAATTTTAAGCGGTGGGATGGTATTTGGAAAAACAACTAAACCCAAGGGATATTTTTCTTTCGCTTCTTCTAACGTAACAAACTTTCTCATCTTATTCTCCTTTCTATCCATTTTTCTTTTAGTATATCATATTTTAGAGAAAAAATCAAATTCTCCTATACTCATTATAAATGCGCGCGTCGCGCTCGTGCGTAATCTAAATTTATCCAAAAATCAAATTTCTATTTGTAAAAATTTGAAAAAGCACTAAAAATGAGGTATAATATAGATAGAAACTAGAAAGAAGGTGAAAATGTGAAAAAAGATATGATAATTCGTTTTATGCTTGATGCAGAGTTAGACACACGAATTCGCGAATATTGTGAAGAAAATGATATGAAGATTAGTTATTTTTTGAGAGTAGCCGCGCGCGAGTATATGAAAAATCACCCGATAGAAGAGGAGTAAGTAGATAAACAAAAATAAACGAATGTGAGTGTACCAATATGAATTATATTTGTCCAAGTAGTAAGAAAAAGGAGATATATGTGAAGAAAATTCGTATTTACAAGCTAAGTTTTGCAATTTTTCTTCAAGAGAAAGGCTTCAAAGTAATTAGTTGCGTCCAAGATTTACAAAACCCTTATCATAAAAATTGGTATTTTGAAGATACACCTGAACTACGAAAGGCTATGACAGATTATACCTCCGAAATCAAAAAATAAAGTGAGGTCGTCAAATGTCTAATTTTTACTCAAATCAAAGAAGAATAACAAATCACAAAGAACTTGATGGAAAAAGACAACTAATAGGCGCGTGCAGTCTGAATAAACTTGTTGTAAGAACTAAGGGGTGAAGACTGTGAGTGTTCCAAATCAAAAAATTATTAGAATAGAAAAAGACAAATATCAAAGTAGATTTCTTCAAATTGGTGATGAACAATGGAAAAAAGCTTTTCAGACTATGAAACCAACTGTGTTTGGTATGTATCTATACCTAGCCTCAAATAAAGATGGATATTTATTAGAGCTAAGCGCCGCGGCCGTCGAGCGAGAAATCGGAATAAAGAAAACCGCGTACCATACTGCTCTCAAAGATTTGGAAGAAAAAGGATATTTGAAGAAAGAGCAAGGAAACACCTATGCTTTTTCACCTTCGCCGAAGTTCGCAAGCACGAACTCCGCAATCGTGAACTCCGCGAATGCGAACTTAGAGGTTCGCAAATGCGAACTCCCGACTCCGCGAATGCGAACTTCCTACTCCGCAAATGCGAACTTAGAAGTTCGCGGGCGCGATATAGAAATAGATAATATAGATAATATAAATAAAATAGATATTACAGATATCGAAAAGGAAAAATTGGAAGGATTATTTGGAAAGGACGGCGCACTTCTCAAAGGGGAAGGATGGATTGACACCTATATCCCTAATTTTTACGGTCTCGCGCGCGAGAAGCAAATCGAAATGCTTTCTGCCACTCCAATTTTTGGATTGACAATTCCTCAAGCGGAATATGTAGTCGATAAAATTTTGAATTAGAATTTTATTCTAGCCGGCATAGCATCATGATATACCACACCACGAACTCGAAAGGAGCTAAAATGGAAGATATTGAAAAGCGCGAACAGCTAATCAAAGGTTACGAAGGTCAGATTCGTTATCTTCAAAAGCGTATTCAAAAAAACGCAAATAACAAAGCAAAAAATCGACGTACAAAGCGCGATCCTGACAAAGATACTGCACATTGCTACTTACTCATCGAAAAATGGCAAGAGCGTATTGACAAATGTAAAAATGGAGAACCGCTTGACTTTCTTGGTAAATCACTACTCTAAGGAGAAAAAAATATGACAAAATATGAAATTTACGATACAATCATTTCACGCGCGATTATCAACCTAATTAGTCTCGCGCGCCGACATAACAATGAAATAATCCTCAAAAATTTTCATCCTCATAATATTATTCATCTTTTTATGTTTGAAATGGCAGCCATTGCTTCTAGTAATTATGAACATGAGAAGATTACACTGAAACTAGAAATGCCATGGTATAGAAAAATTTTCGCGCCGAAGTATATTCGTCGCGCGCAGTCAGTTCGCGCGGCCGTTGGCGGCATCAATATTCAAGAATTTCTTGATTTTACAAAGAGCGGATTTGAAGATGTCTCATATGAAGAAATTTGGAAGGAGTATTACGCCCAATGAACTATTCAGTTTATACGGATGGCGCATGCTCTAATAATGGGAAAGAAAATGCTGCTGGAGGTTTTGCTTTTATTATTATTGACAATGAAGGCACGCTTAGATATGAATTTGCCATGCCAGTAGAAAATGCTACTAATAATATTTGTGAACTTTCTGCTGTTTTTGGAGCTTGTAGTTTCTTTGATGCTTATACTCCCAAAGAGGACACTGCTACCATTTATAGTGATAGCGCCTATATTATCAATTGTATTACTCAAAAATGGTATAAGAAATGGCAAACTAACGGCTGGCGCAATTCAAAGAAAGAACCTGTCGCAAATCGTGAGCTTTGGGAGCGCCTCATTCCATATTTTGAAAATCCACGTTTTTCTTTTGAGAAGGTAAAGGGTCATTCTGGCGAAAAAGATTGGAATGACTATGTAGATAGACTTGCTGTGGAGGCGAAGAAAACAAAACTATGATTACTATAGGTATTCCTGTCTATAGGGCGCGCGACACTCTTCCCTATTGCCTTGATGCTTTAGTAGCTCAAACGCGTAAAATGTTCCTAGTTACTTTGTGTCAAGACTGTGACGGAGAAGATTATAGTGATATTATTGAGACATATCGTGCGCGCGGGCTTCATATTCGTCTAATTTCTACTTCTGAAAATAGCGGGCCAGGCGTCGCGCGTCAAACAATTATTGACAATGAAACCCAGAGTGACTACATTATGTTCTGTGATAGTGATGACATCCTCCAACCTCGTGCAGTTGAACAACTGTATCGTGAAGCAAAGCGAAATAACGCTGATGTAGTCTGTGGCTCATTTATACATGAAGAGAATTTTGGGCCAGGGCATTCTCTCCCAGTAGATAGAATTCCTTGTACTTGGCTCCATGCCAAAATATATCGTCTTGATTATTTGAGAAAAAATAATATCCGTTTTCTCCCTGAACTTCGACTCAATGAAGACAGTTATTTCAATTTAGTAGCTTGTAACTGTACTGATAAGATGTATAAAGTAGACGAATACTTTTATATTTGGCGCTCAAACCCAAATTCACTTACTCGTCAAGACAAAGGAACTTTTTTCCAACGTAGTAATGGTCAATATATTTATGGCCAGGTGAAGGGTTTGAAAAAAATTTATGAGATTAGAGGAGACATTCCCGCGCCAGTTTTATGTCAGACCCTCATCAATATTTACAATGCTATGATGGAGCAAGTCTATCGTAAAGTTGATGACTATTCTTATTTAGATGAACTTCTTTCTCTAAAACAGAATTCATTTATTCAAAATTTTCTAAAAGACGGAAACAATTGGCCCTATTTCGTCAATAATGTGAAGGCTGCGTGCATCTATGATAATGATGTGGTATACTTCTACAAGTTGCGTTTCGTTGATTTTATCACTAACTATGTAATGGAGGATAAAAAATGATTTATGTTATAAATGGTGCTCCTCGCTCTGGCAAGGATACCTTTTGTTCAATGGCAGCTAAATTTATGGGAGAAGGATATGTAAGGGTTTATTCTACTGTTGATTGTGTAAAAACAATTGCGGCTACTGCATTCGGATGGAATGGAGAAAAGACGCCTCGCGCGCGTAAATTTCTCAGTGACTTGAAGGACCTTTTGACTGAATGGAACGATATTCCCTTCAAAGACATTCAGAAAAAAGTATATGAAACAACAGAGGATTGGGATTACTATGGAATCGATAGTAAAAGATGCGCAATTTTTATTATGTGTCGTGAACCAGAGGAAATAAAAAAAATTGTTGAACGATTGGACGCGCGAACGATTCTTGTAAGGCGGAACAGTGCTGAATGCGAAGAAGTTTCAAATCATGCTGATGCAGAGATTCTTGATTATAAATACGATATTGAAATTGAGAATAATGGTTCTTTGAAAGATTTGGCTTTTGAGGCTTTGAAGTTTGTTGAGGATGAAGACTTAATGTTCAGACATTGGGTTACTTTCCATGTAAAGGATAATGGTGAAGTTATTGAAGTAGAAAAGGAGCTAAAGTTTTGACTAATTGGGAATTTTTGAAAAATTTTTCTGAGAAGGATTTCGTGAGATGGCTTTCCGATTTTGAACTAGTTGAGAACGCGCCATGGCTTCAGTGGCTGGATAAGGAATATTGCCAGAAATGTCCTCCAATTATAGGGCGCTTGGAGGGCCACAACCACGACCAATCATTCGCGCCATGTGAGTTTGAAGTGGATGAGTGTCCATACGGAGTAGCAGATTTGACAGTTGAAGAGCTAATTGAAATGTGGCTTAGTAGCGAAAGGGAAGAAATTTGAATTTTTCCTTTCTTTTTGATATAATAAAAGAAAAAGGAAGTGATAGAATTTGGAGCTAAGCAAAACTCAAGAAGAAATTTTGGCGTCATCTGCTTCTGTTGTATTTGTTCAATCTTGTGCGAGTAGCGGGAAAACGAGATTATTGACTGAGAAAATTCGCCAATCTATCTCGCGTGCGAAAAAGCTGGTAGCTTTTACTTTTACAAACATGGCGGCAGCAGAAATTCGTAGTAGATTGAATGTTGAAAATAGTGATGTAATTTGGATCGGCACTATCCATTCTTACTGCGCGAGATGCTTGTTGCGTGCAGGGATTACAGAGGCAGGAAAATATTTGAATAATGAAAATTTTGATGGTCTTTTTGATCTCGCGCGAAGCCATCCAGGGGCTTTTCCTTCTTTAGACATTTGCCTACTGGATGAGGCGCAGGATAGTAATGAAGATCAATTCAATTTTATTTTTTCAATTATCAAAAGTGCAGAATACTTTGTAGTCTATGATGAGCGGCAGTCTATTTATCGATGGAACGGAAGTAGACCAGATCTTTTGAAATATTGGGCTTACGAACTAAACGCTTCTATTTATTCGATGGATGAAAATTATCGTAATGGTAGCGATATTCTTGATTTTGCGCGGGATATTATTAGAAAAAATAAAATGAGTGATTTATCTATTCCGATGCGTGGAGTGCGTGGAAGGGTCATTGAAGTTCCTTTTTCTATCAAGTATCTTGTTGATGAAATCAAGTCTACTTCTAATTATGGCGATTGGATGGTGCTCGCGCGCACGAATGCGGAAGTAGATAACATTTTTGATAAGTTGACTGATGCTGGAATTCCATGCGATACATTCAAGCAAGGTGACCTGTCAAAAGATGAGCTAAGCGAAAAGATGAAAGCAGATACTGTGAAGGTTCTTACTGGCCATAGCGGAAAAGGATTAGAGGCTCGTTTTGTTGCTGTCTATGACGCACGGATGTGGAATGAAGAAGAAGTTTGTATTTCATATGTTATGGCGACTCGCGCGCGTGACCGCCTAATTTGGTTTACTAAACCAGTTGTAAAAAAGAAACCTCGAAGAAACTCAGTGATGAGTTGGGAGTAAATATGGAAAAAATATCAGCATTACTTTTTATGGTTTCTGCTGTTGTTTTTCTAATTCTTTTCATTGGACAAAAAAAGAGAATAAAGCAAAAAAATTATGAAATTGAGCAACTAAAAGAAAAGAATAAAAAAGATGCTGAAAATTTTTGGAAAGATTTGGATGTGGCAGAACAAAAGGTTTATGAAGATAATCACAAAAAGAGAAATGAGCGACTTCAGCAATTGAATGAAATTATTGCTAAGCAAGAAACTTTTCAAGTGAATAGAAAATCTTCAATTGAAGAAGAAATCCAAGAACTCCGTTTACAAAAACTTCAGCAACTTCAAAATCAGCTTATCATAGATAAAGCGCAAATCGACCAAGATAAAAGAGATTATGAATTAGAACTTGAAAAGGTGAAGTGCGAACTTTCTCAATTTCAAGCAAAGCGCCAAGCAGTGAATGAAGCGATTCGGCGCGAGCGTGAAGTTGAGGAAAAAGAGGATTTCTATCGCATTTGTCTTTTGCCAGAAGAAATTGAAGATATAGAAGTCTTGAAAAGTTTGGCACCAAGGCTTCGGCATCGTGAAATAGTTCCAAAACTAATGTGGGATACAATGGTTTCGCGTGCGACGAAGGAAATGATAAAGCGAGTAACAGGTGGCCGCGCGATTGGTGGTATTTATAAAATTACTTATATCCCGACTGGCGAGGCTTATATCGGTAAGACAACCGACTTTGGGACGCGCTGGCAATCACACGTCCAAACCGCGCTTGGAATGGAGAAAGTTGCTCGTTCAACTCTTCATGTCCATATGGCTTCTCATGGTATTCAAAATTACACTTTTGAAATTTTGGAAGAGGTTGCGCGCGAAAAACAGACAGAAAGAGAAAAATTTTATATTGAGCTTTATGGGACGCAAAGGCAGCTAAATATGAGGATTGGCTAGTATGAGTAATGAGTATAAGGACTACTATAAAGACATAGAAAGAACGAACGACGATATTTCTTCTTGTTTAGAATGTGGCAGTGCGATAGTTTCACTGGAAGAACTTGAATTCTTTTTACCAGAGATGGCCAAGAGAGGAATTGGCGGGCTAAGAATTTCTCAAATAGGTGAGGTATACTTTATGATTGATAGAAAGGAGGTAGTTAGTAAAAGTGAAGAAAATTCTATGTGATTTGTGTAAAAGAGATATCAAAGAAGAGAAAGATATATGGTATATCCAAATTCCTTTTTATCAAAAAGATGGTGTTTATGTAAATGGAAAGCTTATTGGTGAGTTTGGTTCCTATTTACGCTATAAGACAATTGAGCTTTGCCCAGCTTGTGCGGATTCCTTCGCACGAGGCATCGAAGAGCAAATGAAGGAATTAGGAATAGAAATTTGATTTCTATCTTTTTCCTGATATAATAAAAGAAAAAGAAAGGAAGATTTGGAATGAGTTTTATAATTGATGGCGTTGATTTTAGAGGAACAGTCAATGGGATACATTTATAAAATTATAAATAATGTAAATGATAAAGTTTACATAGGAAAAACGACCACCACATTGGAAAATAGATGGTGGCATCATAAAAGCGATTACCTTCAATATGATTGGCATTTATATAAAGCTATGCGGAAATACGGAATTGATAATTTCCATATGCAGTTGGTAGAAGAATGTAATGACAACATAATAAACGAAAGAGAAAAATTTTGGATAAAAGAATATAATTCTTATAAAAATGGATATAATGAAACTGAAGGTGGAGATGGACGGGTTCAAATTAGTAGAGAGGAAGTAAGAAAACGATGGGAACAAGGAAAATCTTGTCATCAAATTGCTTTAGAACTTTCCACTCAAAGTGCAACTATTTCAAACATTTTGTCTTATTTAGGTTTATATGACAAAGAAGAAATAAAAAGAAGAAAATCGTTAGATATAGCCCAAGCGCAATCAGAAGAGAAAATTTATCAATATTCTGAAGATGGTGAAATGGTAGCTATATATGATTCTGTATTAGAAGCTTCAAGAGCTATCAATGGAAAAGCTGGTGGTATAAGAAGTGCAATTTATTCAAAAGGTAGTTATTTTGGATATTTTTGGATGAGAGGCACGGACAAACCTGAAGTTCGTAAAATTATTCGACCAAGGGTTCGATCGATATACCAATATGAAAAAGACGGTAGGTATATTGCAGAGTTTTCTAACGCGGCAGAAGCCGCTCGCTCCATTGGAAAAACAGACGGAAGTAGAATTTTACAGGTGTGTTCTGGAAAAAGAAAAACTACAGGTGGATTCATTTGGAGTTATGAAAGGAAGGAGCATTTATAATGTTTGGATATATTGATGGTTACAATTTCAAAGAGATGAATCCGATGAAGTATTGGGCTGCGCCGTCTTCTTGGGACACAGAAAAAAAGAAAACAACTCTTATCAATAGAATTTATAGTGGTGAGTGGTGCGCCTCTGAAAAGAAGGATGGTTATTTTTCAAAGTTTGTAAAAGATGAGGATGGTAATATTCTTCTTTTTAGTAGAAGTCGAAATGTCAAAGGAGAATATCCAGAAAAGCATGAATGGGTTCCTCAGCTTCAACCTTTCTTTGAAGCCCTCCCAAATGGAACTTGTATCCTTGGCGAGTTATATCTCCCATCGAAGCCTGGTTCTTCTAATATTACCACACTTTTGGGGTGCTTGAAGGAAAAGTGTATCGCGCGCCAAGAAGCAGGAGAAAAACTTCATTTTTACGTTTTCGATGTTTTAGCTTTTGATGGTATCAGTTATATGAAGAAGTCGGCTAGTGAGCGTTTCGCCAAGGTTGAAGAACTAGGAAAAGAATATACAAATGATTTGGTTTCTTTTGCTACTTATTACCATGGGCAGGAGCTTTGGAATAAGCTACAAGAAATTTTGGCTAATGGCGGAGAAGGAATGGTTATTATTCGAGATGGTTCTTTGTATCAGCCAGACAAACGCCCCAGCAAGGACACGCAAAAAGCTAAAAAGGAACTCCAAGAAACACTTGATGTCTTTATCTATGGTGGAAATCCTCCGACCCGTCTTTATTCTGGGAAAGAAATCGAAAACTGGCAGTATTGGCAAAATACTGTTACGCACGAACTTATGTGTGGTGACCATTATAAGGAATATTTTGAGGGTGATACAATTGAACCTGTCACAAAAATGTACTATATGCGTGGTGCTGGTAGTCTAAAGATTGGTGCGTATAAGGATGGAAAACCGGTTCAGATTGGTAGCTTGAGCGGCTTAGATGATGAAATTTTGTTGAATTGGAAGGACTATATTGGAAAGGTCGCAGAAATTACTGCGATGGAAGTTATGCGTGAAACGCAAGGTCTTCGTCATCCAAAATTCGTTAGCTGGCGATTGGATAAAGTTCCGCGTGACTGCCAGTGGGAGACAATTTTCGGTTGAGTAAATTTGAAGAAAAAATCGCGCGTATCCTTACAGATGCGCGCGTTCTTTTTATAAGAGAAAAGACTTTCAAAGACCTCAAGCACGGTTATCTTCGTTTTGATTTCTATCTCCCTCAAAAAGAGGTCTGCTGTGAACTAGATGGGTTCCAGCACTTTGAATATACAAAATTTTTTCATAAAAAACGGAGTGATTTTACAAAAGCACAAGAGCGCGACCGCATAAAAAATTCTTACTGTCTCGCGCATAAAATACCTCTTTATAGAATTCCTTATTGGGAAATGGATAACCTCAATTGCGTAGAGGATTTGTTTCAGGAAAAATTTCTTGTCCACTCAAAATACCATAATGACGACATCTATCGAGAGTATCGCAAAAGAATGAAGGAATCTAAATAATTTTCGACTTCTCTTTGGGAAGAAATAAGCGGGAGGAGTTCCAATTGAATTTTTCTAGTATTGCCAGCGCAATTGGCGGGTTCCTTGTTCTAATTTATTTAGTGTGGCAAGTTGTTGTAAAATTCTGTGGAGAAAAAGAGTGGTTTAGTAAACGTCGAAAAGAGCGTCAAAAACAAAAGGAGGAAGAAAATAAAAAGCAGCTCAAAGAGACTATCAAAGAGGTAATTGAGCCAATGCTTTTGGAACTAAAAGAAAGAGACAACGAACAAGATAGAAAATTGACTTGTCTTATTCATTCTTCTAATGATATGATGCGCGCGGAAATAGTAAAAATTTACTATCGTTATCTTCCATATAAGAAAATGCTTCAGCATAGCCGCGAACTCTTGAATAAGCTATTTCATGATTATCACGACCAAGGTGGTAATAGTTTCATTGAAGATATGTACAATGAAATGAAAACTTGGCCAGTTGTTAATAATGACAAAGATTTGAGGGAATAAATAGAAAAGGACACATCGAAAGACGTGTCCTTTTCTATTTATTTACCTTTTACGCGCTCGATAACTTCGGCTATTGCACTAGAGCCAGACATTAGAACTAGGCCAGTTATAATTTTGCCAGCAATTGTAACGCTCTCAACTAAGCCACAGGCCATAATTAGGTCGAGGTTGAAGGAAAAGACAAGAGCGAAAGCAAATAGGGCAGAAACCGCAATGGTAATCCACTTACTAAAAGAAAGTTTGCCCCAAATTTCATCCTTTCCTCGCTGAATAACATACCACATAATGCTGGAGAGCGCGATAATAAGAGTTAGCATTTCCATACTCCATTCCTCCATTCAGAAATATTTCTAAAGAAAAGAGGCCTCACATATTCCATAATCCATAAATTTGAAACTTTTGAAAAATTTTGATATAATATTTATAGAAAATAAAGGAGGCAGAAAGAATGGCTCGTGTAACACAAGAGGATATAATTCATATCAATGATGTTTATTATAAGTGTCGAACCTATGCAGAAACCGCGCGACAGACTGGTTTTTCTGCTTCTACAGTAAAGAAGTATGTTATTTCAGGTTATGAGCCAGCAGAGACAGTCAAAGTAGAAAAATTTGATAGACCTTTGCCTAAGTTTGACCCAATGATTTTTGTTCAAAAAGAGGATTGGGCTTCATTCTGTGAATATACGGTAGAAGAGGCCGCGCGCATTGAAGAGCTTTGGAAGGAGATGGCGTTATAATGGAGAAGTATTTTTATCTTGAGGAAAGTCCCTATCTTCCTACTTACTGTATGCTTTATACCAATATTGAGAAGATGCCTTTTCCAAATGGAATTAGAGGCTCTTATTCAATGATGGCTGCGCGGGTTCTTGGATTAGATTATGCAGACTTCTTGAGGTTTGCGCGCGATATCCTTGAAGCAAAGATTATGGGCAAAGGTGAATGCTATCCTCGCGCCTATTTTAGAAAAACTCCTGAAGTCCTTCAGATGGTAAAGCTACTGAATAAGCGGATGGAGTTGATTATGAATTTGCGCGCGAAGCCCTACGAGCTGAAAAAACAAGTCAATGGAGACATTGTAAAGGAGAATTTTGATGTATCTAACAGCTGAGTTGCTACGAAAATATGGCGCGAACCGGGAGAAAGTCCAAGAATTTGTTGGAAGATTTCCAAATGGTGTTGAAGCACTAGACTTTCTTGAAGAAATTGGTCCCGAAGCTATTGCTGGCGACTATAGTCCGTGGCTTGAGGCATTATATTGGGGCTACCGAATGCTACCTTGGACTACCAAAGAAAAAGAGAAATACTGTGAAGTTTTGAATATTGATAGTTCTTCTAGCGTCTATGAAAGTTATGATGTAGAAGAAAGTGAAAAAGTTATTCATTCTGACCACATTTATCTGAGTGGAAACATTGACAACTGTAGTGATATTAGAAATAGTAATTATGTTGCTTCTAGTGCTACAGTTGAAGGAAGTGATGGCGTCCTAAAGTCAGAATATATTGTGAATAGTAGTCTAATTGATACTGGAATGGACATTCAAAGTTCAAAAGAAATTTATAAAGCATCACATGTGAAGAAAAGTCAGAAGTGCGCGCGAGTCGATAGTATTGAGAATTGCGTCGGAATTTTCAGTTCTTTTGGATGTGAAGAGGTCTATTACTCTTCTTTTATGAAGAATTGTCATCATTGTCTTTTCTGTGATGATATTGAGGATGCTTCTTTTAGAATCTTCAACCAACCAGTGCCTGAGAAGGATTTCTTTGTAATTCTTTCGATGGTTGAGAGCTATTTTGATAACAAGCTTGAACCTCTGATTGAAACTACAGTAAATGACGAATTTTATTTTGGCCTTGATTGGCATGTTTCGACTCATTTTACAAAGATTTACAGAAGCCTGTCGCAGGAGGTTTTCAATCAACTTTATAGACTACCAGGTTATAATGACTGGCTGATGTATCAGATTACATTGAATACTCGAAGTTTTCGAGATTTGAAAAATAGCTAAATTTTGAGTATAATATTTATACAAAATGGTTGAGGAAAGGAAAGAGGAAATGACTTATTATTGGAAGACAGAAGTAGCAATTCTTGAAAATCGTATCCATCTTCTTGAGCAGCGCGGAGATAATGTATCAATTCTCGCAAAGCTAAAGCGACGATTGAGAAAGCTATTATCTAGCTCTTATTGAGCTATTTGGCGCACGACGGAAACTTACCGTGAATGTCCGAAGTGGCCTCAGTTGGGAAGGCTTACCAGCTTTATAAAAACCGAGCGACCAAGACAAAGTATTAGCTACACTTTGAGGAAGCAAAGAGGTGGGCGGGAGTCGGCTCTCCCGTAGCTAGAAACCGATTACAGGGTTAAGCGCAAGACGCTTAGGCCAAGCTATGATGTCATATTTCCGGGGCAATTTCGGTAGTATGACGGAGCTTTTGTCGAGGGTTAGGAGATTTCCACAGATTGCCTAGGGGTCTACCTCGTAGGAGACTACCGAAAGAAAATCTCCATCTTTATCCTGCCTTAGCATAACGGTAGTGCAACCGGCCTATACCCGGCATAAGGCTCCAGATTAGGGCACGATCTCGGTTCGAATCCGAGAGGCAGGACCAAAGGTATCCAAACTACCTTAATCGTTTGGTGGGGACTCAAGTTACTCAAGTTAGGTCAGCTTGACATCCAACAGTAAGGACCTACGACAGGTGAGAATGACGGATTAGTCCTTTCTTGAATAAACAGAACCTGACCCATTGGCGCCAAGGGTGAACGCTGCTTGAAGGTAAAGAAAGGCAACAAATTCTATATGGGAGTGTAGCTCAGTTGGTTAGAGCGCATGATTGTTAATCATGATGTTCAAGTCCTTCTATTCCCGCCAGCGCCTATATCAGTCTAGGTCTTGAAATGATATAGAGACCAATAAATTATCTTTTTAGAAAGGTAATTTATCTGATGAAAAGAGATCATCAACTCTCGGCGAATTGTAACTTGACGAATGTGTCTCTTGACACAAAAAGTAGCAGGTTCGTCTCTGCGCTTAATCTACTGAACTGCAATGTTGATGTAAGCAGTAATTAGGTTCCCAAACCAATTCAGGGAGATTAAGAAAAAGTTTGCTTATTTAGTGGAAAGAGGGTTGGAGGGGCACAGCAAGTAGAATAAAAGGACCTATCCAGAATGCCAAGATTGACACCATAGAATGCTGTCAATGAGAGCATCCGTATTAGACCACGGTGAAGCGATGTTATGATGATAGGAATTGGGACTATCAAATTCCATCTAATACCGGTATACATCTGGTTGTGTAGGTAGGCAACAAATTTGAAAGCTAGTATAGGATGTGCCGAGGAGTAGAAGTAACTACCTCTGTCTACTGTGTATTTCTGCTAAATAAGTTCAACTTTTTACTAAGGAGTTTGAAAAATGAAAACAATCACTTTTATCTGTTATGATAAATATCCAAAAACAACCAAAAGGTCTCACATTTTTAAGAAACGATTTTCTTCTTTAGCAAATGTTGCTAAATTCCTGAAAGCTTCAAATAAAATCTATTTGAACGATCCGATGAACGAATTGTCTAAAGACGAATTAAGAATTCTTTCAATGAAACTTCGATCGTTAAATAAAGTGAAGTCGTAGTTCAGTCGATAAAGAATTGCATTTAAACGACTGGTTTAAGTCTTTGGTGGAATATCAAAATATAGAGTGATACCCAAGAGGTTAAAGGGCTCTCTTGCTAAGGGAGTGGGTGTGTAAAAGCACGCGAGGGTTCGAATCCCTCTCACTCTGCCAAATGATGGCAAGTAGTGCGAATAGAAAAGATAAGAACGAAATAGTACCTTTTGTGGTGGATAAACCTATTATTCACTTATTGAATCTATTGGAGTCACGCACGGCTCCGCTTGCTATCATTATCAACGGATAAAATTTGTTGTGAGCAAACTTACAAGTTACCTTTTTGACCTCACAAACAATTATACAAGCATATCTTACGCGCAAACTAGATATAACTCCCTCTGGGAGAAAGGTGATTGTGCGGCCGGTTAGCGTTCCTGTCTAAGTTCAAAGCGTGTTATATCCCCTTTTAGTGTAATGGTTAGCACAGCAATTGAGGGCAAGAGTGGTTCGATCCCACAGAGGGGATTCAAAGCTAAATTATCTTTTCTCTATAGAAAAGCTATTGATGTCGAAAACTACCTAATATAAACTGAAAGGAGATTTTTATGGAAAAGATTTTTGAACTCTGTAAAGAACGTGACATCCGGTGTCATTTCAGTTATTGGAAGTTTGATGATTCTATTCACTTTATTTTCACGAGGACATTTGCCGAACAAGATTGTAGGCTTATGCAGGTCGTTTCGATCAAGGATATTAATAATAATTCCGATATTATCGGACAGTACATTGTAGAACTTATTGAAGACAAGCTGTCAGATGAGAATTGTAGAAAAATGATTCTCGATAAAATTGAAAAGCTTCTTTGAAATCTATTTTTATAATAAGAAAAACAGGCACATTACTTCTCTACTACATACATCCCTAGCGGTTGTTATGCTGAGACCGATGGCGCGACGGTCGTTTATAATATCGCGCCATTTGTCTAAAATGCGGGTGTAGTATAATGGTTATTATGTCTGCCTTCCAAGCAGAAGATGGGGCTTCGATTGCCCTCACTCGCTCCACCGCCCCATGGGAAGTTTGCCTCCAATAAGTCTCATGACCACTACTAGATTGCACTAGTTGACTGAATAAAGGTGGTTTTATATGCACTTGTAGCTCAGTTGGTAGTAGCAATTGCCTTTTAAGCAATGGGTCGGGCATTCGAGTTGCCCCAAGTGCACCATTTTATTTGGAATCAATAGCTTGTCCACCTTTGGGCGACCCGTAATAGCCGGACTTTTGAAAATTTCTTCTCGTAAATGTTTGAAATTTTTCTGATTTTTTGATATAATATTTACAGAAAGTGAGGGAAACGAAAATGGAAACTGAAACTCCGTGGAAGCCCGAAGTAAAGAAGATGTCTCCCGAACAACTTGAGAAGTGGACGGCGCTCCGTAAAAAGTGTCAAGTCTTTCCTTCTCGAAAACCATATTCGCGCAAAACCAAACATAAAAATCGTGAAAAAGAAGAAAACGAAATTTGAAAAACTTCTAAAATTTTGGTATAATATTTATACAAGATGAGAGAGAGGAACTGGTCTTTTCCTTTCTACCAGTTCCTCTCTCAGAAAGTCCTAATGTGGCTTACTTGAAAACTATCCGATGTAGTTCAACTGGTAGAACGCCGCTTTGGTAAAGTGGAGATGACGGTTTTAAACCGGCTTTGGATGATTAGTAAGCAGTCCCAAGCCTGCATAAACACAGAGGGAGACTAATAGTGGTATTACAGTGGCCAATGTAATATCCAAAATTTCGAGACAGGCAAGTCTTCAGGCAGTAGATGTCTGATAAAACAACGACGGCGAAGGAGTCGCGACCTTCGGAGGAGCCGAGATAAACCTACAGGGGCCGCCATCGGAGAAAAGGAATTTGTTAGTCAAATCAGTTTCGTGGTTCTGAAACTCAAAATCACCCCGCGCAGTCCCTATGGCGCAATATAAATAGGATAGGCGCTATCTGACATGGCGTGACGTTCAGAAGTTTCGATGCGTGGGCTTACCTATAAAACTCATGCTGGGTCTTTGGAGCCTTTTACCTCCTGTGTGAAACAAAAGGCTCGTATATGGCACTGTAATCCAATTGGCAGAGATAGCGGATTCAAAATCCGTAAAGTGTGGATTCGAATTCCACCAGTGCTACCAGAAATTCGTGTCCCGCTAAGCTCTGTAATGATTGTGGCGAGGCTAAGGCGTTGGCAGATAAGGGGCAACCGCACGAATTAGAATATTGCGCGGTCATCTAATGGTAGGATAGAAGGCTCATTACCTTCCAATGCTGATTCGACTTCAGCCTGCGCACCCATTCGCCTAGGCGAAACTCTCGTAGAGGATGGATTTTACGGTTCAACTACCACCGGCTTCCGAGCCCGACCATTATGGCTGACAACGAAGATATGTGGCTTTGTCATTTGCCGAGAGTATAATAAATAAAAACGAAAGCAAACCGTTTATTTGTTCCCTGAAAATAAAATATCTTAGAACTCGATGACAAACATTCTGTGACTAGGAATGTCGAGGCGTTTTGGAAAAGGGCGGCAGACAACGAACAAGGATACTTGTGGATACTGGCCGGCGTGCGTGACGTGAGTTGCGTGCCAGAGAGGATGAACTCCCAACCCTAAGAAACGGCATCGAGACTAACGCAAGTAAAGGTAGGACGCGCGTCGCTGGCGTAATAGAGGCTTTCAAGATAATTGAGAGCTGAATCCTAATCTCCCTTAGTTGGTGACTGTGGGTGGATCATTTGATTAGGAAATAACCACAAGCCAGTTTGTTGTGAAGCGAAGAAATTCGTGTATAAGACGTGTATGTGGCCTCTGAGTAGCCAAAGACAAGCACAATAATGATTATTGATAATAAAAATCAAGAACTTGCTGAATGGCTGGTGAAAGGTTCTGGTAATCAATCCAGAAGAGACTACGCGCACGAAGGTGCGGCCATGGGAAGTATGCGCGGGACGCTGCGTATGCTCAGCCCCATGGTGCTCTTGACTGAATATACTTGAAGTTAGTTTTCGGTAGGTTGAAGAACCCATAGATATTTTATTTTCAGGGAACAAATCCCTTTTGACGGAAAGGAACGTCAAAATTTTGAAATGATAGGAGAGGAACTATTATGGCAAGATTTTATAGCGATATTACAAACAAACTCTACGATAGCATGGATGACCTTGAAGAGGCTGAAAAGAAGATTATCGCAAAACGAGAAGAGAAAAGAGCGACAGAACAGAAG
>ERZ773113.491-NODE-491-length-20933-cov-3.613948_pt1 | contig 20933 bp, 14 predicted proteins | sample MGYA00580565_ERZ773113 | MGnify/ENA primary metagenome ERZ773113 (study PRJEB29015, sample SAMEA2737827) | human gut metagenome | biome: human gut; feature: human-associated habitat; material: faeces | place: China | collected 2012 ...
TCTCTGACCAACCTTGTATTTGCCTACTTTATCCCAATTAATAGCAAATTTCTCCTCCTCAATAATTTTTTTAATGAGACTAATTTTTGGAATGTCCTCTGCTTTCCCTGAAAAGGTTATGTCGTCTGCATATCTTGAGTAACTAACACCCAATTTATTAGCTAATCCCAATAATCGTTTATCTAATCGTTTACAGATAATATTTGAGATACCAGGACTCGTAGGTGCGCCTTGAATCAATACTGGTTCCATATAAAATATATATGGGTCATTTGCATGATCGGGATCATTATTAGACATAACTTCAATCGTTGATGCAGTGCATATCTTTGCAAATTCAAATGCTACATTATGGGCATAATCTAATGATTTAAACACACCGTAAACCCGTCTTTCATTGATTGTTTCAAAGAAGTTGGAGAGATCAAGGTTTAAAATAACTTCCTGATTTTCGTGTATCTTAGCATTATCTAATATTGATCGTTCTTTGACAAATCCTGTAACACACGGGCCAAACTGTATTTTATCTAGAATATTTATTTTTATCCACTTTTGAAGTTCTTTAATATCTCTATATGGCGCCATTATACTTCTATAACCACCCCTCTTTTTGGAAATAAGATAGTGTGAGTAGTGATAATTTCTATTGGCAACAATTGATTGGAGTTTAGAATATTCAATACCACAAAGCAATGCAAAATGTTTCGGTGAAAAAATTACTGGCAAGTTGTTTCGCATTAGATTATCGGCATAATCTAATGTGTCTCTAACAAAAGAAAGAGAATGATTCTCTGACCTTGCCTTTCTCATATATAAGTTTCGAGGGAAATTCATTTTCGATTTGATTACTCTATTTTGAATTTGAACGAAGTGAATAGTGTGCGACCCGAGTGCCCGCAGGTGTTGCACACTAATCAGTATAATGTAGCTTAATTAACTCCGAAGCCAAACGGGCTCAAGAGGTCTTTTTGTAAAGAAAGACACAGCTAATCAAATCTACTCATGAATTTCCCCGAAACTTTTTAGGTACATATATAATTTCTTCTGTTATCATTAATGCTTCACTGATATTATTCTTTTGAAATCTTGACTTCTTTTGTATTTCATCAAAAATACTAATCGCCAAATCCGTCAACTTTTCATCGGCATCAAACAAGTTTTTTGCTTGCCCTTGTTCTATAATTGCATTGTATGAGTCAATATTCAGTCCTAATTTTTGACAAATAGACAACGGTGACCTATGTCTCTTTTTGAGAAATATAATACTCACTAATTGCATCGTATCTTTGTCGTATTTCTCTTCCCAATCAAACAATCCTCTATTTAGGCCTAACTTAAACATTAAACTAATCCAATAGTATTGACTTTCTCTAAACTGCTTTGATCTTTCAATCAATAAGCTACCTCTTCTGGGAAATAATGGGATCCATTTTTGATCTGAACCCTCTACTTTAGAGTCCGCCCAGATTATTGGAAGTGTATTATTAGGGATAGAGTGATCAAATCCTATAAGGGATTGTGAATTAATATATCCAAGTGGGTGAAGTTTAGTTTTTTTGTCTTTGTATTTTTGTTCGGGATACAATTTACTTCCATATGTAAAGCAAAAGTCCCTTATAATAGTCATTTGTGGAAAGTATCCAAATACAGATCCTCTTTTAATAAACGCTGCACATCTCTTATTTCCAAAAACAAGGATATTTGATTTCTTAAGATTAGCCTCTGCCTTTTCCATATAAGCTACAGTCAACGCACACACATTAACAGGATTTGGCAGTGATAACTTTATGCTATTGTAAAAATCGACAATTGACCCTCCAGTGCCAGCAAAGTCATCAACAACCACCACAACACTATCTTCTGTTATATTTGGAATGTCACTGTTTTGAATAATTTTTATTTTTTTATTATTCGAAGCTACCGGAGTTTTTTTAATATAATACGCCATTGCAGCACCGCTTTTGCCTATTTTACCTAAAGGTAGTATATAGATATTTTTGTCTGGATATTGTTCATTGGCTATTTTCGACAAACCTAAATTAAACTCTTTTACAATGTCGTTAGTAGAGAAAAATTCAAAATGATTTAATACAATCAAAGCTTTTTTCCGATCTTCAGCATCAAAATTCTCAAGCCAAGCAAGCACGTCAAAAGGAGAAATAACATTATTAAATCTCACGCAGATACTCTCTATTATATCTTGATACTCTTTCACCATAAACAATTAGTGTTGAGCAAAGATACTAAATATCATATAGCTCCCAAAATATAATTAAGTAAATAATTATATATCACTTATATACGACAAAAATCCCTACTCTATATAGAATAGGGATTAATCTTAATTTCATTTGAGAGCATATCATGCTACTCTTCTTTGTTAGAATCATTCTGCCAACTGATGCTGAGGTCGTAGCGTTGCCCGAAGTTGTCATAGACGGTGAGGTCGATGGCTTGTTGGTCGGTGCAGTTGGAGGTGTAGTAGAGGCGGAATGTTTCACGGTCGAGCGGATAGGTGTCGTTGGGAAAAAAGATTGTACCATCGTCCATTTTCAGAGTTCCAACGCCATCGGGTTGGAAGTAGCCGATATGGAATTTTGCCTCTTTGTAGTTGCCGGATTTGTTGAGTTGGCAACGGATCTCTGCCGTTTCGCCCTGCTTGATACGCTTTTGGACAGGCATTGTGGTGAGTGTGAAGTCGTATGCTTGTAGCACGTCCAATTTGTCGTTGCAGGAGGTGAATAAGAATGCTGTTGCAACGATTGACAGCACTGATAGAATTAGTATTTTCATTGTCGTAATTAGTTTATGATGAATTTTAGCCCCACGCCAAATTGAGTGTGGAAGTGTCCGATGGAGCTGCCCCAAAGCACCCGTTCTCGTGCATTGAGCAGTAATACTATTTTGTCGGACAGATAAGTTTCAAGTTCTAATGTGATTGCACCACCGTAGATAAAGGAGTCTTTATTTCGGAGTGTTGCACCATCTGGCAATAACTCTGACCATCAAAATCCATAGTTTGATAGTCAATTGACATTCCATATTTTTCAACTATATTTACAGCATCTGCATAACTCTCTGCACCAGTAACCAATGGTTCTCCATGCTTATCAATGTACTTATCAAATTCTAATTCCTCAATGGTATTAATCTCTGATCCATTCAACTGCCAAACAGTAAGCCATATAGGACCAGGTGAACCTCCTGACGAAGCTCTATTAATTAAATAACCATCTCGATAATACAAATGTCCAAAAGTTCCGACCATATTGCCAAGGGAAATCAACCCATCCGCTGTATATGTATATGACTCTCCATCATGACTTCCCCAATCACTAATTATCAATTCCGGGATTCCATTATCATCAAGATCATACAAATATCCCCATACATAACTATACTCATTTTTTACACTTTGTATTTTCTCTATGTATGCATCCTTCCATTCTCTTTCTGATATCTGCGACTTTTCTCCACCACTTTCAAGATTTGTTGAACTCTTTGCAGAATTATCATCTACTGTTGAGATTTCTTCAGTTGTTGCCATTGTATCTGAAATATTGTCTTTCTTATCACTTTCTATTGTCTCAGATTTTTCTGTATTTATCTTCTCGCTGTTTTCTGTTGTAGTGATTGCTGTTGAATCCTGCAATTGTTCTATATCTTTTTTCGCATCAGCTACCTTATTCTCTATAATTTTACAACCAGTCAAACTAACCACCATGCTGATTGACAATACTGCTAAACAACAATTTTCCAGTGTTTTTCTCATATGGCCTCCTGCTATCCTTATTTTGTAATTCTGCTTTGTCTGGATACACCCTTTGATCTTAATATCTTTATATATGCATTCTTTTTCTTCACTGGTACTTTTATATTTGCCTTTTTAAATATATTTGAAAAAGCAGATTTTCCAACGGAACTGCTCTTCAAAAATGATGTTTTTATCACAATCTTCTTTAAGCCCCGACAATTTGCAAACGATTGTGAACCTATTATTCTTACATTTTTGCCTATTACAACAGTATTTATAGAAGTACATCCATAAAATGCCTTGCTTCCAATCTGCTGAATATTACTACCAATTACAACCTTTTTAAGATACTTTCTATTACTAAAAGCTTTAGGAGCAATTGATGTTACCTTGAACCGCTTTCCTCCGATCACTACTGTGTCGCCAATAATTAAAGTATTAAATTTTTTATAACTATTTTTATATGTTGAGCCCAGCAATGTCACTGTCCCTTTGCCATTTAAGGAAGCATTTGTTATCTTGTATTTTAGAGAACCTACTTTATAAGTACCTCCCAAAACTATCTTAATATCAAAATTTTTTGTAATACTTCCTGCATAATTTCCTTTTCCAGTAATAACAATCTTGGCTTTTCCAATATTTCTGTTGTTTTCATATTTCAAGGTATAATCACTGCCAAGTGACAATTTCTTTCCACATACAGTAACCACAATACCTGTCTGCTTTATCTCATTTCCTGTGAATATCCTGTTACCTATACCTGTTATTGTTGTATTTGCAGACTTATCTGTTATGTTTATATACTGTGATGGCCTTGTCATGAACTTGCATACGCCATCAGCAGCTTCATCTGCATACTTCTGTGCAGTTGATCCCTGATAACAATAGTAGCATCGACCATCTATCCATACAGGCATATTATCAAAAGCTCCATGGCCAATCTGCATATTATAATTTTTTATAACAATTTTTTTTAAATAGCTACAATACCCAAACGAATGATCTCCTATCCGTATCACATTCTCTGATAAAGTTATTTCTGTTAATATACTAGCGGCAAATGCATTATCATCTATATAGGCAACAGAATCTGGTATAACTATTTTGTCCATATGCACACCTTCAAAAGCACTCTCACCAATCCGTTTTATACTTTCAGGTATTATTGAGGCTCTACATGCGCTGATAATCTTATTACTCTTTGTTTCTACTATTGAATTACAATTGTTTCTACTATCATATTTTTTATTTGCACTACTTACCCTAATTGACGTAAGAGAAAAATCCGACATAGTTATGGCACCCTTTATGTTTGTGACCGAAGCTGGAATATATAGACTTTTCAGCTCATTACACCATGAAAATGCACCTCCACCTATAACTGATAAGTTCTCTGACAGTGTAATACTTTCAAGTCTGGCGCAATTTGTAAAAACTCCGCTGCCTATCTCTGTCACACTTTGTGGTAAAACTACTTCTTTAATATTACAACTATAGAAAGCTGTGTCACCAATGTATGCCAAATTATCCGGTAAAATAATATTCTCCAAACCTGATGCCTGAAATGACGCCGCCTCTATTCTAGTTACAGACACTGGCAAAGTAATTTCAGTAAGATCTTCTACACATTCAAAAGCCCTCTTTCCTATAGCCGTTATTCCCGAAGGAATACTGCTATTTTTGCAACCACTGATCAAAACATTATCCGATTTTCTTATAATAGCATTACAGTTATTTCTACTATCATAAAATGAATTACTTTCATCAACTGTTATCGACTGAACATCACCGCAGCCTGCAAAAGCTCCACTTCCAATTTCTCTCACAGAGGAAGGAATATTTATCTGTAACAATCCGCAATACTCAAATGCCCCATCCCCTATTGATGTAACACTATATGGGATAGTTATTTCTTGCAACTCACTTATATTTGCAAATGCTTTTTTTCCTATTTGCTTTACGCCATAAGGTATTTTCAATTTACATATATATGAATTACAATTAAACGCCTCATCTCCAATTGCAGTTACCTGCATTCCATCAATTGAACTTGGTATATCTACTTCTGACGAACTTCCATTATACTCATTTATTGTTATTGTTCTCCCATCTGCATTTACACTATATATGTAGACGGATTCACCATCTTCGTCAGCCATAGCTGTTACCGAAAATAAGCATATAAACATAACTGTCAACATTATTACTTTATAAATTTTTTTCATTTATCTCATCCTCCCAGTTATACTCTTTTAAATATCACTTTATTCGAAACCCTCGTTTTTTTTATCATCCTCACATATACGCTATATTTCTTTCTAGGCAATTTAAATACTGCTTTTTTGTAAATTGACGAAAATGCTTTTTTCCCAACAAATTTTAAATACATTGTTTTGATTGTAACCTTATTCAACCTTACACATTTTTCAAAAGCAGATGCACCTATCACTTTGACTCCCGGTCCAATATTTACACCAGACAGATATTTGCACCCTTTAAAAGCATTTTTTTCTATTGAAGTAATATTGTATTTCATATTACCTACAACTATACTGCTTCCAATATTTACAGTTTTCAACTTACGTGAATTTTTTTTGTAGGTCGATCCTATAACAGAAACCTGACCTTTTCCATTTATAGAGGCATTAGTAACTCTATATTTTAAATTTCCAACAGATATCGTTTTTCCAACAGGCAACACAATATCAAATTTTTTTTTTAAACTTCCACTATAATTGCCTTTACCTGTAACTGTTATACTTGCATGTCCAATATTCTTATTATTTAAATATCTAACTGAATAGTCCTTATTTAGAGCTAATTTTTTCCCGTTTACTTTTACAATGAGACCTGGTTGTGTCTGCATTTTGCCATTATAAACTTTATTAACTATGCCTGTTACTCTGGTCTTTGATGTAGTTTTACCCAAATCAATTTTTTCAATTTTCATTATACTGTAGTTTAATCCGTTACTTTTTGCATAAAACAGTGCTTCGGAATTTTCGTAGCAAAAAATAACAAGATCATTATTGCACTCACTAAATGTATAATCATATAAATATGTGTCTTTTGACTTGATAACTATCTTTTTCAAATTTATACAATATCCAAATGCATTATCGTAAATTGATTCTATGTTTTCTGGTATAGTTATACTGCTAAGTCCTTCACAATAATAAAACGCATATTCACCAATTATCTTAATATCGCTTGGTATGATCGTACTTCTGCATCCAGCAATCAAAGTCTTTTCTTCTTTATCAATTATTGCATTACAATTATTTCTACTGTCATAATATTTATTTCCACTATTAACTACTATTTTTGTCAACTTATCACAATCAGCTACTATTCCAGTTCCTATGTCCTGTACATTTCTTGGTATTGTTATAGCTGTAATATCTGTTTCCTCAAATGCCTCTTTACCAATCTTTTTTATGCTGTCTGGTAAAACAATCTTATTAAGTTTAACACAAAAACCAAATGCGCATTCTCCGATAGTCGTAACCTTCGAAGGTATATTGATTTCTGTAATATTATGACACGATACAAACATATAATCTGGCAAAACAGTTATATTTTCTGGTAGATGTATCCTCTGCAGATTTTCGCACCACTCAAAAACACTACATCCAAGCGATGTTATACTATCAGGAAGTGTTATCTCACTAAGCGATGAACATTCTGAAAATGCATACTCCCCCAGATTCTTTATATTCTTTGAAAAGCTTATATATGTTAACGAAGAACATCTTGTAAATGCACTATCCCCTATTGATATCACATTATCACTCATAAATATTTTTTCAAGATAACTGCACCCTGAAAATGCACCTCGCCCAATTTCTGTCACATTTGATGGTACAACAAATTGTTTAAACTCAGCCCCAGAAAAAGCATATTCACCTATTTTTTTTACGCCTGATGGTATTACCGTTTTTGAATTTCCCCATAACAATGTTCCCGTTGCAGTCTCTATAATTCCATTACAATTATCTCTGCTGTCCAAAAATTTATTTTTCGACGAAACACTCACCGTAACAGGTATTAAATTTGATGAACCGAATTCCTCAGGTGTACTTTTTTCAAAAACACTACCATTTAGTTTTCTTACATTTTCTGGTATCCATACAGATGATATGTTTGTATATCCAAATGCGTTGTCGCCTATTTCCTCAAGACTATCCGGCAAAGTTATTACAGAAAGATCCATACAATCAAAAAACGCTGTTTGCCCTATCACTTTCAAAGTATTTGGTAATGAAACACTCGTTAAATTGTACATTCCCTCAAAAGCACTTAAGCCAATCTGTTCTACACCATTAGGAATTACAATATTGGAATTGCCAAGAATCCCTTTGAACGATTCTTCACCTATTATGGTAACCTTTCTCCCCTCAATAGATGCTGGTATGTACAAAGGATTGTTATCCACAATTGTCCATCCCGTTTCCGGATCATACTCATCTTCTTTCATATACTTGGTGATGGTGACCGTTTTTCCATCAGCATTTATCTCATATTCATAGTCACCGTATGTTTCTGCATGAACATTGATCAATGACGCAATACTACCAACAACAAAAACCACACCAATAATAAATATCCTTCTAATCCAATTCATGTCACCATCACCTCATATCTTTATCTTTTCTTATTTACTGAAACAACTCATTCAGCATATCATCTAAAGATTCTCCAGCCTGTCCAATTCCATACTCGATAAGTTCTCTCTTCGGGCATGATGCAGCAGACATATAAATATAGCTGAACAACAACATTGCAACTACAGCCAACACAATAGCAACCGTTCCTATATTTTTTATTTTGGCATCCTTTGTAACATTTTTTGATAATTGAACTATTCCAAGTATTAAACCGACAAAGGCAAATACTGCAATGAATTCAAATGAGCCACCCCAATTATTTATATAAACTACACATGCTGGTGCAAAATGTTGTGCATCTGTAGCCAAGATATAAATAAGTGATATAAGACATACCAAAAATGCTGTGCCCGCAAAAATTAAACCAATTGTTCCCAATGTACACGACACTTTCTGTACAAACTGACCATTATATTGATTATTATTGACCTGATTTTGAACAGATGCTTCGCTATTTCCAGCGTTATAGCTATCTTCAGAACCGCCTCTCACTGTTAATTGTGGCTGAGCGGCTGCCTGAGATGCCGACATCTTCTGAGTTGCTCTGTCATCGTCATCATCATCATAAATATCCTGATCACTTGCCCCTCGTTCATTTTCAAATCTCTGAGGTGCGATAAGCTGGATTATCTCATCAGTACGACCTAACTTAATAGTGTCTCCTCCATTCAGATACTCCACGCTCCCCTGCTGCATTCTCTTAACATTATTTATGTATGTGCCTGATGAAGAATAGTCACTCACAGCAAACCTTCTATCATTTGGATTATATTGTATCGAGCAATGCTTTCTACTTATATTTTCATTACTGAACACAAAATTTGATACTGCGGGATTTCTTCCTAACACTATTGCTGTAAACGGTGTCAATTCGATTTCTGATCCGGCATACTGCCCGGATAAAAATTTTATCTTTGCATTATTATTCGCCATATATACTCTCCTCTTACACCCATTGCCTACATATCGCTATATTTAAATTCTTTTCTCTTCAAAGCGCATATTGCTCTCTGAAATTCTGCTACTTCATACAACGAAATATTTTTAATTGAGAATGTATATTTTCCTCCTGGGAAATGAACAACAAACCAATTTCCCCACAGTTTTAAGTATGTATACGCCTGTATAAGTGTCAGCGCAAGGAATGGCAAAAATGTAGCAGCAACACCTGTAATCGACATTGAAATAATACCTACAACAAGCCAAACTCCCGCCATAACCAGACTCCATATAGGATTTCTCTTCACTATCGATGTGCCTGTAACCTCATCAAGCTCTACTACATCTCTTGAATATGCATATGATATAATTCCTTTATGCTCATTTATGTATAATCTTCTATTTGTAAGCACTGCCTTATTCTTAAGCAAACCTTTTCCAGTAAAGAAATTGAGTACACGATCATTAGACAATGTAAGCACTTCTTTTTCATCATCTTCTACCAGATAATCTTCAAATATAGATGCACCATTATCTGGTCGAGGTGTGTACTTTTTAGACAATCTTTTGATAACTCCCGTCCTCTTAGGTGTACTGACATTCGTATTTACAAGCTGTGCAGAAAACGTAAACACATTGTCTGAATGACCAAGCTTAACTTTTGCTCCATTATCTATATTTACTGTCTGCTGTGGTCCCAACTCATTACCATTTACTGTTGTTCCCGATGTTGAATAATTTAGTAAACTCAGCCGTCCTGTATTTTCGTCAAATGTTATTGCACAATGAACCCTGCTTACTCTGTCAGACTGGAAGAAAATATTACAATTCGCTCCATTTCGTCCCAGAACCTGCTGCTTACCAGGCTGAAGATCTATACTACTTCCCTGTAATTCTCCCTGAATAAATGTAATTTTACCAGTATACATATTTACTCCTCCTCACTCTGTAATCCATCATCCCAGCTAAACTTCTTTCCACAGAAAGGTATAAACGCCAGCTTTGTCTCGCCCACAAGTATTACATCATATGCATTGAGTTCTTTTGATCCCAAAACGACCTCATCATTTAAGTAGAACAGACCCCTGGAATCTCCAGGCTGAACAATAAACTTTCTCTGTCTTGGCTCATATACGATTATCGCATGCTTATCTCTTGATACTGTTCTATCCTTTGCAAGAACTATATCCTGATTTGCATTTCTACCTATAAAGTTTCTTCCTGTCTTTAATGGGAATCCAGTTCCTTTATCACTTCCCTCAATGCATACAACCCATCCTACAACTTCTGATTTTCCTGAACTTCCACTGAAACCTATTGTCACTGAATCATCATCATCTTTTTCCGGCTTGTTTTTTGCATCATTTATCATGTCTGTGAATGATGTATCGGCATCTGTATAATTTACAGTATCATCAGTCGCATTACTGGAAAGTGATGTTCCACCTGAAAATGCAGAATCATTTACCGGCTGAGTATATCTCATTGTCTGTCCCATACCTTCATTTGCACTTGCACAATGTGGACACATTGAAAACTTGTCCATATCATAGTAATGACCTTTCGCACATCTTGTTAAATTCATAAATTTGTCCTCCTCTTGATTGTATATTTATGACGGCGTCTTTCTGCCCTTTATCTGCCATATCTAAGCAGAATTACCGACGTATTATCTTGATTTCTCTGTGTAAGCTGCATAACAACCTTATTTAATCGTTCAGCTATCACCTGCATACTATTCTGATTATCCAAAACAATATCTAATATCTGTTCGTTGCTAAGTCTCTTATAAAGACCATCGCTGCACAATAGTATCAGATCATTTTCTTCCAGATAAAATGGCTCAGTGTTACTATCCGTCAACGAGATATTGCCCATTCCTAAATAACTTATAAGTGCTTCGGCCTGATTCTCCTGCATCTCGTACTCTTTCTCGGTTATCTGTCCATTTCTCAGCATTGTATCCAACTGCAGTCTGAAATTATGATCTCTGTTTATTGCTTGTATATCATTGTCTCTCACTATATAAATTCTGCTGTCACCTGCTGATATGAAATACATACCATTCCCTTTTGTAACAACGCACACTAAAGTACAACCGCCTCCCAATGCATTTCCATACTCATCCTCGAGATCTGCTACACACTCATCGAGACGTACAACTTCCCTCTCTAAGAATATTGGAACCTCACTAAAATCATTCACTGACTTAAAATCATTCACTAACATTTTCACCGCTGTATTACTTGCCAATTCACCACCGTTCAAACCACCCATACCATCGCAAATTACAGCTAAAGTCATTCCATTTTCATACTTTGCTACAAATAAAGCATCCTGTTGATAACTCCTTGTTCCTATTATTGATGACTGTCCGATTTCGATATGCAATGCATTTTCTTTACGATCTATACTTTCCCAGTTTATTTCTTCAGTAAGTCTGACTGTTGTAACTTCATTTTGTCTTGCTGCTTCTTCTCTCATAAATATGTCACTCCTACCTTAAAAGAACATTTCTGATTTGCCAGTGTTACCACACTTCCTTTATCTACAGAATATACTTGGTTTGGGTTAAGCTTGTACCCATTAACCCATGTTCCATTCGTAGATAAATCCGTAATGTATATCAAATCTTCTAGGCTGTCGTAGTATACCTCACAGTGCTTTTTACTTATAAATTCATCCTGTTTGAATATAATCTGGGCATAATTCTTGGTTCGGCCAACAATTACTCCTCTGTCCAGAGGTATATCAATGGTAGTACCTTCATTGTCTCCAGAAATAATAACTATGTATGGATGCGGAATTCGTCCATGTGTTGCAGAAATAAGGTTATCCGTAACCGCATGTATTCCGTTGGCCTTATTCTCATTATTCTTTTTTAAGATATCCGCATTTTGGTTATCATCATGAGAATATACAGTCTCATTTATCAGCCTCATATCTGATAAAAATTCATAAATAGTCTGTGTTCGTTCTTTATAATTTACTCTCAACGCTTTATATAAAGCATCAGTTACATACTCTGGAATGTCCTCATCATCCAGAACTATATCTTCACTGGATAGCAGTCTTTCATTAGGGTTTAATAACATCTTTCCCGTAAGAAGATAGTATACGGTCGCTGCAAGTGAATACACATCAGTAAATGTACCCTGCTCAGACTTTGATGAATACTGCTCAAAAGGAGCAAATCCAGGAGTAAGCATCACTGACAATTGTTCATTACCAGATAGTCTTTTTATATTTTTGGCATTTCCAAAATCAATGAGCTTTATTACACCGGTGCTATCCACCATAATATTGTCTGGCTTTATATCTCTATGGAATATATTCAATGCGTGAACCTGAATAAGCGCAGTTCCGACATCAAATAAAATTTTGTTTACATATTTAAACTTTAATTTACCATTTTCCCTAACAAGTTTTTTTAATGTAACTCCGTCAACATATTCCATCACATAGTATCCGGTGCCATTTTCTTTAAACCTGTCATACACTGATACAACAGATTCAACGCCTTGGAGCTTCCATAGAACATCTGCCTCTTCCATGAATCTCGTAAGGCCATGATTAAAAATTTCTATTTTCTCATCCGATACTGTTTTTACTTCTTTTCCATTTGATAATCTTACGGCGCTATCCCTCGGGAAATATTCCTTCACAGCGCACTTTTTGCCTTCTGCTTCGTCATATGCCACATAAGTTATTCCAAATCCACCTTGACCAATAATTTCATCTATACGATAGCGATTTGATAAATATGTTCCTTTACCCAATGCATATGTAATATTCATTCATATCACCACCTTACTATAATTCCTACTGCACCGATCATCAGTCTATCTCCCGAAAACAACTGATGTCTGTCAGTTATCTGCTTACCATTTAATTTTGTACTGTTTGTCGCAGTCATCAACGGCTGAACGAATAACTCTCCATTTTTACATTCCAATACAATATGCTGTCTTGAAACTGTAACTTCATTGATAAAAACGTCACAGGTGTTTGCCCTGCCTATAAATGCACTTCCATTTATATGAACATTTTTCACATCAGGCTTTCTTCCTATAACCTCTATCTGTACATCCATCGAACTATTGTAGTTATGTCCATTATCCATGCCTACATCATTATTATTTGTTATTTGTGCATTTTTTCTGTGTCGATCTATTTTGCGTTTTTTCTTCTGCCTATGATTAACAGTCAAAATAATCACTAAAGTAATAACAACAACCACAACTAAAGCTGAAAATATAATTATCAGCTTTCCAACTATTCCATTCGTCCACCATGACTTAAGCTTATTGATAAATCCATCGTTATTACTTCCATCGCCGCCATCTGTAGGGGTTGCAACACCATATAATTCTACTGATGTTACCTCAACGACTTCTGTTGTTGCATATCCCGTCCAATTGCCAGATGTTGTACTATTTTCTGTTATTGATTCCTCGTTATTAATTGAATAACCAATATTTAATCTTCCTGCTACATCTGTCTCTATATTTAGGAGCACATCATCAGCAGCTTCATCCAATGGTGCCGCATCAATACAATCCTCTTTAAAGAAGTTGTCTATCCCCTTCATCGAATCATATCTTTTACGTGTAGTGTCCGGAGTAGCCTTATATCTGGATATATCGACCCAATACACTAAACTATTACTTTCATTTAAAAGCTCCTTACTTTTCTTTTGTAACTTTTCCTGACCATCGGTTAGCAATATATACACATTTGTATTGTCAGTATTTTCTTTATTCTCCAATACAGCATACAATTCGTTATTAAATTCATCAGGATCCCTATTTTCAGAATCCACAAAATCATTAGTATTACGAGACTGACTGATGACATCCGACAGATTTACCACACCTGTATTATTCTTTATGGTCGTAAAATCTCCGGTTTTCTTTTCAGCTTCAGAAGATGTTATATAATACACCTCTATATTTCTTGTCAGATCTCCGCTTCTCTCTGCAAAATCACTAATTAGAGTTCCAACATATTCCAGATTTTTTCCTGAGTCATTTCTTGCATCATACTCGTCCAGATATATTGATCTTTTAAAATCCCAAAAAATATAATAATTTACGCCACTATCATCCGTTACATCTTCATTACTTTCACTAACCATAGTGTTTTCAGCACACGCAGTTATGACCGAACCTATTAACCCATTCATAACAAAGGCCATGGTTATCAGCACGCTCAGGCCTATTTTTTTTAAATATCTGAATAGACAGCTTTCACTCATCTCATCCACTCTCCATTTCCCAAATTTTATCGTAATAAAAGTTCTTCACTATATGTTCCGATACATATATGTGTTCCACCAGCAACTGAAACGACCTGTCCTTTTTTTGTTATTTGACCACCTGGAAGGATTATTCCATTTGTTGATCTGTCTTCTATTGTGTACAAACCAGTACCATTGTTGTAGCTTAGTCTGCAATGTGTACGACTGATGAAATCTCCCTCCATGATCAAATTACATGTTGCCGGATCCCTGCCTATAGTTATGATATTTCCATAATTCACAGCAATAATAACCCCTGCCAGATACCCTCTGACACCGATAATCGCACCTCCATCCTGTGGAACATGATTTAAAACCTGCTGTCTTGAATTGATTTTCTTAACATTCTCCATTTTTATCCTCTACTATTAGTATTCTGGGCAAATATAATTTCCGCTCTCATCTTTTTCATTATTACAAATTATCAGTGAAACCGATGTTCCATAATCGACCTCGGAATATGCAGAAACACCTTGACTTAAGACTGCACCATCATATGAATTAGGATCAGACCTGTACTCTATGCTTCCAACTGAAAGCCCCGCATCATACAACATCGATATAGCAGAATCTTCACTACATCCAGATAAATCTGGAACGATTGCTTTTGTCGGTTCATCATCTGGTTCTGGTGCTTCTGTCGTTTCTTCTTCAGTAGTAGTCTCCTGGGCTGTCGTAGGTGTATCCTCTGTAGTAATTTCTGTTGTTTCTTCTGTATCATTAGTTGCTTCTGAATTATCTTCAGAGCCATTGCCTTTACTCACCACAAGTTTTATAATTGTTTTTTCCTCAACCTCCGTATCTGGTTTTATACTTTGCGATATTACATGATCCTTCTCAACCTTATCACTCTGTTCATATTCGACCTCTATCTGAAGATTACTCTCATCCATAAGTTTCCGGGCATCTTCAAGGCTCTTATAAACTACATCAGGAACATGAGTCATTTTTACACCAAGAGAAACTTTTACCCCCAACACAAACCCCTGTTTTTCTTTTTCTCCAGACTTATGATTCTGCTTTATCACTTTTCCCTGAGCAACCTTGCTGTCATTAAGTGTTTCTTCCTTATATATGTATATCTTTTTCTCTCTTGCACACTTTCTTGCATTCTCCCATGTTTCACCAACAACATCTGGAATTGTAGTTTCTGCGCTCTCATCATAACTACTATTGCCAATAGATACTTTCAATAATATCTCTGAGCCTTTATCTACTTTTTCTCCTTCTTTATATTGTTGGTCACATATATAATCCTGAGCTATTTCACTTTCTTGTGTTTCAATCTTCGCATGCAGCCCCATCTTTTCAACTTGTTCCACGGCTTCAGTCTGTCCTAATCCAGTGAAATCTGGCATATACACCTGTCCTTTTCCACTCGATACAACTATTTCTACTGTCATACCTTTCTGTACCTGACTTCCACCACTTATATTTTGTGATAATACTGAGTCCTTAGGTATATCTTCCGACTCCTGCTTATCAACAATTTTCATATCTATATTTTCAGAGGCCAGTATTTTCTCAGCATCATCAACTGTAAGATTTATGACATTTGGCACTCTTGCATCCGATCTGTCATCCGAGGAAATAAATGAATCCCAATTTATTACACCAGTTACCAATAAGGTCCCAACTACCAGTACAGCTAATATTGATGCTGCTACCACTGCTTTCAACCATGTTGGCCATCTTCCAAGATCTCTGGATTTTGATGTTACACGATTTTTGTGTACAACATCCGTTGTCGTAAGTTCATATTCCAGTCTTTCCATATCCGGAGTTCTGTCATTGATTTCTATATTTAAAGCATTCAATATAGCATTCTCAACATTCTCTGATATGTTCCCTGCAAACTTTGATGGTAATTCCAGTGTATCTTTAGAACATCTCTCCATTGAATCGTCCGGAGTTACGCCAGTTATCATTTTGTACAAAGTTGCACCACAACCATATACATCTGTCCACGGCCCCTGTTCTCCACGGCTTCTATACTGTTCAGGCGGCGCATATCCCGGTTTAACTATAACCGACAGGCTTTTGCTGTGATTTGTTGATGTCGCCTGTCTTGCAGCGCCAAAATCAATAAGCTTTACCTCTCCATTTGAAGTTATGAAAATATTATCTGGAGCTATATCTCTGTGTAATATCCCTTTTTCATGAACCTTCTTCAAAGTCCTTATTATAGGTATCATCATATCAACAGCTTTTTGATAATCTATTTTACCGTTATCTAGGAGGAATTCTTTTAACGTTTGTCCCTCCAGATATTCCATAGCAATATATGCTGTATTATTTTCACGGAACACATCATACACATCTGTTATTCCTGTTGTTCCCTTAAATTTTGCAAGCCTCTTTGCCTCATCAATAAACTTTTCTATTCCTCCGTTAAACTGGTCAGTCCTATCTCCACTAAAGATAGATATCGTTGATGAGCCAACAGCCCTTGTTGCAAATTCAGATGGCAGATATTCCTTAATAGCTATTTTCTTCTCAAGACTATAATCATATGCCAGATATGTAACCGAAAATCCACCATATCCTATGGTTTTTCCTACAATATACTTCCCGCCAAGTATTACTCCCGGAGCTAAATGATATGGCTCTGCGGGCGGAGTATCCACCCTATATCCACAATATGGACATACGCTATCATTTTCATCAAACTTATTCATACATCCCATACATAATTGTTCCGCCATACCATACTGCCTCCTGTTACTTCCTAGTATTGTTCATATACATAATCTTGTTTTGTCTCAACCTGTCTTGTTGAGGATTCACTAACTCTAGATGTGCTCCACTCAGACCACGAACCATAAATTGGTTTTCTGTACCAGTATGTATATACCTTATTCACAGACCGGGTCTGATATCTGTAGACAGTACCCGTCCACGACCACTCACCAGTGCCTGAAACATTTCTGTAATTAACTTCTCCATTACTATTAAATACCCATCTTTCAGTCGAACTGCCAGGCCACTGAAATTGATTTGCACGTGATACTTCATCCCACGGAAGATAATATTCCCTCCTTCTAGATCCTGAATTCTGCCATTTATCATCAGTTCTTTCATAAGAACCATCAGCCCTGTATGTATCATATCGACCAAACACAGCGCCATCTTTCGCTTCTACATTACAGGTATCACTGGATTGTACGTAGTTTGAACTCCATTCAGTCCATCCTCCCCAGTTCCCATAAGACTGACTTTCTTCAGTTTTGTAATATGTATAACCACTTGGAGTGCTGTTACTGTTAGTCTTTTTTATATCATAATCCTGCACATCTCTATATCTATACATTGTCACAGTATCATTCGAACAAACTATCAATGATATCTGAGTTCCTTTTTTTACCTTCTGATTTGAACCAATACCCTGATCCAAAACTATGCCTGTACTAGATGATGAGGAAGATCTATATTCCACACTTCCAACACTTAATTCATTACTTTCCAGCATTGCTTCAGCCTGTTGCAAAGACATTCCAACCAGACTAGGCACATCTACCATAGAATCATCTTTTGATGGTTTTACATTCTCAGTTGTGCTTTCTGTCTTATTCTCTGTGCGCTGTTCTTCTGTAGCATGTTCTGTTTTTTTGTCCTCAGTGTTCTTATCTTCCTTCTTACTCTCTGATTTTTTCTCCGTTGTCTTCTCTGTTGTTTTTGTTTGCTCTGATGTTGTATTCTTCTTATCAGTATCTTCATATCTAGGTGCAGCATCAATCTTATCACTGCCCTCACTTATACACAGCGATACTGTAGACCATACTTTCACCTCTGTTCCCGCCTCAACGCTCTGGGATATTACATGATCTTTAGCTACCACATCACTCTTCTGGTATGTAACCTCTATTTTTATCTTACTGTCATTCATAAGTTTTGAAGCTTCATCAAAGCTCTTATATACAACATCTGGAACATGCGTTGTATTTATTCCGAGGCTCACATCAACGCCTAAGTCAGAACCTTCTTCCACCTTTGACTTAGCTTTCAAAGACTGTTTCATAACTATATCTTTCTCAACAGTATCACTGTTCTTTATATCTGATTTATATATGTATATTCTTTTATCAGATGCCATTTTTCTTGCATCATCCCATTTTTCACCTACAACATTCGGCACTTCTGTTTTCTTCGAATTGTCATACTCTTTTTTACCCAATGACACCGTAAGGTTAACCTCTGAACCTTTATCTACAGCCTCGCCATACTTGTACTGCTGTGCGCAAATATATTCCTTCTTTATTTCGCTCTCAGCCGTATCTGTTTTTACAAACAAACCCAGATCCTTCAATTCCTGTTCAGCTTTTTCTTTAGATAAACCAACAACATCAGGCATATACACCTGTCCTACGCCTCCAGATATTGTAACCTCTAACACCATTCCCCCTTTGACTTCCGTACCATAAGGAATGTTTTGTGACAAAACCGCACCTTTAGGAATCGTATCAGATTCAACCTGATCAACTATCTGAATCAGCATATCCTTTTCTTGAATCATTATCTCTGCATCATTGAGCGTTTGATTTACAACATTAGGCACCCTGACTTTAGATGTCGCCCCCGGTATAAACATCTTCCAATTTATCACGCCTGTGACCAATAAAGTTCCCAGCGTCAATAGTAAAACAGCCGCTGCAGGCACCGATATCTTTAACCATAATGGCCAACGTCCAAAATCCATTTTCTTCTTTTTAGCCTTTATTCTTGCAACTTCTTCATCCGTAGTAAGCTCATATTCCAATCTCTCCATATCTGGTGTTCTATCCTCTATCTCCAGATTCAGAGCATTCATAATTGCATTTTCCTGATTAGTCGTAATATCTATATTAAATTTTGATATATCTTTCAGTGAATCCTTCGCATCTCGATCCATCGAATCTTCAGGGGTAACTCCAGTTATCATCTTATATAACACGGCACCGCATCCATATACATCTGTCCAGGAACCCTGATCTCCCCTACTTCTATATTGCTCTGGTGGTGCATATCCCGGCTTCACTATTACAGATAAACTCTTGCTATGATTTGTAGATGTAGCCTGTCTTGCAGCGCCAAAATCAATGAGTTTTACTTCACCATTATTGGTCATAAAAATGTTATCTGGTGCAATATCTCTATGTAAGATTCCCTGAGCATTTACCGTCTTTAACGTTCTTATTATAGGAAGCATCATTTCTATCGCTTCATCAGGTGAAATCTTTCCGTTTTTTTCCAGATACTCTTTGAGTGTCTCTCCCTCAAGGAATTCCATCACTATATATGCAGTATTATTCTCTACCAACACGTCATAAACATCTGTTACTCCCGGAGTTCCACGAAATTTTGCCAATCGTTTTGCTTCATCAACAAATTTTTCTATTCCTCCACGGAATTGTTCTTCTCTATCACCTGTGAAAATTACAACCTGTGAAGATCCTGGAGATCTTGTTGCAAACTCAGAAGGCATATACTCTTTTATCGCTACCTTTTTATCAATACTGTAATCATAGCCTATATATGTTACAGAAAATCCTCCATACCCTATTGCTTTACCAACAATATATTTTCCTCCAATAACAGTTCCTGGAGTTAAATGATATGGCTCCTGAGCTGAAGATTCGGAATTATAACCGCAATACGGACATATACTGTATTTGTCATTGTATTTTTCCATACATCCCATACATATTCTTTCAGGCATCTGTATATTCTCCTTCCCACTTTACTGCTGTTTTATCTTCATGTTATCTGTGTAAGAATCTATAATCTGTAATTCAGTATTAGTATCCGTATATGACTTCAACGCAGATTTATTAACTGGTAATCCTTCAATTTTCTGCAATTTATCCACACCATTATCGCTATAAGATGTTCCTAAGAACAACGCTTCCTGAGCTCCCTGTTTTAACATATAGCTTATTAACAAAGAAGCCGCTCTGCTCTCATCATCACTGGTTGTTCCACTTATCGACAATTCATTAGTTGGTTCTACATAAACTGAATCACTTTCTATCTTCACGATCTTATATCTTCCAGCCCAACTGTCATTTACAAATTTATAGTCCTCCGTTGAACCGAAATAATATAATAATTTATCGTCAGATAAAAACTGCTTATATATTTCACTTCCACCTAATTTTTTCCATTCTTTTTTTCTTTTATCATCAATATTCTGACTATTCTCATCACTATTCAGCGAACTCAGAAGCATATCTTCCGCAGATTCTGATATATAGAAACTATCATCACTCATGCTTTCTATCTGCTTGTAGTCGCTTAT
>ERZ773113.495-NODE-495-length-20864-cov-6.848527_pt1 | contig 20864 bp, 29 predicted proteins | sample MGYA00580565_ERZ773113 | MGnify/ENA primary metagenome ERZ773113 (study PRJEB29015, sample SAMEA2737827) | human gut metagenome | biome: human gut; feature: human-associated habitat; material: faeces | place: China | collected 2012 ...
TTTGATGGATCTGTTAAAGAATAATTCCAATTTTTATATAATAAATCTTTATACTCTGATAAATCTGGTAACTCTTTACTCATATTAAGAAACTTTGATGGTAAAATATGTCTAAATAAGGCTTCTTCATATGTAAAGCCTAAATCAATTACATCTACCCCTATTTCGTGGAGTTTCTCTGGACAATTTCCTCCAATTTCATCTCTATATACCTTCAACTTAAAATCATTATAAGATATTGGCTCTAAATCTTGAGCAAATTCAATAAAAGCAGAGAAATCCTCGATTTCATAACCAAGTATAGCTTTCATTATATCTACCTTACTGTTTAGAACCTTACTACCTATTTGCAACCTGCAATCTGGCAAGGGATAGCCAGTTTCTTCAACCTTTATTTCATTATTCTCAAAAACGAGCATCTTTCCATCTTTCAACTGAAATATATAAAACTTCATATAATCACCTCTTGTAACTAAGTATTTGAAACTTCTTTGGACTTTATTGCACCATTAATATTCTTTAAATATGTACAAGTATCTGTATTTAAATTATATAGAATTTGACAACCTCCAAATATATTTCCACCATCTATGTATCTACTATTATCTAAATATGGGTTATCAAGTCCTGCACTTCCTATAGGTACATGACCATGTATATAAATATCTGTAGTATTTTTATCATCTACATAACTATACAGACTTGAGTCCCAAAGACAAACCTGAACAAGTCTTGTATCCTCGAACTGCTTAACATTTTCGATACCTTCAAGATAACAACCATGTACTAAGACAAATTTTTGATTATCAATAATAATCTGTTCACAGATTTTTCTTGAAGCTAAATAAGAAAGTATTTCATCACTCTCATCTGTAGGTAAACCTAAGAGAGTTTCTGCGGTAGCCTGTCCACCATTTTTCTTACTTAGCCAAGTACCCATTATATCCTCATCAGCAAGTAATAAAGACTGTAACAACATCCATTCGTGATTACCCAATAACAACTCTACATTAGTACGTTTCATAATATCTCTAAGAATAGCAATTCCGGAACTACCCCTATCAATTACATCGCCTATTATATACAAGGTATCATTATCTTTCAGCATATTAACTATGTGACTATACATGGCTAAATCACCATGTATATCACTAACTGTATAAATCATAATTAAGCCTCCACATTAACTCTACTTAAAACTTCCTCAATTTCCTTACCACTTAAAGTTTCATACTCAAGTAAAGAATTAGCTAACTTCTCTACTAAATCGTAGTTTTTAGTTAATAAATCAACAGTTTCTCCATAGAGTTCCTTAGACTTTCTCTGCATTAGTTCAAAAGCATTTGACTTATCAATAATCTGTCTTTCAGCTAAAACATTCATATCTAAAAGACCAAATTCTTCCTCAAAACCAAGCCTTGACACATATTCCTCTAATATACCTGTAGCTTGAGTGATATCAGAAGAAGCTCCTTGAGTAACTGAATTAAACTTAATTTGTTCACTCGCTCGACCTGCATAGCAAATCTTTACTCTATTTTCATAATACTCTTTAGTAAGAAACTGTGTATCAGAGTCTTCTCCAAAAACTACCCCTCCTACTCCTGAAGTTGTACCAATAATTGATGCTCTTGACATAGGTTCACCTAATAGGTAATGCATAACTGCATGACCTGCTTCGTGGTAAGCTACAATTTTCTTATCCTCCTTGAAGTGTTCTTCTTTAGCTCTATTGCCTTTGAATACCTTCTTATCAATGGCTTCTTCCAAGCAAGCCATATCAATAAAAGGTTTCTTGTGCATTACTGCTATAATACTTGCTTCATTGCAAATTGCTGCAATATCAGCACCCGTGAAACCACTAACTTGTTTAGCTAAAGTTTCTACATCAATATCACTTGCCACTGAAAACTGCTCAAGATAAAATTCAAATAACTTAACTCTTACTTTCCAATCTCTAGGCTTATTTACAACAATCTGTCTATCAAAACGACCTGCTCTTGTAAGTGCGGAGTCTAATTTATCAGCTCTATTTGTAGCTGCTATGATAAACACACCATCTCGACCAGTAAAACCATCCATCTCCTGAAGTAAAGCATTGATTGTCTGCTCATTTTCAGTATTACTACCCCTAGTGTCTCGCTTAATACCGATTGAGTCGATTTCGTCAAAGAACACTATACAAGGTGCATTTTCTCTTGCAATTTTGAAAGTCTCTCTCACTCGTTTTGCACCTAAACCTACAAACATTTCAATAAGACTTGATGAATTTACATATATGAAAGGCACTCCTGCTTCTCCTGCAATAGCCTTTGCTATCAAAGTCTTACCAGTTCCTGGCTCACCTGAAAGTAAGATGCCTTTCGGTACTTTAGCACCAATCTCCTCACCTAAATCTCTATTCTTAAGCAATTCTGTAATGAACTTTACATCATCAAGAATTTCATCCTGACCAATTACATCTGAAAACTTTACATTGCTTGTCTGGATAATATCTTTGGCTTCTACCCCTTTCGTTTGACCTTTCATCATTCGCATAATAATTACAATCCAAATAATAGGTACTGCTAAACTTACCATCATACTAAACATATCTACAACAGTTGTATTATTTCTATCTAATACAAGATGTACATCGTGTTCGAGCATATCCTTTCTAAATGTATCGTATGCAGGATATTGAACTCTACGCTTGTCCTCACTCTTGTATGTGTATTCTTCTCGTTCCTCTTGAGTCATATCCTTAGTGTCATCATTTAATAATGTATAAGTCATCCACTCATCTGAAGCACTATAATATACAGTATCAACCTTTCCGTTTTCTACATCATCAAGAAACTCGGTATATTCGACTTTTTCAATCTTAGCAATTTGCTGTGTCTTCACACTATTCATTATAGAGAACAGGCAAATAATACAAACTGTCCAAGATACTAATGCTCTTATGACTTTCTGTTTATTCTGCTTAATAAATTCTTTCAGTTTATTCCAGTTATCTTTCAATGTTTAATCCTCCTTGTAATAACTTCTTTAATATATAAAAAATAACTATCACCTAAATGCAGAGAACTTCTTACCCTCTACCCCTCTCGCATACTCTTCTAAAGCCTTTAAATTCTTTGAGAACGCATATATTACAGTGTCATCTAAATTAAAATCTGATGGTACTAATATATAAAATTCTGAACTGTGATTTACTAGCCATACCTCATAATAACACTCTACAGGAGTATCATAAACAAAAACCTCCCCTTCTTGATGATAAGGCTGTTCCTTATAGTTTTTAACAGCTTCTTCATATTCGGCTTCTGACGTTATTTTACTCATAATATGCCTCCTAAAACATTTATAACATATAATTATAATACAGAATATTAAAAAAGGACTAGGGAATTTCTCCCTAGCCCTCATAAGAAGTAATATTACTTCTTTTCGGTTGTGATATTGACATTGTTTTCTGTCTGAGCCTGAATTGTGTTAGCCTTCATAGCATCAGTTAAATCGAATCCAGTTGTTTCCTTAACTGTCTCGACAACTTTTGCTAACGCTGTCGGTACATAATCTGTAACCTGAGCTACCCCATCAACTCCTCCAATAATGGAAATCTTGTCAATCTGCTCCATAGGCTTCGCAATTGCACCTGCAATCTCAGGTAACTTGTCGATAATCATCTGAGTTACACCTGCCTGATTCATCTTCTGCATAGCCTCTGCTCTTCTCTCAAGACCTTCAGCTTCTGCAAGAAGTTTTGCTCTTGTAGCTTCAGCCTCAGCAGAACCCTTCTTAGAGATAGCATCAGCCTCGGCTTCTGCTTTCTTACGAATTGCATCTGCCTGAGCTACTGCTGTAGCTGTAATGGCGTCTGCATCAGCCTGTGCGTCAATTCTCTTCTTTTCAGCTTCTGCCTCTGCTTTCTTGATAGCATTGAACTTAGAAGCCTCAGCCTCCTGCTCCTGTTTCTTACGATTTGCCTCAGCAGGTTTAACTACCTCTGAAAGAAGTTTCTTTTCCTTCTCAACAGCCTGCTGTTCTGCAAGTTCAGTGTTCTTCTGAGCCTGTGCAATCTGTACCTGAATTTCAGCCTCAGTAATCTCTTTCTGTCTTTGCTGTCTTACAAGTTCTGCATCTGACTGAGCCTGAATAACATCTTTCTCAGTAATCTTTGTCTGAATCTCACCTGCAAGTGCTGCTTTAGCCTGAGCCTTAGCTGCTTCTTCATCGTACTGAGCCTGCTTAACTGCCTGTTCTTTCTCAGCTTCTCTTACCTCTGTTCTCGCTTTGATTTTAGCCTGTTCTCCTGCACGAATATTCTCGGATGTTTTCTCATCTGTTCACGCTGAGCATCAGACTTCTGAACCTCTGCATCCTTACGTCTCTGAGCGATTGTACCATCGCCTAAAGCCTTTATGTAACCATTCTCATCAGAAATATCTGTGATTGTGAAGTTCTTGACTTCAAGTCCCATTGTACTTAACTCAGTACCAACGACTTCCTGAACTCGACTAGAGAAACTTTCTCGGTTTGCATACAAATCTTCAACAGTCATTGTTGCAATAATCTCACGAAGTTTACCTTCAAGTACAGCAACAGCAGTTGACTTAATGTTATCAATGATTTCATTCTCATTTCTACCAGTAAACTGCTCAATAGCTGTAAGAATACTGTCAGTAGAATTACTTACCTTAATAACAGCAGTAGTGCAAACTGAAATAGGAACACCCTTCATCGCAAGAGATTTGTTAGTCTCAACATGAAGTGGAATATTACCAAGTGAAATGTAGTCTATTCGTTCCAAACCCGGAATTACTAAGCCACCTCCACCAGTGATTACTCTCTTCTTAAGACCTGTAATAACACCTGCTTTATCCTGTGGTACTTTCTTCCACATAGAAAAGATAAGTGCTAATACCACAACTACTGCAACAGCAATTGCGACAATTGGTAACATCTGATTTAACATAGTCAAATCCTCATTATAATATTAAATTTTCAAAGTGCTCACTCAAGATGTCTACCCCTTGATTTACTTTGCAAATATATTATAACATGGAACTTACCAAAAGTCAAGCATAAATCAAATAAAATTAAACTTTATTTAAAGCTTTACCGTCAACTAATAGGAATAACTCTGCGATAGTTTTGATTTCTGTATACGGTTCATACTCCTTATATCCCTTTATATCTGATACTGATACAATTTGCAACTCATCTCGCATAGCTAAAGATAATGCACCAAATAAATACTTCATTTCACGCTCATTTTTGGTCTTGTAGTAATAAGAACCTTGCTTATCTCGTTCAGCAACTACTATTGTACTTGTAAGCATACGATACCCCTACATTTCTTTTACCAAAACATAATCATCTTTAAACTCTACAATACGAACCTTAGCACCTTGCTTGATATCTACTCCTGATACAGACTTGGCTGTTAAACTTACAGAAGAATCTCCAAATCTTTCAGCTACTATACTGCCAAAACCGTTTGCTGGTATAGTATTTACAACCTTACAATTACTATACTTTAATAGTGATTTATCATCGGCTTCTGACTGATGTTTTTTAAGATACTTTGTAAAAGTTTGAACTAAAACAGCACCTACATAAGCTACTATTCCTCCAATAATATTTCTTACAATATATGGTAATGGGTTTAAAAGTAAACCAATTCCTCCAAATAACACTGATGCTAAACAAATTGCTCTCATAGATATAGGTAAAACACAAATATCAAGGTCTCCAATATCTACATCGAAGCCATCAAAGTCAATAAGTCCTGCAATAGACTCAAAACTATCAAGAACTAACGTAACTAACATAACAATAAGACCAACACTTATGCAATAAAAATATACTGTATTACTCATAATTAAACCTCCTTATTGTACTGAAATGTTATGCTTGGGTAATTCATTTCTCTAAAGAATCTTGAAAAACCAGTTATATTATCTGCTGATAAAATACCTAAACTTACAAGAATAAGAGGACTTATTACAGAAAAACTTGCACCTGTATCCACTACTAAAGGAGTTTCAATATCATCATCATCTTTCTTTAGCTCCGCTGTACAGATATACTGTCTATAATCTTTAATATAATTAAATTTAATCATAATCTACCCCCTAATAATGGGTAAAAACACTTTCTACCAGTGCCTCTATTAAAAGCTATCAACTCATCTCTGTAGATATAGTCACAGAAAGCGTATACAATCATCTTATACCCCGTAGACTCATCAAGTTCAAAATCTTTATTTATTGAACATATAGGTGCTACCTCATTATCTCTTCGCCAAACAAATGATGTTTCAAAGGGCTCATCAAATACATTTAGATTGCCTTCTTTATGATATGGTGGTAAATCTACTGACTTTTTAGGAATTACTTGTAGCACTATTTGCCTCCTCAATCATTCTTTGTGTTTCTTCCTCTGAAATGCCTAAAACTACTCTATTGTACCAAAATGACTCTGTGTAAATTTCATTTCTCAAATCCTGTGGTAAAGGCTCTTTTCTTAATATCATGTCCTCTGCCTGTGATATTAAACTTTCATAATGCTGTGCTCGTTTCTTTACTTCTCCGTACAACTCTGTATCTGAAAAGATATCAAAAGCTACTCCTAATTCTCTTAATACCTCTCTTTTTCTAATTCTATAAAGCGACTCCACTACCCCCTATACTCATTCTCTGTACAGTTATTTTTGCATCTTTAAAATTTAACTTAGCAAACTCTTCCTCTGCATTAAACATTTGAATACCTCCTTAAATATATAACACCATAAGCTTTCAAAAGATTTATTGACTCTTTAAAATTTAAGTCTTTTATTACTTTAGTCAACTCTGGTAACTCTGACGTCTTAATCAATATATTTGCTATATCATTATTTTGCAGAGCCATTACAAAATAAATACCATCATTGTCCGCAAAACTTACTAAATCAGTTTTAGAAAAACTACTGCAACTCGGATGATTATGTAAAAATAAGTATCTATGCATATGTAAGTCTTTACTATATTTTACATAATCATCTAAATTTACAGTCAATTGCACCTTATTTTCAATACCCTTAAACCATTGACTCCTTGTTAAATCAAAACTATCTAATAATATACCACATTCATTAGAATCATTTTTATCCCTAGCTACCTGTAATAACTGTTTACTATAAACTTCTAAAATCTTACAAGTATTTTCATCATGATAAGGTAAATTTTTGATACTCACCCTATTTATATCTTCGTCTGTTATATAATGTTTCATACTTTAAATACTTCCTTAAAAGCCTTATAATTAGCTCCTCTAGGAATAGCAAAAACAACTTTATCGAAACAACTACCCCTCAAAGCTTCCTTAAATAAAGTAGCTACCTCTATAGGGTCTTGCTTAAAAACTCCACAACCAAAAGCACCTAATATCAAGGTCTTTACATTATTCTCAGATGCAATATCTACTACAAACTTAATTCGCTCAGCTAATGCTTTAGAATTCTCCTCTTCCGTAAAACTATTATGCTGAAACATAATAGATTTATTTGGTGCTGGAACTGTAATAACAGAACAGTTAGTCTTATTATCAAATACAACATCTGGTGAATATAAGCCTCTATTCATATACAAACCTCTATTTGTATGATTTCTATTCCACTCATAAAACATAGCATCAAATGTTGAAATAACACTATACAAATATGAGTGTCTACAAATGTCTTCCTCTTGAGCTGAACTACCCCTCATATAGCCTCCACCTGGGAACTTATACGAAGCGAAGTTTAAAACAGCCATATTTTCTGAACTGTATTTGTGAATTGCACTAACTGAATCTAAATCAGCTATCTCGATGCTTGGTAAATCACCTGACATTTCAAGTTTGAAATCTCGCTCATAAACTTTAGTTCTGGCTATACTAGATTTGATATTTTCTCCGTATCTAACCTGCATATTTTTATTATTCTCAATAGCTCTTTTTGCTAACTCACTTTTTCTTGACCTGTAGTCCATAGTATTCCTCCATTAAATAATGTTTCTGACTATACCAAATATCAATAACACGATTAACATTATATAAACTATAATATTTTCAAGTAAACTCAATTTATAAGGCTTAGACTTCAGCCAAGAAACATATAATCTTATAACAAAGTATATAATAACTGGTGATAATACAAATATTACTTGATTATACTGAAAAGCCGATTTGAAATCTAAATGTAATATAGCTAATATCATTCTTGTAATCCCACAACCTGGGCAGAGTAATCCAGTAATCTCATGGAAAAGACATGGTATTCCTATATTTAAAAAGGTTAGCAAAAGGTAATATGCTACGCACACTACCCCTGCTAACCCTGTAATTATGAGTTTCTTAGACATTAGCTCTCGTATTGATTTCACTCTGCATAATACAATAATTGACAATACCTAAACCAAAAATCTGTAAAACTATGAATAATATTGCATGATTACCATCTGGCTTCAACATATCCATTTTCTGTCCCATTCTATAAGACCAATACCAACCATAGATGCCACAAGTTACAAGTGTCAGTAAGAAAACTACTCCACCTGAAGTCTGGAAATCATCTTTAGCGATGGTATTCATGTCATTATTAAGACAAATGAACCAATAAATGCCATAGATGCCACAAGTAATAATGCTAAATACTATACAAAGTACAATATTACGATTTTTTATCATGACTAATCTCCTTTCCCATAAAGTTTATATACTATAACCAAAACTTACTGGTTAATAGCCATGATAATAGATGGAAGTAAGGTATCAACCTCATCGTTAGCTAACTGACAAGTTCCTGCATTATGATGACCACCACCACCATAAGCTAAGCAAAGCTGACCAATATCAACTACCCCTGATTTGTTGATGATAGACTTACCAATCATAACTGCTGTATTCTGCTTCTTAAAGCCCCAAACTACATGGATAGAATACTTAGCTTCTGGATAAAGTGCATAAATCATAAAACGATTTCCTGCATGAATAACTTCCTCATTTCTGAGGTCAAGAATAACACAATCTCCGTCTACCTTAGCAATTCTCTGAAGCTGTTCCTTGAATAACTTCTCTTGTTCGAAGTATAACTCTACTCTTTCTTTAACATCTGGTAATTCAAGAATTTCTTCTATTGTGTGCTCAAGACAGTAATCAATGAGTTCCATCATCAAATCATAGTTTGAAATTCTAAAGTCATGGAATCTACCAAGTCCTGTTCTAGCATCCATTAAATAATGGAGTAAAACCCAACCTGATGGGTGAAGAATTTCTTCCTCAGTGAAGTCCGCTGAGTCACCTTTATCTACAGCCTCCATCAATTCATCACTAATACGAGGGAACTTATCTCTACCCCCATAATAATTGTAAAGAACCCTAGCTGCTGAACGTGCATTTGGGTCTATAATAAGTTTACCGCTTGTCTCTGTAGCTCTAAGTCTATCTTCTTCACTTTCGTGATGGTCAAAAGCAAGACCTACTCTTTGGTCATAAGGTAAATTTGTTGTGATGTCTGTCTTGAACAACTCAATTTTACCATCCTGAACATCTTTAGGATGTACGAACTTAATCTCATCAATTAACCCAATTTCTTTAAGCATCATAGCACAAGCTAAACCATCAAAATCACTTCGTGTAACTAATCTCATTATTTATAACTCCTTTTAACTAGATAATTGTAGTACCTCAGATAACATATATCAAAAGGATTAATCCTCATCATAATCATCTTCATCTTCTGGCTCAAACATTGAATCATCTTCAGACTCTTTCTTCTCCTCTGACTCCTCAGAAGCTTCTGACTCTGCTTCATCCCAGTTTCCAAAATCGTCTTCATCGTAATCATCACCCTCATCATAGTCGTCATAATCGTCTGAGTCATCGTAATCTGGATCATAATCAGAGTCATCATTCTCAAAATCATTAAAGGCTTTCTTAGCTTCCTCAACAATATCTTTACCAGTGAGTTTCTCATAAACTCCTACAGCAACTGCTGCTACCCCAACAATACTAGTTACAACTGCAAAACCTTTTGCTAATTTCTTCATCTCTCTTACCTCACGCTTTCTAAAATTTATAATTATCCCAATTAATATTAGTTCCATCTTCTTTTGAAACAATATAATCGAGGATTACTGCTGAAACTCCTAAAGTAACAATAACTACCCCTGAAGCTATTGCAACACCCTTGAAAAACTTCTTCATTGGCTACTACCACCTTTCTAAATCAATTCATATAAATAAATCCGATATGAATATAATAAATACAAAATGAATAAAAGAACTGACCTTATAACTGTAAAAAGCCAATTCTTATACTGTCATTTATAACTACCATCTACTTCCTCTCTTACTCTATATACTGTGCAAAAATTACTCAAACTCTTAAATATAGAATCTAATTCGGAAGTATTTGGCTCTCCAATATAAACTATCCTGCCGGTACGGTCTTTACAACTTTCATCTGTTATATCAGTTAATAATATAACTGTATCATAAATTTCCTTTAGTTCTTTAATTTTAACTATCATTCCAACTTTCAAGTCTTCTACTTTATACATAATATCTCTTCTTAATAGATTACTACTAACCAACCTCTTGAAACTGTGTCAAATAATTGACTAGCAAACTTAGGTGGTAGATTGATGCATCCATGAGAACCGCCACCCTTATAACGACTACCACCAAAATATGGTTGCCAATTTGCATCATGCAAACCAATACCAGTATTAGTTAACCTCATCCATTTATTAACCCAAGTTTTATATGTATCCCCAGTTAAATACTTACCATTAATACATTCAGATATGAAATAACAACCAGTCGGTGTATCACGCTTCTTCGTAGCATCGCCTGTTACTACATCAGTCTCCATAATCATTTCGCCATCTTTATACACCCAAAGATGCTGGTCAGCAATACTCAGTTCTATATATGTATCAGTAAGATCTTCATAGCTATAAGAGTACTCTGGTACTCTATCAGTTATACTCTCGCCTTTTTCAAACTGCTCGGTCAAATAAGCAACTTCTTTCTCAAGGCTTGGTTGACTACCCCAAGTACCTCCACTTACTTCAATCTTCTCGCCAGTATGCGTTGTAAAATCACGTGCTATACCTACAGTGCTATAAGACTTTAGAATATCTCTGATAGCTTTAGAAATCCAAGATGAATCAACAGAAATTTCTCCTGTATCAGAATCATAAATAACATATTCTGGACTTGACTTGATTTCTGAGCCGTTAGTATATTTACAACTCCAATTTTCTAAAGACTCAATTTCCTCAAATTTAGGCTCTAAGTCCTCTTTCGTGACCTGAGGTTTAATAAAATAGTCAGAAACTGTAATAGAAATAGTATCACTCGTAAGTGCATCTAAGAATGCGTTAATGTCAATCTTATTACCATCTTCTTCTGGCACTAAGCTAAAAGTATCAGACTTTTCAATACTTGCATCAACTGGGTCAGTTGCTGTAATATTATAATTCTCAAGATAACTTCTTAATCCATCTTTATCGAACTTCACTTCATATACTAAAGAATTATCTTTACCAGATAATGCTAAATCTATCCTCGTAAATAAACCTGCTTTAAGTAAATTTTCAACATCTACATTGTATGTAACAAACTGATTTAACTCTGGCATATCAAAAACAGGATTACTTTCTTTCAAATCTGCTGTAACTTCACTGCATAAATCCTTATAATTATATTCTTTACCTAAAACTGTAACAGGTAAATAATCTCGTAAAAAATAGGTAGTTCCTAAAGCTACCACTGAAAGACCAACAATTCCTACAACTAAACCAATAACTACTCTCTTCTTCAATTCTTTTCCCATCCTTAAACGTGTGATACTATTGTGACGTTTAAACACGAAGTATCGTGTAAAAGGTCAAATAATTCGTTAGTTATAATTTCCCTTACAACTGGTCTCAAAGGATAGCATTTATTCTGTGCGACAACTTCACATACTTTTCCATTACTCAAGATAACTTTAGTGCCTATAGGATATAGAATAACACAGCCAAGAAAAGCATTAAGAAAATTTACATCAAATTGAGGACTCATACCCAACAACATCTCAATAGCTGTAGCTTGCTCAATCATATCATCTCTATATGGGCGTTTAGTTACAAGAGCATCATATACATCTACAACACTCAATAATCTACCAAATCTATGAATTTTACTAGTTTTAACACCTAAAGGGTATCCAGTTCCATCTATTTTCTCGTGATGCATAAGAATACCCTGCTTTGTTCCTTCTGATAATTTATTATTATTCTTGACCAAGTTATATCCATAAATCGGATGTTTCTTAATCATATCAAATTCCTCATTAGTCAACTTACCTGGTTTATTTAATACTTCTTTGGGAATTTCTACTTTACCTAAGTCATGAAGCAAACCTGCTGTAGCTATATCTTGAACATCTTTATCATTCATACCAACTTTCTTAGCTACTAACATACCCATTGTTGCAACATCAACACAATGCTTAAATGTATAATCATCACTAACTTTAAGAGAATTTATTGAAATATTGACACCATTATTCTGATTTATACTGTTTAATAGAATACTAGACGTTTCTCTAGCTGCATCTACAGAGTCAGCAGATGTTGGATTGGAGTACATATATTCTACCCCTTGTAATGCTCTATCCTTAACATCTTGCTCAAGTTCTACAATATTATCTTCTTTAACTTTAGTACCTTGCACTACCTCATCAGCTATATCCAGTGTAACTGTGATTTCCCCCATGTAATTCTCTAGTTGCACTTTTACATACTCATCGACATAAGTCCCAGATTTAAGTATTAAAACACCTTGTGGTGTTCGTAAATCTGACTCAAGATAGCTACCGAATGGAACATCCTTACAAGTACAAGTAACTGTTTTAGTCATCTCTTTCCTCCCTGTAAAGATTTAACATAATTAACGTGCTTCTTATCATAATATTTACTTTGTATATTTCCAGACTTTAATAACTTACATAACTCACTTACCTGTTCATCAGTAAAAAGAACCTGTGTATGACTGGATATTACAAGTCTTAACTGTTCAGCCTTGATAGCATTTTGACATTGAACTCTGCTTAAATCAACAGAATCACTCGTAAAGCAAATAATACCTAAGAAGTACATATAACTCAAATTAAACAATTTATATAAATTACGCAAATGACCATAGTTCTGTAAATAAGGACTATAAAAAGGATAATTTTTCTGTCCACTCTTTGTGAATAAGACCTGAGTCCACATTTTAGAGCTACAATCCCCGAATATAGTGCCTTTATGAGATTTCGTTTCTATAACAAAAATACCATATCTACTAATCACAACATGGTCAATCTGCGTAGTACCTTTTCCTGTCTTTAGCATAACATTATTGAAAACGTTATAAGCAGAGCCTAAACTGTAAAGTATATCAGCTACCCCTTTCTCTGCCTCGTTACCTTGTATTTTCAAAGCTCTGTCCGACTTCTTTCCTGTACTCATAAAATCACCTCTCAATTAATTAACCAAAGATTGAGTTAACTAACTGAGAGGTTACTGTTTAATTACATATTTAAGTATTTTGACCAATCTTCTGTTGTTATAATTACTGCATTATTATCCGTAGCATCATAACAACCATTGTTGAACATTTCTTGCACGATAGCTAAGGCATCTTCTTTCTTCTCGGTTAAAATCAACACCTCAAAGATATCATTTCCACCCATTGACTTAAATGTTACACAAGAATAATCCAAAAATTCATCTGACCACGCAAATGTAGATTTACTCGTAGAACAAAGACCTTTCACAAAATCACAGAAAGTTGTTCCTATGTCACTAAACTTATTAGTGAGATGTGTACGCTCTACCTCATACACATCTCCTCCTATCACTTGTAATCTCATGCTATTTTCTCCTCCTTTAATTCAAATCTCAAATCGTCATCTGCTGTGATAACAACTTCTTTAATAGTCTGCTTATCTGGTAACTCAAACATCAAATCATTCATAGACTTCTCAATAATGGTTTTAAGTCCTCTCGCACCAGTCTTATTGTCAAATGCCTTATTTGCAATGAACTTCAAAGCAGAATCATCAAAAGTAATATCTACCCCATCAAGACTGAGCAAATTCTTGTACTGCTTAACAATGCTATTTTCAGGCTCTACAAGAATACGCTTTAAGTCCTCTTTTGTTAAGTCATTTAACTGAATAACAATTGGAAATCTACCTACAAGTTCTGGAATCATACCTTGTTTTACTAATGCCTTAGAGTCTACAATATCATCCTCTTTAGGCTCAACTACAGTATCTACAGTAGCAAAACCAAGATGCTTAAGTTTATTTGACTCTTTCTTCATAGTAAGTCCCTCAAAAGCACCACCACAAATGAAAAGAATATTACTCGTATCAACTGGAATATTTTCTCCCTGTGGATGTTTTCTCCCTCCTTTAGCAGGTACAGTAACTGTAGTTCCCTCTACAATCTTAAGAAGTGCCTGTTGAACACCTTCTCCTGAAACATCTCTTGTTATTGAGGTGCTTTCGCCCTTACGTGCAATCTTATCTATCTCATCAATATAGATAATACCTCTTTCTGCTTTTTCGACATCAAAGTCACAAGCCTGAAGTAACTTAAGAACAATATTTTCTACATCATCACCTACATAACCAGACTCTGTAACTGTAGTTGCATCTGCAATACAAAATGGTACATCAAGAATTTTTGCAACTGTACGAGCCAACTCTGTCTTACCTACCCCTGTAGAACCTACAAGCATAATATTACTCTTTTGAATATCTGTACGATTATTTTTGATACGCTTATAATGATTGTAAATACCTACAGCAAGAGCTTTCTTAGCCTCGTCCTGCCCGATAACAAATTTATCAAGGTTTGCTTTGATTTGCGATGGAGTCTTTAAAATAAGGTCTTTAAATGCAAGTTCTCCATCTGACTGCGTCGTACCATAAATCATATCAATACTTTGCAACATTGCCTTAAGGCAATCATCACAAACTACTACCATATTATCTCCTACCTGTAAAGGTACTTGTCTTGGTGTATCGTTACCACAAAATGAACACATATTATTCCTCCTAAAAACTTTCATTCAAAACTAGGTTTTCTGTCACTTTAACTGTATGTGACTTTCCACCTGTAGCAGAGAATACTTCTATACAACCATCTCGCATAATTCTAAAGTAAGACTTAGTATTCAATGTAATATAACCAGTCTTAGATACAATAACAATCATATCTATTGGTCTTGAATCCATAATTCTCTTTGAGTTTGCAGGGTCTCGCATACAATTCCAAGTATTCTGCTCTTTCTTTGTCAACTCAAATAAATACATACTACCCCTGTAAGGTCTGAAACCTCCAAACTTTAGATAATACTCATCTAAACCTTGCAGATTTAAAAACCTTAGTAACTTAGCTAACTCTGGTTCTCTTTCAAAGACACTAAGTTTGGTGTAGTATGTATATACCTTAGAAGTATCACACAAAATGCAATTCGATTTTACATATCTCTGTCGTTTAGCCATCTACTTTTACCTCCATAATACTATTATAGCATTATTCTCAGTAAAAGTCAACAGTTAATCACACTTTCTCCCAAGTATCTGTGTAAACTGGCTTCATATTCAAATCATAACCAGTTAACTGACTTACTTTCTTAACTTCAAACGGTGTTTCATCAAACTGATGCTCACCCCATTCTGAGTTATCTCTTCTCCAGTAGATTTCAAAGTAATGTCCATTTATACAAGATATTGTAGTTACATATTGACCATTCTTATACACTTCTCCTGCATCTACTTCTTCTACATCAAATTCAAATACCAAAGAACTAAACTCTTTATTCGTAAGTGCTACCCCATTAAGAAGTTTATCACATACAATTTCCTCAAAATGCTCCTGATAATACTTCTTATCCTCCTCAGCTTTTTTCTTAGCCTCTTCCTCAGCCTTCTTCTTAGCTTCTTGCTCTGCTAACTGCTTAAGAGTTTTTTCCTTGAGATTTACTAAACTGGCTAACTGATACTCGTTTAAATCCTTCCAAGTCTTACCACATTTTGCAATACCTTGAACAACACGATTAACTTCAAGAGCATCATCCCAAAACTTCTGCATTTCCTCTCGTGTATAGCCTAATTTTTCAAGCGTTAAGTCCAATTTGGACTTTCTACCACGTTTCTTAGTCTTATCAAGTTCAATAATCTTATTTAACTTTCCTTCAACTAAAGGATAGTTACCTGACTTTAACAATGTCAAGGCTTCCTGTGCTACTGTTGTAATTTCTGACATAATATCTACCTCCATAATTATATTATAGCACAATTCTACACAAAAGTCAAGAGGATATTCAGCACTACACTAAATATCCTCTAACGGCTAATGATTATAACCTACAAACTCATTATTTTGTTTATCGTATATGTAAAACTCATAATCAACACTCTCAAGTTTCACTATACATCGGTCAAAACATACATAAACTACCCCAGTAACCTCATTGTAATAATAAGAACCAGTATCTTTATAATCCTCTGGTACATCTTCTTCGGCTATATACTTGAAACCCTTAACAGTATTCAGAGAATCTAAAGCATCACAACCTGTTAAATTGGCAGTTAATAATGTACCTAATAATAAAACTAATATAGCTTTCTTTCTCATTATAACTCCTATCTAATTTGCTTAATTGGTTTCCATCGCTCGCCAACCTGACCTTTCACTACCCCACAGTACACTGGCAATGTTGAATCAAACTCACATAACCAAGATTTAGCTACTGTTTCAACATATTCATTAGTAGTGAAATCACCTTGATAGAAATAAATACCAGTTTCATCTACATAACCTCGAACTAACTCTGTATCGAAAATATACTGACTTATAAGACCTGTATCTACTAACCATTCCTTACGACTTAAACCCTTCGGACACCAATTCAACTTTCCATCAAATATTGCAAAAGCCTTTCTTTGATTGTGAAATTCTTGCTCTGTCATATTATACCTCCAACTTATGGTTATCACTTCTTAAATAATCTACCCCATCTTTGTAAGCGTAGACTAGACTGCTACCCCAAATTGATGAGTATAACCCACAAGAAGTGAAATTGTGTACTTCAAGAATGCAAGTACCTTTATTTGTAACCGCTACATCAATAGTATAAGACCTTAGATATTTTTCGTGATAATTGATAAGGTTTACTGCCTTCTCAATTAACTGTATATCTGGCAACTTAATACAATCACCATTATAGTATGAAATCTGTTCAATATCACCGCCAAAAACATAAACTCTATACTCAGCCTTAATATCTATAAGACTGCTTACCTGAAATAAGTGTTCCTTATCTAGGACAACAGTTGCATCAAATTCATTGACTGGTGTGTAATTAAACATATCATCTATATCTGTAAATGTTGCATTCATCACACTACCAAATTTCTTCAACTGACTAACATCTTTAAGAAAAAATACCCCTAACCTTGGTATGTCTTGCCAAGTACAAATTCTGTAATCTCTCTTAAGAAATTCAGATGTTCTTAAATACTTAGGTATCTCGATAGGATTTTCGTGAACACCTAAACATTTCTCGACAAATGGTATTTGACCTACTGGATATTCATCTACCCCTACTTGATGTGGTTCTTTAATTTCTTCATAAGAATGAACGTATTTATTTCGATTTAACTGTTCCTTTAAGAAATGCAACTCTATATCAAACTCTTTAGGTTCTTCTAATATAAAGTGACTCATTCTATATCACCTCCATAATAGTATTATACCATAATTCTTGTAAAAAGTCAATACTACATCAAGGATTAAATGGCTGATTGATAAACTTTGGTAAATTCTCAATAGGTATAGGCTTTGAATATCTATATCCCTGAAGATAACAAGCTTTCATACTAATACATCTATCTTGGTCTGACTGATTTTCAATACCCTCATATAAGATATTGTAACCAATAATATCAAACATATTCGATAAACTATCTACCATAAAATTAGAAACATCATCTTCTCCTGACGATATAACTAAAGACCTATCAAATTTAATAATGTCTATTGGTAATTTTGTTATATGCTCAATATTCGAATATCCAGTTCCAAAGTCATCAAGATATAACTTAATACCTAACTTTCTAAACTTAGACAATACATCATTGATTACATTGAAATCATCTGCCTCGATGCTTTCAGTAATCTCGAAACCAAGTTTACTGTAATCAATATCATACTTGGAAACTACCCCTAAGATATCGTCGTAGAACCCTGCTTTTGTAATCTCATACATAGAGAAATTAACAGATACTCTTGTGATGTCTGGATTTTTCTCAATAAACTGACATACCTTATTTAATATTATAAGTGTTAATATATGTATTCTACCATCTGATTCTGCAATCGGTATAAATAAATCTGGATAAACAAGACCTAAATCATCTAACTCTAACCTCATAAGTGACTCAGCAGTTGTGAATACTTTTCTATCTATATCAAGTATTGGTTGACAAAATACTTTAACTCTTGGGTCATTTAAATCTCTCTTAGCTTCTATATCAGCTAACTCTCTCTTTACAACGATACTCTTACTGTATCTAGCTAAATCACTATCTGTAATCTTATAAAATGGATAACTTACCTTATTTAATACTAAATCACATAAGCCAATATAATCACTTAAACTCTTACATATTCCGTTTGACTTAGCAATTAAAATCTTATGGGTCATTTGATATTCTAAGTGTAGACTATTAAATAACTCCTCAATGTTATCTAACTCTACCCCTGAGTTATAAAGCATTACAAATATATCTGCATCATACCTAAAAAGATAATCCTTATAACCTGTAAGTCTAGTAAACTCATTAAAATCCCTTGATGTCTTTGCGTCGTGTTCTATACTTGCAAAATTTGGAATCTGAAAATAAACAAAATTAAAATCTTGTTTAGACTTTATCAAGTCTTGTAATCTACCCCTAAGGGCTACTCCATCTAAAGCACCAAAACTTGAATTGTAACTATTACTATGAAACAGAAATGTAATAACTATCATAGGTAAAAGAAAAGTCAGTGTTGTATATGACTCATTATTCTGTGAATACTGCCAAACCATCATAAACATACAAAAACTAAATACTGCAAATATTGCTTGATAAAGCCTACGAACTATAACTTTATTTTTAACAATTATAGTTACTGTAAATATCACCATCATAATAACATACCAAGCAAGATAAAGACTTGTAACTCCGTTATTATGTATAACATTATCATTTCCTACCCAAAAACTGATATGTGTAAACACTGATGTCAACTCTAAAACTGCATAAATACAAACAATAACTATAACACTTACCTGAGCAAGTTTATTATGGAAATTTAGTAAATCGTACATATAAAATATAAATAGAGCTAACTCAACTATATAACCTATATGTAATGCATTATACTCCGTGTAAATCAAATTGACATTTATTTGTCCTACTCTCGGTAATAAATAACTATTCAAAAACTGACTTGCTAGGCTGCAATATACAATATTTATGAGTCCTAACTTCAGTAAAAATAAACCTCTACTCTTTGTCAAATATGTAGTTCTAAGTAGTATTAACATTAAAACAGAGATAATACACACAACTACATCACTAATATAATTGTAACTCATACATCTTACTCCTTATACACTATTTTATTCTTCCCTGTTTTCTTTCCCATATAAAGCCTATCATCAGCAACTTTAATGAGCTCCTCAATATCATCACCATCTTCAAAATCCGCTACCCCTACAGTTATTCTGTAAGAAAGATGCCTTACATCTACTGTAACATAACCTTGCAAAATATCATCTCTTACTGCATTTATAATGTCTAAGAAGTTTTTCTCGCCATCATACACAAGAACAAACTCCTCTCCACCCCAACGCATAACATTAAGACCTGTATTTGTTCGTACTCCTAGAGATAAAACTCTACTTAAGTGTTTTAGAACCAAATCTCCTACATCATGTCCACAAGTATCATTAACCTTCTTGAAATCATCAATATCAAGTATCGCTACATAAGTACCTTCTTTGTTAAATGATAATTGACTCATCAATGTTCTATTATTAAGACCTGTTAGCTTATCATGATAAGCTTGGAAGATAATATCGTCCTCAAATTGAGTTATTATATTACTAAATATAAATATATAACTAATAAACAGAATTATAACAGCTAATGGATTTACTATATCAAATGCTGTTGAAAAATACTCATTACTAGGATATATTGTGTCAATATAATACAATAATAAACTTGGAACTAAAGTACAAATACAGGACAATATTACCAACTGGATAGACTTTTTCGTATTTGCACTTAGATAATTCTCAAACATTATAAATATAAAAATTCCATAAATATAATGCTGAAAGCAATAATCACTTCCAACTGAGAAAAGAGCTACCCCTACAAATAGGCTTAACTCGATAATCATATGAGTCAATACACACGATACTCTCCGCACATTATCGGCAGTTAAGGTCGACATTGATACACATAAAACAGCATAAAAAATTGTACTTAAAATGTTATAAACTCCAAAGAAATAAGCATTCTGTGCAAAGAATATAACACTAAATACAAAATGACCTAAACAAAATAATATAGATACTATTTTCAAAAATACAAAAACTCTAGATAAAATCCTAGCTCGTAGGCTAGTTTCCTGCACCTTACTCACCTCACAATCTCTCTGATACAAAATGTACAAACAAATTGTAATAAATATGTAAGAAATTTCCAGTACACTAAAAAAGGCTATCAACTAAACATTGATAACCTTAAA
>ERZ773113.510-NODE-510-length-20493-cov-4.198258_pt1 | contig 20493 bp, 17 predicted proteins | sample MGYA00580565_ERZ773113 | MGnify/ENA primary metagenome ERZ773113 (study PRJEB29015, sample SAMEA2737827) | human gut metagenome | biome: human gut; feature: human-associated habitat; material: faeces | place: China | collected 2012 ...
TAACTGTTACCCATGTATCCGGTCTAAAGTGTTACCCATGTTTCCGGTTCATACCCTACGCTTACCGGGCCTACGGGATCGAGTAGGCCTGGTAAGGCGAAGCCGCCACCCGGCTATGTTTTTACAGCCTCACCGGATCAATATGCCAGATCGTCTCGGCATACTCCTTAATGGTCCTGTCGGACGAGAAATACCCCATATTGGCGATGTTATGCATCGCAGCGCTGGTCCACTTCTCCTGCTGACGGTACAGTTCGTCCACCTTATCCTGACAGTCCACGTAGCTGCGATAATCCGCCAGCACCTGGTAGTGATCGCCAAAGTTAATCAGCGAATCCACCAGATCGCGATAGCGGCCCGGCTCGTCCGGGCTGAATACACCGGTCGCGATCTGCGTCAGTACCTGACGTAACTCTTCATCTTTTTCATAGAACTCACGCGGCGAGTAGCCTTTTCTGCGCAGCGCCTCCACTTCTTCCGTGGTGTTCCCGAAGATAAAGATGTTCTCAGCCCCTACGTGCTCCAGCATCTCAACGTTCGCCCCGTCCAGGGTGCCAATGGTCAGCGCACCGTTGAGGGCAAACTTCATGTTACTGGTCCCGGAGGCTTCCGTACCCGCCGTCGAAATCTGCTCAGAGAGATCCGCCGCCGGGATGATCAGCTGCGCCAGGCTTACGCTGTAGTTCGGGATGAACACCACCTTCAGCTTGTCGCCAATATCCGGATCCAGGTTGACGACCTTCGCCACATCGTTGATGAGATGGATAATGTGCTTCGCCATGTAATAGGCGGAAGCGGCTTTACCGGCGAAGATTTTCACGCGCGGCACCCACTCGGCCGTCGGGTCGGCCTTAATGCGGTTGTAATGGGTGATCACGTGCAGCACGTTCATCAGCTGACGCTTGTATTCGTGGATGCGTTTGATCTGAACGTCGAACAGCGCTTTCGGGTTTGCCACCACGTTCAGGTGCATCGCCAGCCAGACCGCCAGACGCTTTTTGTTCAGCAGCTTGGCTTCGCGCACGGCTTTGTTCACCGTCGGGAAATCAATGTGCTGTTCCAGCTCGCTCAGCTGGCTCAAATCGGTACGCCAGGTGCGGCCGATATTCTCGTCCAGCACCTCCGAGAGCGGCTGGTTGGCCAGCGCCAGCCAGCGGCGCGGCGTGACGCCGTTGGTCACGTTGCAGAAACGCGTCGGGAAGATCTTCGCGAAGTCCGCAAACAGCGACTGCACCATCAGGTTTGAGTGGAGCTCAGACACGCCGTTTACCTTGTGGCTGATCACTACCGCCAGCCAGGCCATGCGTACGCGACGACCGTTGGATTCATCAATGATCGACGCCCGGCTCAGCAGGCCGGTATCGTTCGGATACTGCTCCTGCAGCGTCTTGAGGAAGTAGTCGTTAATCTCAAAGATAATCTGCAGATGGCGCGGCAGGATTTTGCCGAGCATGTCCACCGGCCACGTCTCCAGCGCTTCGCTCATCAGCGTGTGGTTGGTGTACGAGAACACCTGGCAGGTCACCTCGAATGCCTCATCCCAGCTGAACTTATGCTCGTCGATAAGCAAGCGCATCAGCTCTGGAATAGAGAGCACCGGGTGCGTGTCGTTGAGGTGAATCGCGGTTTTCTCCGCCAGATTGGCGTAGGTTTTGTGCAGCTGGTGATGGCGGCTGAGGATATCCTGAATCGTCGCCGAGACGAGGAAATACTCCTGACGCAGGCGCAGCTCACGGCCGGAGTAGGTTGAGTCATCCGGATAGAGGACGCGGGACACGTTTTCAGAGTGGTTTTTATCTTCCACCGCGGCGAAATAGTCACCCTGATTGAATTTACCGAGGTTAATCTCGCTACTGGCCTGGGCGCTCCACAGGCGCAGCGTGTTGGTGGCATCGGTGTCATAGCCGGGGATGATCTGGTCGTAGGCCACGGCCAGGATCTCTTCGGTCTCCACCCAGCGGGATTTTTTGCCTTCCTGCTGAATACGTCCGCCAAAGCGCACCTTGTAGCGGGTATTGTGACGCTTGAACTCCCACGGGTTGCCGTACTCCAGCCAGTAGTCCGGCGACTCTTTCTGACGCCCGTCGACGATGTTCTGCTTGAACATGCCGTAGTCGTAGCGAATGCCGTACCCGCGTCCCGGCAGCGCCAGGGTCGCCAGCGAGTCGAGGAAGCAGGCGGCAAGACGCCCCAGCCCGCCGTTGCCGAGGCCCGGGTCGTTCTCTTCGTCAATCAGCTCTTCTAAATCCAGCCCCATCTCTTCGAGGGCGGTTTTAACGTCGTCGTAAATGCCGAGCGACAGCAGCGCGTTGGAGAGCGTGCGGCCAATCAAAAATTCCATCGACAGGTAGTAAACCTGACGCGTTTCCTGCGAGAGCTGGGCGCGGTTTGATCGCAGCCAGCGTTCAACTAAACGGTCGCGCACCGCAAACAGAGTGGCGTTCAGCCACTCGTGTTTGTTGGCGATGACCGGATCTTTCCCGATGGTGAACATCAGCTTATAGGCGATGGAGTGCTTTAACGCCTCAACGCTGAGCGTGGGTGAAGAGTAGCTAAATGGAGCGTTCATATCAGTAACTTCGCCTCGTTACATCAAGCGTTGATAAAGATCGCGGTACGACTGCGCCGCAACGTGCCAGCTAAAGTCCATGGACATCGCCTGACGTTGTACGTAACGCCACAGCGACGGACGGGACCACAAGACGAAAGCACGCCGAATCGCCCGAAGCAGCGACCAGGCATTACTGTCTTCAAAAACAAACCCGCTGGCGATACCGTCCGCCAGATTTTCCAGTGAGCTATCAGACACCGTATCCGCCAGCCCGCCCGTGCGGCGTACCAGCGGCAGGGTGCCGTATTTCAGGCCATAGAGCTGCGTCAGGCCGCAGGGCTCGAAGCGGCTTGGCACCAGAATGACGTCGGCGCCGCCCATAATGCGGTGCGAAAATGCCTCGTGGTAACCAATCTGCACGCCCACCTGCCCCGGGTGTTCCGCTGCCGCCGCGAGGAAACCTTCCTGCAGCACCGGGTCACCTGCGCCGAGCAGCGCCAGCTGTCCGCCCTGCTCGAGCAAGCCGGGCAGCGCCTCCAGCACCAGGTCCAGCCCTTTCTGGCTGGTCAGGCGGCTCACCACCGCGAAGAGCGGCACTTTGTCGTTGACCTTCAGCCCCATTGCAATCTGCAGCTGGCGTTTGTTTTCCGCTTTGTCTTCCACGGAATCGCGACCATAGCGTGCCGCCAGCAAGAGATCGGTTTCCGGACTCCAGATCTGTTCATCCACGCCGTTCAGAATGCCCGACAGGCGCCCTTCCCGATGGCGCTGTTGCAGCAGCCCTTCCATGCCGTAGCCAAACTCCGGCTGGGTGATTTCTCGCGCATAGGTTGGGCTGACCGCCGTGATGTGATCGGCGTAGTACAGCCCCGCCTTCAGGAACGAAATCTGCCCCTTAAACTCCAGCCCGTGCATGTTATAGAACGACCATGGCAGATCGATGTCATTCATATGATGCGCGTAGTACATCCCCTGATAGGCGAGGTTATGCACCGTAAAGACCGATTTTGCCGGGTGACCGCGCGCGGCGAGATACGCCGGAGCCAGCCCGGCATGCCAGTCGTGCGCGTGCACCACATCCGGACGCCAGAACGGATCCAGCCCCGTCGCCATTTCTGCCCCGACCCAGCCGAGCAGCGCAAAGCGCAGCACGTTGTCGGTATAGGCGAACAGGTTCGTATCGTGATACGGGCTGCCCGGTCGGTCGTATAAGTGTGGCGCGTCGATCAGGTAAATCCCTACGCCATTGTAATGTCCAAACAGCAGGGTGATGCGTCCGGCAAACGTCTCACGGCGGGTCACAACCTTTGCATCAGGAATGCCGCGCCGGATATCCGGGAAGGCAGGCAGCAGGACTCGGGTATCCACGCCTCCGGCGATTTGCGCCGCCGGTAATGCGCCAAGCACATCTGCCAGACCGCCCGTTTTTAATAACGGGAACATCTCAGAACATACGTGTAAAACCTGCATCATCGCTCCTGTTTGATTTGCAGCTTCCGCAACATTTCCCGTGTGACTAACACGATCCCCTCTTCCGAACGGTAGAAACGACGCGCGTCTTCTTCCGCGTTTTCACCGATGACCATCCCCTCAGGGATGACGCAGGCGCGGTCGATCACGCAACGACGCAGACGACACGAACGCCCTACCCAGACATCCGGCAATAAGACCGCCGAATCGATATTACAGAATGAATTTATCCGCACGCGCGGGAACAGCACGGACTGCACCACCACCGAACCGGAGATAATGCACCCGCCAGAGACCAGCGAGTTCAGCGTCATACCGTGGCTGCCGGAGCGGTCCTGCACGAATTTGGCCGGCGGCAAGGATTCCATGTGGGTACGAATCGGCCAGTTCTGGTCGTACATATCCAGCTCAGGCGTGACTGAGGCCAGATCGAGGTTCGCTTTCCAGTACGCTTCCAGCGTGCCCACATCGCGCCAGTAAGGCTCGGCATTCGGGTCTGACTGCACGCAGGACAGCGGGAAAGGATGTGCATACGCCATGCCAGCTTTGGTGATTTTCGGGATGATGTCTTTACCAAAGTCGTGGCTGGAGTTTTCGTCTTTGTCGTCGTCTTCCAGCAGCTCATAAAGATAATCTGCATCAAAGACATAGATCCCCATGCTGGCGAGGGATTTGGTGTCATCGCCCGGCATGGTTGGCGGGTTCGCCGGTTTTTCGACGAAGTCGATGATTTTATCGTCGGCGTCCACGTGCATCACGCCAAACGCCGTCGCCTCGGCAACGGGCACCGGCAGACACGCCACGGTGCAGCGCGCCCCTTTTTCGACGTGGTCGATGAGCATGTGGGAGTAATCTTGCTTGTAGATGTGATCCCCGGCGAGGATCACAATGTATTCCGCGTTATAGCGACGAATGATGTCGAGGTTCTGCGTCACCGCATCCGCCGTCCCGCGATACCAGTTCTCGCCGTGAACACGTTGCTGAGCAGGAAGGAGATCGACAAACTCGTTCATCTCTTCGCTGAAGAATGACCAGCCGCGCTGAATATGCTGAACCAGCGTGTGCGACTGATACTGCGTAATGACGCCAATACGGCGAATGCCTGAGTTCAGGCAGTTGGAGAGCGCAAAGTCGATAATACGGAACTTACCACCAAAGTGAACGGCCGGCTTGGCGCGCTTGATGGTCAAATCTTTCAGACGGGTACCACGCCCGCCCGCAAGTATCAGGGCAACCGTTTTTAATGGTAGCTGGCGTGCCAACATTAAGGGATCGTTCTTCTCTAATCTAACCATGACTAACTCCTTTTTTATCATCTTTGGAATACGCACACTCCGTGCGCAGGCCCGTGCCAGACAGCCATTACTACCGGATTATCCGCTCCGGCAAAGGGGGGAACAGCGCGCCATTCCCCGTCAGGTAAAACAATCTCTGCGACGTCATCCGTCGCGTTCAGCGTCACCAGCCACTTATCCGACAGCAGGATTTGCAGGCGTGGTACGCCGTGTTGCCACTCTTGCGCGCTTAACGGTTGCGCGTCTTTATTCAGCCAGCGAACGTTGCCGTCGCCCTCTTCCCACCAGCGATCGGCGGTGAGCGCGGGGATCTGCTGGCGAAGGTGGATCAGCGCTGCGGTGAAATGGGTCAGCCCACTGTTCGCCTCACCCCAGTCGAGCCAGGTCAGGGTATTGTCCTGGCAATAGGCGTTATTGTTGCCGTGCTGACTGTGGCCGTGCTCATCGCCCGCCAGCAGCATCGGCGTGCCCTGCGATAACAAAAGCGTCGTCAGCAGCGCATGAACGCTGGCGCGACGCCGCTCAATCACGTCCAGGCTCCCGCCTAATCCTTCTATACCATGATTAAAGCTATGGTTATTGTTAGTCCCATCGCGATTCTCCTCCCCGTTTGCCTCATTGTGTTTCTGATTGAAACAAACGCAGTCGCGCAGCGTAAAACCGTCGTGCGCCGTCACCAGATTAATGGTGGCCGACGGCCGTTTGCCGTCGCGCCTGAAGAGATCGTTGGAGGCGGCAAAGCGCCCGGCGAACTCCCCCAGTGACAGATCGCGCGCCAGCCAGAAGCGGCGCATGGCATCGCGATAATGGTCGTTCCACTCAGCAAACAGCGGCGGGAAATTCCCCACCTGATAGCCACCCTCACCGATGTCCCACGGCTCGGCGATCAGTTTCACCTGCGAGAGCACCGGGCAATTTTTGATGGCCTCAAACAGTGGAGCCTGCTGGCTGAATGCTGGCGTGCGCCCCATGACGGGCGCCAGGTCGAAACGAAAACCGTCGACGTGGAACGTCTCAACCCAGTATTTCAGGCATTCATAAGCAAAATGCGTGACCGCTGGATGGCTGAGGTTGAGGGTGTTACCGCAGCCGGTCCAGTTCTCGTAATCGCCATCCTCTCTGATCCAATAATAGCTACGGTTATCAATTCCGCGCATGGAGAGCGTCGGGCCGTCGAGATCGCTTTCAGCGCTGTGGTTCAGCACCACGTCCAGAATGACCTCAATGCCCGCCGCGTGCAGCGCCTTCACCGCATCACGAAACTCGTCCCGCGCTGTCTCCGGATGGGCGGCGTAGCGGGGTTCTAGGGCGAACATCGCCAGCGGGTTGTAGCCCCAGTAGTTGCTCAGCCCCAGCCGCTGCAGGCGGGGTTCATTGGCGAAATGGGCGACGGGGAGCAGTTCCAGCGCGGTGATACCGAGGTGTTTCAGATAGGCAATCATCGTCGGATGGCCGAGTGCCTGATAGGTGCCGCGCATCGCGTTGGGGATCGACGGGTGCAGCCAGGTCAGCCCTTTGACATGCGCTTCATAAATCACGGTGTTGCCCCACGGCGTGCGCGGCGGAGCATCGTCTTCCCAGTCGTAGAGGTCGTTCACCACCACGCTTTTGGGCACGACCGGCGCGCTGTCGCGGTGGTCGGGCTCACCGTAGCCGACGTGAAACAGCGGGTCGTCTTTAAACTCGCCATCGACGCGGTGCGCGCACGGGTCAATCAACAGCTTCGCCGGGTTAAACCAGTGCCCCTGAGCCGGTTGCCACGGACCGTGTACGCGAAAACCGTAATGCATCCCCGGACGCCCACCGGACAGGTACCCGTGCCAGATATCCCCTGTGCGAGACGGTAAATCGTAACGGTGCTCGTTACCTTCCCCGTCAAACACACAAAGTTCCACCCGCTCCGCGTGAGCGGAAAAGAGCGTGAAGTTCACGCCCTTACCGTCAAAACGCGCGCCGAGCGGTTCGGGATGACCTGCCGTAAGCTGCGTCATTCACCCTCCCGCATCAGCCAGATAGTGCCAAGCGGCGGCAGCGTCAGGCTCAGGGAGTTTGGCCGCCCGTGGCTTTCGATGGCGTCGCTCTGCACCAGCCCGCCGTTACCGGCGTTGCTGCCGTGGTAGTGCATGGAATCGGTATTCAGAATTTCGCGCCATTTCCCCGGCTGGTTAATGCCAAAGCGGTAGTGTTCGCGCGGTACCGGCGTGAAGTTACTGGCGACGATGATTTCGTTGCCGGCTTTATCACGACGCACAAAGACAAATACCGAACGCTCATGGTCGTCCACTACCAGCCACTCGAAGCCGTAGGGGTCGAAATCCAGCTCGTGGAGGGCTTTGTGATGGCGATAGGTCAGGTTCAGGTCACGCACCAGACGCTGCACGCCGTGGTGCCAGTTGTCGCCGCCTTCCAGCAAATGCCAGTCGAGACTGGAGTCGTGGTTCCACTCGCGCCCCTGGGCAAATTCATTGCCCATAAACAGCAGTTTTTTACCCGGGAAGGCAAACATCCAGCCGTAGTAGGCGCGCAGGTTGGCAAACTTCTGCCACGCATCGCCCGGCATACGGTCGAGAATGGATTTTTTGCCGTGCACCACTTCATCGTGCGACAGCGGCAGCATGAAGTTTTCGGTGTAGTTATAGAGCAAGCCGAAGGTGAGCTTGTCGTGATGGTACTGACGGTACACCGGGTCGAGCTTCATGTAGTCGAGCGTGTCGTGCATCCAGCCCAGGTTCCACTTATACCAGAACCCCAGACCGCCTGATGACGGGGGTCGGGAGACGCCTGCAAAGTCCGTCGACTCCTCCGCCATGGTAACCGCACCCTCGACCTGCTCACCGATAATACGGTTAGTGCTGCGCAGGAATTCAATCGCTTCCAGGTTTTCGCGGCCGCCAAACTCGTTCGGGATCCACTCGCCCTCTTTGCGGCTGTAGTCGCGGTAGATCATCGACGCCACCGCATCGACGCGCAGGGCATCAATGCCGAAACGTTCGATCCAGTACAGCGCGTTCCCGACCAGGTAGTTCGACACTTCACGGCGACCGTAGTTGTAGATCAGCGTGTTCCAGTCCTGGTGATAGCCCTCGCGCGGATCGCTATGCTCGTACAGCTTCGTGCCGTCAAACTCTGCCAGCGCAAAATCATCCGCCGGGAAATGGCCCGGCACCCAGTCGAGGATCACGTTCAGCCCGGCGGCGTGCGCGGCATTAATGAAATAGCGGAAGTCATCGCGCGTGCCGAAGCGGCGTGTTGGGGCATACAGCCCGGTTGGCTGGTAGCCCCAGCTGCCGTCGAACGGATGCTCGTTAACCGGCAGCAGTTCGAGGTGGGTAAAGCCCATCCATTTAGCGTACGGCACCAGCTGGTCGGCGAGTTCCCGGTAGCTCAGCCAGAAGTTGTTATCGGTGTGGCGGCGCCAGGAGCCGAGATGCACTTCATAGACGGAGATCGGCGCATCAAAGCGGTTGGCCTGTTTACGCTCTTCCGTCTGGACCACCTTCTCCGGCTGGCCGCAAATCAGCGACGCCGTGTCCGGACGCATCTGCGCCTCGAAAGCATACGGGTCGGCTTTAATGCGCAGCTTGCCGTGAGCATCGATCATTTCGAATTTGTAGAGCTGGCCGTTATGCGCCCCCGGGATAAACAGCTCCCAGATGCCCGTCTCCCGGCGCAGACGCATCGGATGGCGACGACCGTCCCAGTAGTTGAACTGCCCGACAACGGAGACGCGCTGGGCGTTAGGCGCCCACACCGCAAAACGCGTGCCGGTGATGCCGTCCATGGTATCCGCATGAGCACCCAGCGTTTCATAAGGGCGCAGATGCGTACCTTCAGACAGCAGCCAGGCGTCCATCTCTTTTAAGAGCGGACCGAAGCTGTAAGGATCATCAATCAGGTTTTGCTGGCCGTGCCAGATAACGGCGAGTTGATAACGAAAGGGGTTTTTACGACGGGGCATGATGCCCGAGAAGAAGCCACGCGAGTCGAGGCATTCAAGATTGGCCACCTTGCGGCCGGTTTTGGGCTCAATGACCCACACTTCGGTCGCATCCGGTAACAACGCCCGAACTTCCAGCCCGGCCTCTGTACGGTGCATCCCCAGCACGGAAAAGGGGTCGGCAAAATGACCCGCAATAAGCGCATTAATCACGTCTCTATCCACACGATCGGACATGGTATTCATCCTGTTTTTTATGTCGTCCTTTTTTAGCGCCTGGGACGACTTTAATGTGACCTGACGGGTATCCACTCAGTCCCGTCCTAACCTCAGGTAAGAAATGACTCTTCCTTAAAGCATAGCCAACGCTCTAAATGACTCCTGATAAAAAATAAGACATACGCGTGTTACTCCATGTAGTACGCAAAAAAAAGGGGTGAAAATCACCCCCGGTATTTAACAAATTATTACGCCAGCTGGCGCAGCATGCGGCGCAGCGGCTCAGCGGCGCCCCACAGGAGCTGGTCACCGACGGTGAACGCGGAGAGATACTCCGGCCCCATGTTCAGCTTACGCAGACGGCCAACCGGCGTGGTCAGCGTGCCGGTAACGGCAGCCGGGGTCAGCTCGCGCATGGTGATATCGCGATCGTTTGGTACCACTTTCGCCCACGGGTTGTGCGCGGCCAGCAGCTCTTCCACGGTCGGAATAGACACATCTTTTTTCAGTTTAATGGTGAAGGCCTGGCTGTGGCAGCGCAGTGCGCCGATACGCACGCACAGACCGTCAACCGGAATGGTGTTCGCGGTATTGAGGATTTTGTTGGTCTCGGCCTGGCCTTTCCACTCTTCGCGGGTCTGGCCGTTATCCAGCTGTTTGTCGATCCACGGGATCAGGCCGCCGGCCAGCGGTACGCCAAAGTTATCCACCGGCAGCTCGCCGCTGCGGGTCAGCTCGGTCACTTTACGCTCGATATCGAGAATAGCGGATGCCGGATTTGCCAGCTCGGTCGCAACGCTCTGGTGCAGCTGGCCCATCTGTGTCAGCAGCTCGCGCATATGACGCGCGCCGCCGCCGGACGCCGCCTGGTAGGTCGCCACGGAAACCCATTCAACCAGATCCTGCGCAAACAGGCCGCCAAGGGACATCAGCATCAGGCTGACGGTGCAGTTACCACCGACAAAGGTTTTCACACCGTTGTTCAGGCCATCGGTGATCACGCCCTGGTTAACCGGGTCGAGAATAATGATGGCATCGTCTTTCATGCGCAGCGAAGAGGCCGCGTCAATCCAGTAGCCCTGCCAGCCGCTTTCACGCAGCTTTGGATAGATTTCGTTGGTATAATCGCCGCCCTGGCAGGTCACAATAATATCAAGTGCCTTCAGCGCTTCCAGATCGTAAGCATCCTGCAACGTGCCTGTGGTACCACCAAAGGACGGTGCAGCCTGGCCGAGCTGGGAAGTGGAGAAGAAGACCGGGCGGATAGCGTCGAAATCGCGCTCTTCAACCATGCGTTGCATGAGTACAGAGCCGACCATACCGCGCCAGCCGATAAAACCAACGTTTTTCATAGCATTTTTTTCCTGCTGAGGGTGTGTGCTGATTGTGCAAGCCAGTATTGAACTGGGATATGCTTCACATTACAAAATGCTGCCAAAGTCGCAAGCGAAATTAATCGATGATTGCCCGGCAATCAGAAATACAGCTAATTATCATAATAACCTTAGAGAAATTCAGGGATAATTTACATGAGTGAAATCATTTCCGCAGCGGTTTTATTGATCCTGATAATGGATCCACTGGGCAACCTGCCTATCTTCATGTCGGTGCTGAAGCACACCGAGCCGAAGCGCCGCCGGGCGATCATGATCCGCGAGCTGCTCATCGCCCTGCTGGTGATGTTTATCTTCCTGTTTGCGGGTGAAAAAATCCTCGCCTTCCTGAACCTGCGCGCTGAAACCGTGTCGATTTCCGGCGGGATTATTCTGTTCCTGATTGCCATTAAGATGATTTTCCCGAGCGCCGAAGGGAGCAGCAGCGGCCTGCCCGCGGGCGAAGAGCCGTTTATCGTACCGCTGGCGATTCCCCTCGTCGCCGGGCCGACCATTCTGGCCACCCTGATGCTGCTGTCACATCAGTATCCGAATCAAATGAGCCACCTGGTGATTGCCCTGCTTATCGCCTGGGGCGGGACATTTATCATCCTGCTGCAATCGTCGCTGTTCTTGCGCCTGCTGGGGGAGAAAGGGGTTAACGCGCTGGAGCGCCTGATGGGGCTGATTCTGGTGATGATGGCAACGCAGATGTTCCTGGATGGGATCAGGGCGTGGATGAAGGGATGACGTTCTCCCTCTCCCTGTGGGAGAGGCCGTATTCTTGCCGGGTGGCGGCTTCGCCTTACCCGGCCTACAACGGTTCTAGTCCCGTAGGTCGGGTAAGCGTTAGCGCCACCCGACTTTTTTCACAGTGGCAAGATGCCTTCATTTGTACGCAACCAGCGCGGTGCTTTCAACATACCGCTATACAGCCCAACTAAGCTTTGCAACAAATCTCCAGCCACTCTTTCATCACTCTCTGAAAGTGAACGAGCCAACAGCAACTGCGTTAATAGCGGGCAATAGCTTCCCAACTGATCAACTTCCGGTTCGAAGGCAGGGACGTCCAGAGGCAGGTCATCTACCGTTAAACTCGCTTTTAAATATTCAGGAACAGGTTCAAGCATGGGTGCGGCCTGATACCCTCAACCTCCCCCCAAATAAGTGAGGGCTACCCCTTACGAATCAAATACCGGTACGGCAGCGCTTCTGTCTGCTGCGCCACAAGCTCATGCTCCATAAAGGTACAAAACCCGGGAATATCGCGAGTCGTGGCCGGGTCGTCTGCAATAATCAGCAGCGTTTCACCGGGCTGCATGTTACGCACGGTCTTGCGTACCATCATTACCGGCTCCGGGCAGCGAAGGCCCTGAGCATCAAGGGTATGGTCTGGGCTGGAAAACAGGTCGGTCATGGTCTTCTCGGTCTGGTAAAAACGGCTGTAGTTTACGCCCGGTGGCGGACAATGCAAACCAGGTTAACGATTGCGCAAAAATCAACCATTGCAATGTCCAGCCAAAGCAGTATCATGCTGCGGTTTTTATTGGGTTCCCTCACCCCAACGTATAAAAAGGTCACAATATGACGCAGTTCTCTGAATCACAGCGCGTTAAAGCGTTGTTCTGGCTTTCGCTTTTTCATTTACTGGTGATCACGTCCAGTAACTATCTGGTGCAGCTCCCCATCTCCATCTTTGGTTTTCATACCACCTGGGGCGCGTTCAGTTTTCCGTTTATTTTCCTCGCCACGGATTTGACCGTGCGTATTTTTGGCGCACCGCTGGCCCGCCGCATTATTTTTGCGGTCATGCTTCCGGCGCTGTTCATCTCATACGTGGTGTCGTCCCTGTTTTATATGGGAAGCTGGCAGGGCGTTGAGGCGCTGACGCACTTCAACCTGTTTGTCGCCCGTATCGCCGCGGCAAGCTTTATGGCCTACGCGCTGGGGCAGATCCTTGACGTGCACGTGTTTAACCGTCTGCGCCAGAACCATCGCTGGTGGATGGCACCAACCGCCTCCACGCTGTTCGGTAACGTGAGCGATACGCTGGCCTTCTTCTTCATCGCTTTCTGGCGCAGCCCGGATGCCTTTATGGCCGAGCACTGGATGGAAATTGCGCTGGTGGACTACTGCTTCAAGGTCCTCATCAGCATTGTCTTCTTCCTGCCAATGTACGGCGTGCTGCTGAATATGCTGCTGAAAAGGCTGGCAGATAAATCTGAAATCACGGCATTGCAGGCTGGTTAAGGGTTCGCTTTATCAGTTGTGATAAGATGAACGAATGAGCCGTTATGGCCGTTTATCGAAAGGAAGAAGTCAATGCGCAATCTGGTTAAATATGTCGGGATTGGCCTGCTGGTTGTGGGTCTTGCAGCCTGTGATAACAGCGACACGAAAACGCCTGCTCAGGGCGCATCCGCAGAGAGCAACGCGACCGGCCAGCCGGTGAATCTGATGGATGGCAAACTCAGTTTCTCTCTGCCAGCCGATATGACTGACCAGAGCGGCAAGCTGGGTACCCAGGCGAACAACATGCACGTTTACTCCGACGCAACCGGTCAGAAAGCGGTCATTGTGATTGTGGGCGACGACACCAGCGAAGACCTGGCCGTCCTGTCTAAACGTCTGGAAGATCAGCAGCGCGGCCGCGATCCGCAGCTGCAGGTGGTGACCAATAAATCCATCGAGCTGAAAGGCCACACGCTGCAACAGCTGGACAGCATCATCTCTGCAAAAGGCCAGACCGCTTACTCTTCTGTGGTGCTGGGCAAGGTGGATAACAAACTGCTGACCCTGCAGATCACCCTGCCAGCGGAAGATCAGCAGAAAGCGCAGACGGCGGCTGAAAACATCATTAACACCATCGTGATCCAGTAACCTTCACGATGATGACGTGGCCTCCGGTGCTTGCACCGGGGGCCATTTTTTTAGCCGCCACGTCAGTAACAAGGCAATTATCACCAGACCCGCTGCGGCAAGATAAATCACCGGTACCCCTGCCCAGGCCATCACCAGCCCCGCCAGCGGCCCGGTAATGCCTAACGACATATCCATAAATACCGTATAGGTCGCCAGCGCCGCTCCCTGGTTCTGCTGCGGCACCGCTTTCACCGCCACCACGCCCAGCGCCGGGAAGACCAGCGAGAAACCGGCCCCCGCAAGGAAGACGCCCATTTTCGCCATCCAGGGTGCACTGGCGATGCCGGTCAACAGCAGCCCGACTATCTCGACCGCAAAGCAGATCATCGCCACATTCAGCCCACCCAGACGGTTGATGCCGTTCGGGAAAAGCAGGCGCGCGCCAACAAACGCCACGCTAAAGAGGGTTAACGCAAAGGCCGCGCCCTCCCAGCCTTTGGCGTCATAGAACAGGGTAATGAAGGTCGCAATGACGCCGAAGCCGGTCGTCGCCAGGGCCAGTGCCATACCGTACGGCCATACGCGGCCCAGCACAGCCCGAAACGGCAGTGGCTTGCCCTTGCTGGCCTTTACTTTCGGGCGCGGCAGGGCAAACAGAATCGCCAGAAGCGCGACCACCATAATGGTGATGGCGAGTCCATAGAGCCCGCCAAAGGCATAACAGGCCACGCCGAGCGGTGCACCGAGCGCCATCGCGCCGTAGGTAACAATTCCGTTCCAGGAGATCACCCGGCCAATGTGTGATGCGCCGACAACGCCCACGCCCCACAGCGTGGAGCCGGTTCCCGCCAGACTTTGCCCAATACCGAGGATGACGCGGCCCAGGCAGAGGAGCGTCAGACTGACCAGCGGCCAGGCGCTGGTTGTGGCCGCCAGCAGGTAGCTCAGGCCACTGAGGAAACAGCCGCACAACCCCACCACGACGATGCTTTTTGGTCCGAACATGTCCGCGTAGCGCCCGGCATGCGGCCGGCTTAACAGCGTGGCGAAATACTGCAGGCTAATCACCAGCCCCGCCCAGAATGCGCTAAACCCCATTACGTCATGGATATAGCCCGGCAAGACCGCCAGCGGCAGACCAATGGTCAGATAACTGGCAAAGTTGAAAATGACGACGGAAACAATACGCAGATTGAGGCGCAATCCGCTCAGCGCCGGTTCAGCGGCAGGTTCGGGCATGGAGTTAGACCTGAATTTTTTGCAACAGTGTTTCACTATTACCACGACGCCATCAGAAAATCAGCCCCGACTTTCAGATTATCGGTGCCAGACGAAGCGGAAGCCAGGCACTACACTTAATGCGTCATCTTACTAAGGAACGCGCATGATCTCCCCCCAGCCCGATAAAGCAGGACTCCACATTTTATTAAAACTCGCCTGTCTGGTGGTTATCCTTGCGGGTATCCATGCGGCCGCCGACATCATAGTTCAGCTCCTGCTGGCGCTCTTCTTTGCCATTGTGCTTAATCCTCTGGTCACCTGGTTTCTGCGCCGGGGCGTTAGCCGCCCGGTGGCCATCACTATTGTGGTGATTGTAATGCTGATTGGCCTGACGGCACTCTTCGGCGTACTGGCCGCATCGCTGAGCGAATTCTCCACCATGCTGCCGCAGTACAATAAAGAGCTGACGCGCAAAATCATCGCCCTGCAGGAGATGATGCCCTTTCTTAACCTGCATATCTCGCCAGAACGGATGCTGCGCAGGATGGATTCAGAGAAAGTCATGACCAACGCCACCACGCTGATGACCGGTCTTTCCGGCGCGATGGCCAGCATTTTGCTGCTGGTCATGACGGTGGTGTTCATGCTGTTCGAAGTCCGTCATGTGCCCTACAAGCTGCGTTTTGCATTAAATAACCCGCAAATCCATATTGCCGGTTTACACCGCGCGCTGAAGGGCGTGTCCAAATATCTGGCGCTGAAAACGCTGTTGAGCGTATGGACCGGGATCATTGTCTGGCTGGGACTGATGCTGATGGGCGTCCAGTTCGCCCTGATGTGGGGGGTGCTGGCATTTCTGCTGAACTACGTTCCCAACATTGGCGCCGTGCTCTCCGCCGTGCCGCCGATGATTCAGGCGTTTCTGTTTAATGGATTTTATGAATGTATGCTGGTCGGCGCGCTGTTTCTCGTTGTGCATATGGTGCTGGGGAATATTCTCGAGCCGCGGATGATGGGTCACCGGCTGGGCATGTCGACGCTGGTGGTATTTTTATCCTTACTGATTTGGGGATGGCTGCTGGGCCCGGTTGGGATGCTGCTGTCGGTTCCGCTGACCAGCGTATGTAAAATCTGGATGGAGACCACCAAAGGGGGCAGCAAGCTGGCGATCCTGCTGGGGCCGGGACGACCCAAAAGCCGGTTGCCGGGCTAAGCCGCTGGTCGGGTTAGCCATTATCGGGGACAATAGATTATAGTAATGGTTTCGCCGCGCAACTTTGCGACTCTCTGTTTGACTGAAGGCCAGACGTTATATGTACCAGGTTTTTCTGGGAAAAATCTCCTCGCTGAGCACCAACCGCTGGGCTCAAGCGCTCTCCCGTCACGCGCCCGAAGGCGCCCATCGCGCGCGCTGGCTCGCTGGACGCGGGTTGCTTTCGCGTCTGTTGGCGCCGACGCCACTCCCGGAGATTATCCACAACGAACAGGGGAAACCCCTTTTTGCCGGCGACTATCCGCTGTGGTTCAGCCTTAGCCACTCGGGAGATGAGATTGCGTTAATTATCAGTGACGAAGGTAACGTGGGCTGTTCCCTGGAACGTATTCGCCCGCAGGATAACTGGCGCACGCTCGCCAATGCCGTCTTCAGCGGCGCCGAGCATGAAGAGCTGGAAAAGGAAACGCCAGAGCGCCAGCTTACGGCATTCTGGCGTATCTGGACGCGAAAGGCGGTCACGCCTGGCAAATGGTTAGCATTGACAGTACCGCCAGCGCGTTTCATTCAGTCAGCCACTGCCGCATAGACTCGCTGAGCCTTGCGGTCTGTACCGCAACACCCTTCGAACTCAACGCCGGCCTGATTCATTCTGCTGACGACGTGCTGGCCTAAAAATCGTTAGTACACCCAGCATAATAAACCCGACGCCCACCAGCCCGTGCCAGGAGAAGTGTTCCCCCCAGCCGGGCAGGACGATTGCCGCGGCCCACACCAGAATATAACTGAGGCTCAGCAAGGCATATGCTTTGCTGAGCGCCATTCGATGCAGCGCCAGATACCAGCAGCCCATAGAGGCCACATACCCCATCAACCCCAGCAGCAGCGCGCCCGTGCCGGATGAGAAGTGCCACAGCGCGGAAATAAGCGCCAGAACATCGCTGACCGGCGGCAGTGCCTGCATGGCATCGCGCAGCAACAGCTGTGCGGCGCTGACTAACAGCACGCTGCATAACGCCCAGAACGCGCCTTTCACAGGCTTCCTCCCAGCACGATAATCCCAATGATGATAAACCCGACCCCCAGCCAGTGGTGCGCAGCAACGTGTTCGCGCCAGAATACTTTTGCCGCCAGCGTTACCCAGACAAAGTTGAGGCTCAGCATAGGATAGGCGACGCCAACGGGCAGGCGTTGCAGCACCACCAGCCAGACCAGCATTCCGCTACCCAGCGCCAGCACTGCCAGACCAAGCCACAACATAATGTGCGCGCCGCGCCGCCCGGCTTTCGCCGGACGGGTGGCCTGTTTCTGGCATAACTGCCCCGCGCAGCTGAGCAAGCTTGCCAGTACCAGCCAGGTCCAGGTCATCACTTCGGCAGATACTCCAGCAAGGCAAACCGTCCCTGGATATAGAGATTGTCCGGCTGCGGTAAATTCGCCCGTGAGATATCGTCACGTTTTGACAGCAGAACCACCAGCGACACACGCCCCTGCTGACGATGCGTCGCCAGCCACTGCGCGAAGTCATCTTTGTCGACGTAACGATCTTTCACATCGGGATAATCCAGCCCGTAACGCAGTTCGCCGCTCTGACCAAACAGCGTAATGTCATTACGCTTCAGCTCCCACGCCAGACCCGCGGCCACGCCAACGTTATTGGCCAGCACAAATCGGCTTTCCTGAAGCGGCTCGCGCACGGTATCGACCAGCGACTGCGGCTGTTTGGAATCCACCACCAGGTTAGGAATGGCAAAACCAATCAGCAACGCCAGGCCTGCAGGACACAAGGCTGCCAGCCACCAGCGCTGCTGACTCTGTCTGAACGTAAACCAGCCCACCGCGGCCCAGAGGAGGAACGCCACCACTGCACAGAACACTTTGTACAGTTCGACCGGCGTCCAGACCGGATGCTTAGCCAGCCCCCATGGCGAGACCACCAGCGCCGCAATCACGCCGATCACCCCAAACGCCAGGTTAATCCCACCGTTAATGCGCAACGCTCTCGCACCTTTTTCCGCCGCGAGGCAGGCATAGCGCGCCATCAGGATAGCCAGCGGGGCAAAACAGGGCAGGATGTAGGTCGGCAGTTTGCCTTTGGCGATGCTGAAGAACAGCAGCGGCATCACCACCCAGCCCAGCAGATAGAATCCTCCACCCGCGCTTTGTCTGTCATTCCAGCCGAGACGAAACGCGCCCGGCAGCAGTGCCAGCCACGGCAGGCTGCCCGCAAGCAGGAACGGCAGGTAATACCAGAACGGGGCTTTATGCTGGGCGTCGCTCTGTGCAAAACGCTGAATATGTTCAACCCAGAAGAAGTAACGCCAGAAATCAGGCTCCCGATGCGCAATCGCCAGCGCCCACGGCAGGACAATCAGCACGCAGCTCAGGATCGCGAGCCAGCCAAAAATCAGCACCTCTTTCCAGCGCTTCTGGACGATCACCCACGGCAGCACGCCAATCACCGGAACGGCCAGCGCCAGGAAGCCTTTGGTCATCACCCCCATCCCGCAGGCCAGCCCAAGCAGCACATAGCCACCCGCTTTTCCGGCCACGGTTTGGGCCTGCGAGGCCAGCCAGAAGCTGCACATCGCCGCCACCAGCCACAGGGTGATGATAGGATCCAGCACCGCATACGTGCCGATACCGTACGCCAGGAACAGGGTCAGGAAGATAAGGCCGGAGAAAATGGCTACTCGCTTATCCCGCCAGAGACGCCAGGCCATCCAGATCACCAGCAGCGCCGTTAACCCGGTGGAGAATATCGCCCCGGCGCGTACGGCAAAGTTGGTGTGCCCGAACAGCAACTGCCCGAGACTGTTGATCCAGTAGCCAGCAATCGGTTTTTCAAAGTAACGCAGCCCCAGAAAATGCGGGACGATCCAGTCACCCGATGCCAGCATTTCGCGGCTGATTTCCGCATAGCGCGTTTCGTCAGGCTGCCACAGCAGGCGGACATCGACAGGAATGAGGTAGTAAACGATAAACAGTGCGAGAAGCGCTAAGCCATAACGGGCTGTTTTCATGGGACCGGACTCACGGTGTGTTGATGGCCAAGCCAGCCTTCCCGGCCAGCCAGTTCATTACGGACAATTTTTCCCACAGGCAGGGTGCTGAGGTCGTCGGGCAGCAGCTCGCTCAACGGGCAGAATTCAATGCCCTCCTGAGCGGCCAGGGTCAGCAACGCATCGAAATCATGCTGATACGCAATCCCCTCTACTTCTGCATGGATGGTATACACCGGCGTACCCGTATCGCGATGCATACGGTCCAGAATATAACGATTAAATTCTTCCGCCTTCACCTCGCGTCCGACCACTTCATCCCAGGTGGGAAGCGTGACCGGAATTTGCACCGTACCGTAGTGATTTTCGCCTAACAGCGGCAAAAACGGCCCGGTTCCGCGGCAATCGCTGTTGTAGCGAAACGCAAAGGCTTCTTTGGCCTTTACGACCCGTTGATCCGCACGCCATCCTGCCACGGCGGAACAGCGCACGGGCTGACCGGTGATGGCCTCCAGCTCCAGCATTCCACGCTCAATTTCACGGGAGAGACGCGGGATATCCCAGACGCCTGCCCACGCCTGCCAGGCGTGATGATCCCAGGCATGCAGGCCGACCTCATGCTGCTGCGCCGCCTCACGGATAACCGCTTCGTTACCCGCGCCGATGCGTCTACCGGGCCAGGCGGTGCCAGCCAGCAGAATATCCCAGCCGTAGAGAGATGCTGCGCGTGAGCGCAGCATTTTGAACAGAAATGCCGGTTTAATCAGACGCCATAAATGGCGTCCCATGTTGTCAGGCCCCACGCTGAAGAAGATGCTGGCACGCACGCCGTGCTTGTTCAGCAGTTCCAGCAGCCTGGGGACGCCGTTACGCGTTCCCCTGAAGGTGTCGACATCAATGCGTAAACCGACTTTTTTCATGAGACCTGTTCCGACAGCTCCACGGTGCGCAGGAAGAAATCAAGCGTTTCATCAATGGTTTGTTCCATCTTCACCGTCGGCGTCCAGTTCAGGCAGCGCTTCGCATTGCGAATGCTTGGCTTACGGTGCTCAACGTCCTGGTAGCCTTTACCGTAGTAGCTGCTGCTTTCCACTTCGCGGAAACCGGCAAACGGTGGGAATTTATCGCGCAGCGGATGGCGCTCAAAGCTGGCCAGCAGCATCTCAGCCAGTTCGCGAATGCTCGCTTCGTTGTCAGGGTTCCCGATGTTGATGATTTGACCGTTGCAGCGGTTATCTTTGTTTTCGATGATGCGGAACAGCGCTTCGATACCGTCGCTGATATCCGTAAAGCAGCGTTTCTGTTTCCCGCCTTCGATAAGCTTGATCGGCGACCCTTCCACCAGGTTCA
>ERZ773113.511-NODE-511-length-20489-cov-4.616668_pt1 | contig 20489 bp, 14 predicted proteins | sample MGYA00580565_ERZ773113 | MGnify/ENA primary metagenome ERZ773113 (study PRJEB29015, sample SAMEA2737827) | human gut metagenome | biome: human gut; feature: human-associated habitat; material: faeces | place: China | collected 2012 ...
GCCCGCAAGACGCTGGAGGTCAAGATCCCCGCGGGTATCGACGACGACCAGAATATTGCGCTGCGCGGCCAGGGCGACGCCGGTACGAACGGTGGCCCCGCGGGCGACGTGATCGTCCATGTGACGGTCAAGCCCGACGCCGTGTTTGAGCGCGACGGCTACGATGTGTATGTCCGCGTGCCCATTACCTACTCCCAGGCTGTGCTGGGCGCTGAAATTGAGGTCCCCACCGTGGACGGCAAGGTCGCCCAGAAGATCCCCGAGGGCACCCAGAGCGGCACGAAGTTCCGCCTGCGCGGCCAGGGCATCCAGTACCTGAACGGGCGCGGACGCGGTGACCAGTACGTCATTGTGGACGTGGAGATCCCCAAGAAGCTGAACCGCACCCAGCGCGAAGCCCTGAAGGCCTTTGAGGACAGCCTGAAGGACGAGAACTACGAGAAGCGCAAGAGCTTCTTCAAGAACCTGAAGGATCGGTTCATGTCCTAAAGTTTTAAACAACCCAGCCCCCGCAATGTGGAAAACATTGCGGGGGCTGGGTTTTGTTTATGCTAACGGAAACGGCCACGGCGGACAGTCCTCTGGCCGCTGCAGCCGCGCCCACCGTTGTAGGGGTCGGCGCTCCCGACAACACGGGAGCGTTGCGGCGGCGGGAAGATGTCCGGCGGCATGCCGCCCTACGGCCTACCGTACCGTGACTTGTAGGGCGGGGTGCCCTCACCCCGCCGCAGGAGGCAACCCTTTATCCGACAAATTCCATTTCGGAATACTCGGTACTGCCGCTCAAAAATGCGTCAGCATCAATAGTAGCGTATCGGGTCATGTAGTCGTGATCGAGATCGTAGCCGATGTTTAGCAGCAACCGACCATCGTCCAGCATGGAAACAGGATAGTAAGACGATACCCCGGCAGGCGGGTTTACCTTCGCAATCTCTGTACCTTGCAGGTCGTATACCGTGATGATGCCCGGATTGCTGCTCATTGCGAAAAGCCACTGAATCTCTCCGTTTTGGCGCAATTCGCGAAGCGACACATGGATCATAAGCCCTAAATCTTCCTGCGTGCCGTCGCTGCCCACACGGAGCACAGACATTTTAATGCCCTCCTCAGACGACCGGGAGTGTTCGCCGGTGAAGTAGAAATCGCCTCTGGATTTCCCAAGGTAGGTGTAATAGACATAGCCGCTGCCGTCGTCCGCACCTTTATACGGAAACTCTGCAATTTTCGTGGCGGGCTTTCCGGTGGTGACGTCCGTCAGGTCGTACTCGAGCATAGAGTTCTGCAAAAGGGCATCGGAAATTTCCGGGTCGCTCGTGAAGGGAACAGGGTGGTCTGAAATGAGCCGCGCGGTCACGGCAAAATCACCGGCGGCGTCCTGTGCGCCAGTTGTCTCGGCGGGCAAGTCCCAGGGTGTTGTCTCGCCGGTCTGCAAGTCAAGGCGGAACCCGCTTGCGGTATCATAGGGGGCATGACCGTCCATGCAATAAAAATAACGGTCGCTGTATAAGACAATGATCGAGGCGTATGGGTCAAAGGAAATCTCGTGGGTTTTGGTGCCGTCACGGGACAGGGCAATAATTTTGTTGTCGCGGTCTCTGTTGTAGGTGAGCAGGTACACCGCGTCGCTCGTCACATAGGGGTCGGCGATGCAGCAGTCGTCGCAACTGTAAAACAGCGAAACCTGCCCGGCGTTCAGGTCGTTTTTGTAAACGTTCGTTCCGATGTGGTCCAACTGGTCATTAAAGGCAGGCATGACATCATAGACAACATCCTGCGCATAGCGGTGGCTGTAAGTATAGAGTGGGCCGGTCTCCGCCGCAGCGGGCTTGCTTGTCGGTTCGGTGGTGGTTTCGGGTGTGGTGGCGGGTTCTGCGGCAGTTGCAGTTTCCGCCGCCGAAGTGCAGCCAGTCAGGGCGAACAGCGCGGCAGCAAGGACAAAGGCTAGTCGTTTCATAACACAGGCTCCTTTCAATTTTTCATTTGTGACCAGCTTACACCCCGGTTGTGTCCGAGTTGTTACACGGGAAGAAGATTTGAAATAAATATTTTTGTTTTTGCATTTTTCGGGTCGTTGCAGGGCTCGGCGTCCCCCGACGACCCGTGCCCGCGTCCGGCCGGTAAAAACCGCCCGGGCAATGACACTCACCCCACAAACTCCATCTCCGTATACTCGGTACTGCCGCTCAAAAAGGCGTCGGCGGGGATGGTGGCGTAATTGGCAGCATAATTATGCGCGGGGTCGCCTCCGAGGGTCAGCACAACGCGGCCGTCGTCCAAAAGATATTCCATAATAAGGGCCACGTCAACGCCCGCGGGGGCGGCGTTGTGTCCGATTTCATTGCCCTGTAAGTCGTAGAACGTGTAAGTGCGGGGAGTGTCGTCGTTCGGAACCATAAACCACCGCAGCGCTTCGTTTTGGTGCATCGGGCGAATAAACTTTTGCGCCGTCATAATGCCCAAATCTTCCTGCGTGCCGTCACTGTGGATGCAAAGGACGGAGGAGCCGGTCCAGTAAGACGGTGTCATGTGGTCGGCGATAAAATAGAAATCGCTTCCGTTTTTGCCCGCGTAGGTGTAGGTGATATAGCCGTCCCCCTCGGGTGTGCCGTCGCAGGGATACTCAAAAATCTTTTGGATAGGCCGCCCCGTGGCAGGGTCCGTCAGGTCGAACTCATAGGTGGAATTTTGCAGGATGGCACTGAGCATTTCGGAATCGGACGGGAGTGGGATAGGATAGTCCGAAACGATGCGGCTTGTGACAATGCCGCCGTCGGCCACGCCGAGTACATCGTAGGTTTCGATGGGAATGTCCCATTTCTCGCTTGCCCCGGTTTTCAGGTCAAGGCGCATCCCACAGGTGGGAGAGGTCGGCGCTTGGCTGTAAGACATACAGTAGACATAGCGGTCATCGTACAGCTTGGTACCCCATGTGTTGGGGCCAAGCGGAATTTCCCAAACCTCGCCGCCATCCAACGGCACGGCAAGCAGCTTGGTGTCGCTGTCATCGCGGTACATGACGACGTACAGCGTGTTGTTTGCCAGAAATTGGCATAACGGACTATACGTGTTATCGTTGTATTGGTAGAGCGCGGTTGTCTGTCTGGCGTCAGGGTCTGTTTTGTAAATGACGGTTCCAGTAAAGTTGCCCTCATCGTCAAGGGCGGGACGGGTCTGACAAATCACATTGCCGAATTTGTTCTGCCCAGTTTCGGCAAGGGCGTGCAGCTCCCCCACCGGTTCAGGTGCCGCCGTCGGTTCTGGTGTGGCGGCGGCAGTCTCCGCCGCCGCGGCTGCGGTTGCGGAATCCGCCGCCGACGCACAGGCGGACAGCGCCAGCGCCGCGGTGAGGATGAGGGGAATGCGCTTTTTCGTTTTCATGGGTACACGTCCTTTCCGGTGATTGAAAAACTCTGCGGCAGCGGGCACGGCCCACCATGCCGTTCCCTGTAGGGCGGGCCCGTTCACTCCGCAAACGTCATCTCGCGGTATGCCGACCCGCCGTTCAGAAATTCGTCGGCGTCCATCACGGCGTAGCGGGCCGCGCTGTCGTGCTCCCAGTCGTAGCCGACGACCATCAGCAGGCGTCCGTCGTCCAGCATACAAAGCGGGAAGAAGGCCTCCAGCCCGGCGGGCCGCTCGTTGCGGCCAATCTCATGGCCTTGCGTGTCGTAAATCAGATAGATGCCGTCGGTGCCGCGGGTCAGAAGCCAGCGCACCTCATCGCCCTGCAAAACCGCAGAGTAATCTATGTAATCCGGCGTTTTGGTAATGCCAAGGTCGGTCCGGGTGCCGTCCGTGCCGATGCGCAGCACGGACTGGGAAACAAAAGCGTACTCATCGTCGCACTGGTCTGCGCGGAAATAGAAGTCACTGCCGCACTTGCCAAGGTAGGTGTAGATTGTAAGGCTCCCCGGCTGCGGTATGTCATAGGGGAGGGTAAAGCAGGTCTGCCGCACCGCGCCCGTCGCGGGGTCGGCCAGGGTGTATTCCAGCGTGGTGTTCTGCAAAAGCGCCTGGGACATCTCGTCGTCGTCCGGGTAGGGCACCGGATAATCCGAGACAACGCGGCAGAGCAGCAGCGCGTCCCCGACGACATCGGGAATGTACATTGTCTCCACCGGGATATTCCACGGCGCGGTCTCCCCGTTTTCCAAGTTAAACCGCATACCGTCGGTACGGCAGAACGGCGCGGCGCTGACGCTCCGGCAGTAGAGATAGTGACCTGCGTAAAAAACAGGCATCCAGTCGTCGTAGGAGAACGGCAGCATGCGCGCCTCACCGCCCGCCGTCGGCAGGGCCAGCATACCGCCGTCGTAGCAGATGAAATACAGCGTGTCGTCTATGATCAGCGGCGCGGACGTAAGCTGGGAGCCGGTGCGGTACATCTCATAGGTCTGTCCGGTGGTAAGGTCGGTTTTGTAGACGGTGCTGTGATCAAAGCTGCCGAGACTGTCCTCGCTGCTTGAAAAATGGGTGACCGCCGCGTAGACGCAGTTGCCGCTGACTGCGCAGGCGCTATAGGCCGAGAGGGGGTGCGGCTCACCCGGCAGCGCCGCTTCTGTGCTGTCCTCCGCCGCGGCGCTCTCCGCCGTACTCTCCGCCGGTGCGGCCTCCGAAGCCGCCGCGGTATCGCCCGCAGATGCGCATCCGGCCAGCACCAGCATGGCTGCCGCCAATAATAAAGCTACTTTTTTCATCCTCAAAGCTCCTTTCTGTGCCTGGTTTGCCCCTATCCTACACCCCGGATGTTGCAAAGTTGTCACACGGAGCGGGTGTTTTGGAGATTTTTGCAATTTTTTTGCGGGAAGTGGACGCGGGGCGTCGGGGACGCCGCCCCCTACAGGCTGGCAGTAAAGTGGATGCCTGCCCGCGGCGGGATGGGGGCATCCCGCCCTACGAATGACATAAAGTGAGTGCGTAGGGCGGCATGCCCTCATGCCGCCGCCACTCGCCGCCTGCAAAAAGGGGAGAGCACCGTCTCCGGCACTCTCCCCATGCGTTTGTTTAAAATTCTTTTGGTTCTTTTCTTCTAAGAAAAGAACACCCGCGTCCCCGAAAAATCAGAACGCGTGCTTCTCCATCAGCTTGCGGCCCATCAAGACGCCCATGACGGAGGCCATCATCAGGCCGCGGGTCCAGCCGGAGGAATCGCCCAGGCAGTGCAGGCCGGCGATGTTCGTCTCCAAATCGGTGTCCATCTTGACCTTGTTGGAGTAGAACTTCAGCTCAGGGCTGTACAGCAGCGTTTCGGGGCTGGCAAAGCCGGGCACGACCTCGTCCATCATCTTGATGAACTCGATGATGTTGACCATGGCGCGGTAGGGCATGGCGGCGGTGATGTCACCGGCCACGGCGTCCTTCAGCGTCGGGCGGACGTTCGTGCGGGCCAGCTCGTTGGCCCAAGTGCGCTTGCCGTCCAGAATATCGCCGTAGCGCTGCACCAGAATGTGGCCCGCGCCCAGCATGTTCGTCAGCTCACCGACCTTCTGCGCGTAGGCGATGGGCTGGTTGAACGGCTCGGTGAAGTTGTGGCTGACCAGAATGGCCAGGTTCGTGTTGTTGCTCTTTTTCTCCTTGAAGCTGTGGCCGTTGACGACGGCCAGATCGTTGTCGTAGTTCTCCTGCGCAACGAAGCCGCCGGGGTTCTGGCAGAAGGTGCGAACCTTGTTGCGCCACGGGGCCGGGTAGCCGATCAGCTTGCCCTCATACAGGACCTTGTTGATCTTCTCCATGATCTCGTTGCGGCACTCAACACGGACGCCGATGTCAACGGTGCCGGGCTTGTGGGCAATGTTGTGCTCGGCGCAGATCTTTTCCAGCCAGTCCGCACCGCGGCGGCCCGTGGCAATAACGACCTGCTTGGCGTAGACTTCGCGGACGCCGTCCTTCTCGCGCAGGCGGACGCCCTTGCAGACGGAATCCTCGAGGATGATGTTCTCGCACTCGGTACTGAACAGCATCTCAACACCGGCGTCGGCCAGATAGTTCTGGATGTTCAGGTAGAGCTGCTGGGCCTTCTCGGTGCCCAGATGGCGGATGGGGCAGTCAACGAGCTGCAGACCCGCCTGAATGGCGCGCTTGCGGATGTCCTTGATGTCGGGACCCTCGTAGATGCCTTCGACCTTCGGGTCGGCGCCAAACTCGAGGTAAATTTTATCGGTGTAGTCAATAAGCTCCTGCGCGAAATCCTCGCCTATCAGGTCGGGCAGCTCGCCGCCGACCTGATAGGACAGGGACAGCTTGCCGTCCGAGAATGCGCCCGCGCCGGAAAAGCCGGTGGTGATGGCACAGGTCGGCTTGCAGTTTACGCAGACGCCGGTTTTATCCTTGGGGCAGTGGCGCTTTTCCACAGGCTTGCCCTTTTCGACGAGCAAAATTTTGTGGGGGGTGCTGCTCTTGCGCAGCAGCTCCAGCGCGGTGAAAATGCCGGCAGGGCCGGCGCCTACGATGATAAGGTCATACATGGATAGGGGCTCTCTCCTTTAAAAATAACTCGCGATCCTTCGCGCGGGAAACAAAATAAGGACAAACGGAGCTTGTAGGGGCGGATTCTATATCCGCCCGTGCCCGTTTGCTGATGGCACGGCGCTGCGGGCGCATATAGAATGCGTCCCTACGGTGTCACGGAACGGTTATTCACCGTCCTCCGACACATCCTTGCTCTCGGCGTCGTACACCACAGGGCCGTCGCTGCCGACATCACGCTCGGCGGCTTCGGCCTCGTCCAAGGCGTCGCCGATGGCACCCAAGGCCGCATTGGCGGCGGCAGAGGCCATGCGGTCCAGTGTGCGCAGCTCCATGGCGGCGTAGAGAATGCAGCCTAAATTCAGCGCACCTTCGGCGATCAGCAGGATGCCGCAGAGCATGACGGCGCTGACTGCCGCATCAAACGGGTGCAGCACCAGTAGTACGCCCAGGGCAACGGATACGATGCTGAACAGCAGCAGCAGCCACCATTTCTGCCCCTTGCGCTTGGCAAGGTCAATGGCGGTACCGATGCGGCTCAGGCCGTCAACGACGATGAAGATGCCGAACACAACGGGCAGAAAGCTGGTCACTACCTGCGGCTTTGCCAGCGTGAAGATGCCCAGCCCTGCCGTGATGACGCCGCCCACCAGCATGAACGGCGCGGTAAAGCCGGTGCCGCGGATGCGGGCATACTGGATCAGGCAGACAATGCCGGTGACAAGCACCACAACACCAAAAATGTTGCAGATCCAGAGCAGACTGGTCTCGGGCATGATGAGCAGCAGCATACCGATGACGATATACGCGACGCTCAACAGCAGCATTCCGTTTTTGACATAGCGCAGCATAGTGAAAGGCTCCTTTTTACTTGTCGGCTTCCTGCATAGCCCTGGCGGCGGCCACGATCAGGTCGGCGCAGGCCTCGCGGCCCAGGGTCGCATTCAGGCACAAATCGTAGTTTTTGGCCTCGCCCCAGCGGTTCTCGGTGTAATAGTTGTAGTAGCTTGCACGGGCGCGGTCATGCTTGGCCAGCTGGGTCTCCCACAGGCGGTCCGGCATGTCCTTGGCGTCGGGGCGGCTCTTGGCAAACTGGATGCGGGTCTCCAGCGGCGCGTAGACGAAGGTGCGCAGCACGTTGGGGCGCTCACGCAGGACGTAGTCACCGCAGCGGCCCAGAATGACGCAGGGGCCCTCGGCGGCCAGCTCCTTGATGACGTTGCTCTGCAAAATGTAGACCTGGTCAGCCAGGGGCATCGTGTTGCCCATCATGTACAGGCTGTAGATCAGGCTGCCGCTGCGCTGGTTCTCGCTGGCGGCAATGGCCTCCTCGGTCAGACCACTCTTTTTGGCGGCAAGGGTGATCAGCTCCTTATTATATAAGGGAATACCCAGCTTGTCGGCAACAGCCTGTGCGATCTCGCTGCCGCCGGATGCGTACTCACGCGCCATAGTGATGACCATAGGTTCCTTCATACTGATACACCTCACAATATTTTATGTAGTATGCGCAAAAAGGCATACTATTCTGCTTATATTATAACCTGATTTTGTGGAAAACGCAAGAAAAAATTGCGGGAAAGGAGCAGTGTGGGAGGGGCTTTCGCGTCTTGCCGCCAGCGTTTGTCCCCACAAAAACAGCCCGCGGCAGAACACCGCGGGCAGGGAAAACAGAATGTCAAATTTTATTCGGTCACTTCGCCGGAAATCTCCTTGATCGCGGACACGGTTGCGGCGAGATTCTGCATGTCGCTGGGCACGATCAGCTTGGTGGCCTTGCCGTCAGCGACCTTCTCCATGGCCTCCATGCTGCGCAGGGCCAGATAGTTGTGGTTGGGGTTCGCCTCGTTGATCATGCGGATGGCATCGGCCTGTGCCTTCTGGACGGTCAGCAGGGCTTCGGCTTCGCCCTCGGCCTCGCGGATGCGCTGCTGCTTCACGGCCTCGGCACGCAGGATGGCGGACTCCTTTTCGCCCTCGGCGCGGGTGATGGCAGCCTGCTTTTCGCCCTCGGCCAGCAGGATGGAGGCGCGCTTCTCGCGGTCCGCCTTCATCTGTTTCTCCATGGCCTGGCGGATCTCCACCGGCGGCTCGATGTTTTTCAGCTCGACGCGGTTGACCTTGATGCCCCAGCGGTCCGTGGCCTCGTCAAGGCTGGCGGTGATCTTCGTGTTGATGAGGTCGCGGCTAGTCAGGGTCTCGTCGAGCGTCATCGAGCCGATGATGTCACGCAGCGTCGTGGCGGACAGGTTCTCGATGGCCTGGATCGGGCGGTTCACGCCGTAGGCGTACATCTTGGCGTCAAACACCTGAAAGAAAACGACGGTGTCGATCATCATCGTGACGTTGTCGCGGGTGATGACGGGCTGCGGCGGGAAGTCGGCGGCCTCCTCCTTCAGCGAGACCTTGCGGGAGATGCGCTCGACAAACGGCGTACGGATGTGCAGGCCCGCGCCCCAGGTATCCTTGTAGACGCCGAGCCACTCGGTGACATAGGCGTTGGACTGCGGCACAATAACGATGCAGCGCACCAAAACTACCAGAATAATGATGAGCAGGATGGCAAAGACTAACAGCATTTGGGGGTCCTCCTTTTTCCTTTGTGATTTAAACCGCAGCCGCGTCAGCGGTCACGGGAGCGACAATAAGGATCGCACCGTCCACGGCCACGACCTTGCAGCGGGTGCCCTGCGGGAGTGTGACCTCGGCGCGGGCCTGCCAGTCCAGGCCGTCCACGCGGACCCGGCCCGGAAGGCCGGGCTCAATGTCCACAAGCACAACGCCCTGCTTGCCGATGGTCAGCGGCGAGCCGTTCGTGACAGGGGCACGGTGCGCGCCGCGCCGACTGATGAGCCGGGGCAGCATCAGGCTGAGCGTAATGGCCGATACAACGGCAAAAACAAGCATCTGCCAGCCAAAGCCGACATCAAAAAAGCTGACCAGCATGGCCGCGGCAGCGCCCACCGCAAACCAGACCGAGACAAGCGCCGTTGTGGCGGCCTCGACCATGATGAACGCCACGACGGCAACCAGCCATAAAATCGTATCAAACCACATGGAAATCTCCTTTCAGGGACAGAAAGCGGCTTTGTGACCACTTTAACATTATGACGGTATTCTGTCAAGATTGCCGAAGAAATTTTACAAAACTGTAGGAAAAGCGCAAAGGATTGCAGCCCTCCTTCGAGCGGCTTTGCAGGGAGGGATCTTGACCCCTCCGCGGGGCGTCGGGGACACCGCCCCTTACAGCACCGACGCGCCCGGCAGGCGGGCACTGACGAGGATTTTCACGAAAAACATCGGTTTTCCGTAAATTATTGTGATTCCAATCATACGGCTCTTTACCTTTTGAAAAAAAGTGGTATAACAGAAGCAAGTAAGATGAACAAAGTATGCGCTGTAAACAGTGTACCACAAAACAGGAGGAGCGACAATGAAAAATTGTTTTGACTGCACACCCCACACGATGAAGGACTGGCTGCTGCTGGCGGCGGGCGTCGCGGCGGTGTTTGCCGCGGCAGACTGGCTGCCGGGCGTGCTGCGCGGGGCCGGGGCGTTTCTCGGGCTGCTAGCACCGTTTGGCTGGGGGCTGCTGCTGGCCTATGTACTGGACATACCCACGCGCTTTTTTGCGCAAAAGCTCTTTGGCGGCAGGCGCGGCGGGGCGATGGCCGTCAGCTATGCGCTGTTTTTCGGTGCGCTGGCGCTGCTGGCGGCGCTCATCGTCCCGCAGCTCGTGCAGAGCGTGACGACCTTTGCCGGGCGGCTCGGTGCGTATGAGGAGACCATCCGCGGCCTGCTGGTCTGGGTGCAAAATACGTTCGGCATCGATACGGCCACGGCGGAACAGCTTGTGCAGATGGTGGGCACGGCACTGCAAAATTGGTTCGGCGGTTTGTCCCGCAGTGCGGCGCGTGCGGCGGCGGATTTCGTCTCCGGCGCGGCGGGGGCTGCGGGCAACGCCGTGGTGGCACTGGCCGCCAGCATCTACCTGCTCTCCGGCAAGGAGGCGCTGCTCCGCGCGGCCCGGGCGTGTCTGCACGCGGCGCTGCCGCCGCGTGCCGCGGGCAGTGTGCTGGAAATCTGCCGTCTTGCCAACAAAATTTTCAGCGGCTACATCGGCGGGCAGCTGGTGGACGCCCTGCTCGTGGGCGGGGAAACATTTGCGCTGATGTCGATCTTCGGGCTGGAATACGCACCGCTGCTGGCCGTGCTGGTCGGCGTGACAAACATTGTCCCGGTGCTGGGGCCGTTCCTCGGCGCGGTGCCGGGGCTCATCATCCTGCTGCTGGAATTGCCCTGGAAGGCGGCAGAATTTGCCATCATTATTTTTGTGGTCCAGCAGGTGGACGGCAACTTTATTGCGCCGCGCATTCTGGGCGGGGCCACCGGCCTGCCGGGGCTGGGCGTGCTGTTGGCCATCGTGGTGGGCGGGGCGTGGTTCGGCATCCCGGGCATGGTGCTGGGCGTGCCGACGCTGGCCGTGCTGGCGGCGCTGCTCAAACAGGCTGTCGGGGCAGGGCTGACGGCCCGCGGCCTGGATGAAAACGGCGAGCCGCGCCGGAATTTACCAGGCGGGCCGCAAGAAAATTAACAAGTTATTCCTTGCAATACAGGCGTGCATAGCGTACAATACTCTTGTAAAATGATGTAAAAGGAGCGGAGCATTTGAAAGAGGAACATATCTGGACCAAAAAGCCGGAGACGATGCTGGACTGGTTCTGCGTGGTCGGGGCCTGTATTGCGCTGTATCTGGCTTTGAACAATCTGGGGTACTTTTTGGGGAAAATCGGTGTGTTTATCGGCATCGTGTCGCCGTTTGCGGGCGGCATAGTCATTGCCTATGTGCTTGACCCGATGGTCAAGTTCTTCTACACAAAGCTGTTTAAAGAGAAGAAAAAGACGCGCGGATTCGCGATCCTTCTGGCGTATCTGGTGGCAATTCTGCTGCTTGTGCTGCTGGCATGGCTGGTCATCCCGCAGATCGTGGACAGCATCGCCATGCTGTTTACGAACTTCCCAAGCTACATACAGAGCGTACAGGATATGCTGGGCATGGTTCAGGAGCGCTTCGGCGTTGACCTGTCGTCGGCCACAAAAGTGCTGGACGATTCCGAGGCGATGGTCAAGGAAATCTACAACATGGCCAGCGCCGCCATGCCGCAGATCGTGGCCAGCATCGGCAGCGTGGCATCGAACTTTGTGGCAATCTTCACCTCGATTGCGGCCAGCATCTATATGCTGGCGGACAAGGAGCATCTGCTCCATCAGCTGCGCACGCTGGCGCATGCCTTCCTGCCGGAAAAGGCTGCGGAAAACACGCTGCGCATCTGCCATTATGCCAACGTGAATTTCACGGGCTTCTTTGTGGGCAAGATCATTGACTCGGCCATCATCGGCGTTATCACGTTTGTGGCAATGGCGATCCTGCGGCTCGATTTTGCACTGCTCATCAGTGTGTTTATCGGCATCACGAATATTATCCCGGTATTTGGCCCCTTCATCGGCGCGATCCCCAGCATCTTCATTCTGCTGTTGGTTGACCCGATCCAGGCGGTCATCTTCGGCGTGCTGATTCTGGTCATCCAGCAGGTGGACGGCAACTTCATCGGCCCGAAGATCCTGGGCTCGTCCATCGGCATCTCTGCCTTGTGGATCCTGTTTTCCATCGTGGTCGGCGGCGACCTGTTCGGTCTTGTGGGCATGGTCGTCGGTGTGCCGCTCTTTGCGACCTTCTACGGCCTGGCGCGGGAATTTGTGCACTATATGCTGGACAAGCGCGGGCTGGACAGCGAGGGTAACCACGTTGGTGAAGTGGTGGAGGATGAGGAGAACGTGTTTGAGTGATGCAAGGGGGGAACGGGCGGTGTAATGCACGCCCGGCAAAGCCCCTCCGGCCATCGCTGGCGCTCGGCCACCTCCCCTGGGAGGGGAGGCTTTAGACGCGGGCGAAGCCGCCTGAGGGACTCTGCCCGTTTACGGCTGCCAGGCACTTGGCCCCCTCTGTCCTTTCTTTGTAAAGAAAGGACCAAAGAAATTTCAGCGTCTTACCCCAAAAGCAAAGCACCTGTTTACTGCTTTTTACCGCAGCAAACAGGTGCTTATTTTTTATGGCTTTGTCTGTGGCTGATTCTGTGCGCCCGGCAGCAGGGTCACCACATCCCGCAGCAGCACCAGCGGGCTTTCGCCCTTCTGCACGCGCAGGCTGAAATAAGGTCGGCCCAGTGCATTGTACAGCACCCGATGCGGGAACTTTTCCATGACCTCGCCCAGCTGCTTTGGCCCGACGATGTCACTATACAAAATCAGCTGGTCGCCGCGCTGGACGATCTCCGCAATGCCGACGCGGGCTGCGGTCACGCGCACGAGGGAGACGTCCACCAGCCCCTGCACGCTCTTGGGCGGGCTGCCGTAGCGGTCGATCAGCTCGTCGAGCACGTCCTCGGCGTCGCTCGTCGTCTCGATGGCTGCAATGCGCTTGTATGCCTCGATGCGCCCGGCAGCGTCCGGGATATATTCCTCCGGCAGGAATGCGTCCACGGTGATGTCCACCAGGCAGTCGCTCTTGTCGGGGGCGGGGGCCTCGCCGCGGGCCGCGGCAATGGCCTGACCCAGCATCTTCACGTACAAATCGTAGCCGACGGCCTCCATGTGGCCGTGCTGGCTGTGGCCCAAAAGACTGCCCGCACCGCGGATCTGCAAGTCGCGCATTGCAATGCGGAAGCCCGACCCGAACGACGTGAACTCCCGGATGGCCGAAAGCCGTTTGGCCGCGATCTCGGTCAGCACCTTATCGCGTGTGAACGTAAAATACGCATACGCCTTGCGGGAGCTGCGTCCCACGCGCCCGCGGATCTGGTACAGCTGGCTCAATCCCATGCGGTCCGCATTTTCAATGATCAGCGTGTTGCAGTTGCGCACGTCCACGCCGGTCTCAATTAAGGTGGTGCAGACAAGGATGTCGATCTCGTTGTCCAGCAATTGCTGCCACACCGACGAAATCTGTTCCTCGGTCATCTTGCCGTGGGCAATGCCGATACGCGCCCCGGGCACGAGCTTGCCCACCCGCGCGGCGCATTCCTCAATGTTGTCCACGCGGTTGTGCAGGTAGTATACCTGCCCGCCGCGGGCCAGCTCCTTGCGGATGGCCTCGGACACGATGCCCTCGTCGTACTCGAGCACATAGGTTTCAATCGGCTGGCGCTCAAACGGCGGCTGCTCAATTGTGCTCATATCGCGGATGCCCGACAGCGCCATGTTCAGCGTGCGGGGGATCGGCGTGGCCGACAGCGTCAGCATATCGACGCCGATGAAGCTCTCTTTGAGCTTTTCCTTGTGCTTGACGCCGAACCGCTGCTCCTCGTCGATGATGACAAGGCCCAGGTCCTTGAATTTCACGTCGCCGGACAGCAGCCGGTGCGTGCCGACTACAATGTCCACGGTGCCGTCCTTCAGCCCGCGCAGCGTCTCCTTCTGCTCCTTGGCGGTGCGGTAGCGGGACAAAAGCCCGATGCGGATGGGGAAGGACTCCATGCGGGTCAGCGCGGTGTTGAAGTGCTGCCACGCCAGAATCGTCGTGGGGGCCAGGATCGCGCACTGCTTGCCGCCCATCACGCATTTGAACGCGGCGCGCAGTGCGACCTCGGTCTTGCCGACGCCGACGTCACCGCAGAGCAGCCGGTCCATCGGCCACGGCTCCTCCATATCGTGCTTGATGTCCGCCGCGCAGGTCAGCTGGTCGGGGGTTTCCTCATAGGCAAAGCGCTGTTCAAAATCACCCTGCCAGGTGTCGTCGGTGGGGAAGGCGTAGCCGTGCGCCTGCTTGCGGCGGGCGTACAGCTCGATCAGCTCCTTCGCCATCTGCTCCGTCGCAGCCTTGACCTTCTTGCGGGTCTTGGCCCAATCGCTGCCGCCCAGGCGGCTCAGCTTCACGTTGTCGCTGTCGCCCGGCGCAGTGTAGCGGGACAAAAGGTCCAGCTGGGTGACGGGCACGTACAGCACGTCCTTTTTGTCGTACTCGATGCGCAGATAGTCCTTTGTGACGCCCTGCACGGCCATCCGCTGGATGCCCGCGTACCGCCCGATGCCGTGGTTTTGGTGGACGACCAGATCACCCACCGAGATTTCGCTCAGGCTGTTCAGCGCGTCCTTATTGCGCTTTTTCTTCTTCTGTGCGCCGCTCACGCCGAAGGCGCGGGCCGTAAACACGGCGTATTTCGCAAACGGCAGGCTGCACCCGGCGGAAAGCTGCCCCGGCAGGATCTGCACCAACCCGGCGCTCGGCTCCGCCGCCGCGTCCGTCGTGACGTTCAGCCCTTTGGTGCGCAGGTCGGCGGCCAGACCCGCCGCCGCACGGGGCGTGCCGGCCATGACCGTGACCGCCGTGCCGCCGCTGCAAAGCGGTTGGATGTCCTCCAGCAGCGCCACGACCTCGCCGCCCCAGGCGGGCAGCGTGTGGGCGGGTGCGTTGACGATGGCTTTCAGCGGCACATCGGGCATGCTGCGGGCAAAGTTCTCGGCGCAGAGCGTGCGGTGTGCGGCACACTGCGCCCAGAGCCAGCCGCTCTCGGCGTAGAGCTTATCCAGCCCTGCCGCCAGCACGCCGTCCTCCAGCAGGGCGGAAAGCTCCTCGCCCCGGCGGAACGCGGTGGCGCGCTCGGCCTCCCGCAGGGAGGCCGGCTCCTCCAGGATCAGCAGCGGATCGTCAAAGTAGTCTAAAATCGTCGCGGGCTCGGGATAGCGCAGCGTGAGATATTTGTCCATGTTGACGGGCATCGCGCCGCCGTCCAGCTGTGCCAGGTCCGCAGCGGTGCAGGTCTCTAAGGCGGTGCGCCGCCTGCCGCGGGCCTTTTTGATATAGGAGCGGATCTTCTCCGCTGCGTCGGCGGGCTGACCGAACAGTATCTCCCGCGCGGGGGAGACGTAGATTTTTTCAATCGGCTCGTCGCGGCGCTGGGTCGCCAGATCGAAGGTGTGCATCGTGTCGATCTCATCGCCCCAAAACTCCATGCGGGCGGGCTGCTTCATGTCGGGCGCGTAGATGTCCGCAATGTCGCCGCGGATCGAAAACTGACCCGGGCCGTCCACCTGGTCGCGCCGCGTATAGCCTGCGCCGTACAAAAGCGCGGTCAGCTCGGCGCGGGGCAGTGTGTCGCCGGGGCGCAGGCTGCGGGTGTTCGCGCAGAAATCCGCCCGCGGCGTCGTGTATTGGGTCAGGCCCTCGTCGGGCACGCAGACGGCCTGCAGCCGCCCGCCGACGAGGTCGCCCAGCACGGCCAGACGGCGGCATTCGTACTCGCGGCCCGTGCCCTCGATGGGGCGCAGCACATAGTCGCGGGCAGGGAACACTGCCGCCGCCACGCCCAGCGCGTTCAGGTCGCCCGCAAACCGGGTCGCCTCGGCCTCGCCGGGCGTCACGATGCAGAGCGGTTTGTCGAGGGCCTTCGCCAGCGCGGCATAGACCATCGCCCGGCCCGACCCCGGTATGCCAAATAAGGCGCAAGCCCCCGGACCCCCGAGCGCCTGCGCCAGTCTTGCGTATTCGTCTGTTTTGGTGAAAAGTGCGTTGAACATAAAAGAACCCATTGTATAAAGCAAACGTAGGGCGGGGTGCCCTCCCCCCGCCGCGGCGGCCTGAGGTCAGGCCGCCCTACGTCTGACCGAAAATTGGCTTCTTGCTTATCAGCCGTTCAAGAACTCCGTCTTGAGCCAGCCGTAGGTGCCGTTGTAGTTCACAACGACCCAGCTGCCGTCCTCATTGGTGCCCAGCGCGGTCACGCCGGTGGAGGCGGGCACCTGACCGATCTTGTCATAGTCGGTGCCGGGGCCGCCGCGCATGTTCAGATTGTTGCCGTCGGTCACGGTGTAGGTCGGCTGCTCACCCTCATTATAATAGGTGGTGGGCTGCACGCTCAGGCCCTCGTACTCGGGCACGGGCGTGGGCTCCGGCGTCGGCTCGGGGGTGGCCTCGGGCTCGGCGGGCGCCTCCTCGGCAGGGGCGCTCTCTGCGGTAAAGTTGTCGGCGGTGGGATCGTCAACGCCCTCTACGGGGGCACTGCTGCTGATGGTATCGCCGGAGGCAGGCTGGCTGCCGCCGGTTTTGCCGTCAAGGGTGCCGCTCAGCAGCAGGACACTGAAAATGATGCAGGCGACGAGCGCTACAGCGCAGAGCACCAGACGGGTCATTGCTTTTTTACGGATTTCACTCATGATTCACGTCCCCTTAGTGGTTGAACTTGTTCTGGGCGTACTGCAGATTGTCGTCCATCAGCAGCTTGCAGGCTTCCTCAATGTCCGGGTAGCGGTCCGTCATGGCCTTGCGGTCTGCGGCAGGCAGCTTGCCAAGCACCCAGGCGGCCAGGTCGTACTGCGGGTTCGGTTTGGCGCCGATGCCGATGCGGATACGGCTGAAATGGTCGGTGCCCAGGCTGGCAATGATGCTTTTCAGCCCGTTGTGCCCGCCGGCAGAGCCGTGGGGTCGGATGCGCAGATGTCCCGGCTCCTGGGTGATGTCATCGCACAGCACAATGATGTGGTCTGCCGGGATCTTGTAAAAGTTGGCGGCGGGGGCAATGCTCTGGCCGCTCAGGTTCATGTAGGTCAGCGGCTTGAGCAGCACGACCTTGTGGCCGTTCACCTGTGCCGTGCCGTACAGGCCCTGCCATTTGGCCTTGGCAATGTCGCACTGCCACTGCGCGGCCAGATAGTCCAGCGCCTCAAAACCGGCGTTGTGGCGGGTGCCGTCATATTTCGGTTCGGGGTTGCCCAGTCCGGCAATCAGCCAGTCCGCCCCGGAGGTCATTTCGAACATAGATATATCCTTTGAAAAATCGTGAAGTACCGTAGGGGCCGGGCATACCCGGCCCGGCAGCGTAAGATAAGCGGCTGCTTATGGGAAGGCCGCGGGGCGTCGAGGACGCCGCCCCCTACAACGCTTTACTTCCCTTTCTTCTCCGCTTCCAGCTTCTGCTTCTTGGCGATATACTTCTCCAGCTTGCGCTCGCCCCAGCCGTCGATCTCGGCCTGCTTGGCGCGCTCGATGCCCAGCGCACCGGCGGGCACGTCATGGCCGATGGTGGAGCCGGCAGCCGTGAACGCATGGTCGCCGATGGTGACGGGGGCGACCAGGTTCGTGTTGCAGCCGATGAACGCATAGTCGCCGATGGTCGTGTGGAACTTGCCCTCGCCGTCGTAGTTGCAGGTGACGGTACCGCAGCCGAAGTTGCAGTACTTGCCCACCGTGGCATCACCGATGTAGGTCAGATGGCTGACCGTGTTGCCCTCGGCAAAGTCGGCGTTCTTCGTTTCGACATAAGCGCCCAGATGGCAGCCCTCGGCGGTTTTGGTGCCGACGCGCACATGGGTGAAGGGACCGATCTTGTTGTTGGGGCCAATGTGGCTCCCATAGCACTGGCTGGCATTGATCGTGGACCCGGCGTCAACGACGGTATCCTCCAGCAGGGTGTTGGGGCCGATGACGCAGTCCGGGCCGATGACCGTCTGGCCGCGCAGGATGCAGCCCGGCAGGATGGTCGCACCGGGGGCAATGATGACCTCCGGCTCAATGCAGACGTTATCACTGATAAAATTCACGCCGTTATCCAGATGGCGCTCAAACGTGGCGGCATAGCGCTGCTGTGCCAGCTCGAAATTCTCTCTTGCGGTAGACATATAGCGGTTCTTCCTTTATACACTCATTTCGTGCCCGCGGCGCACGGGGGCTGCCGACGGACCTTATACCTATGGCAATACCGCATAATTCCAAGTGCCGATACGCCGGAGCGGTGCTTACGCCGTAAGGCGGGAATTATGCGGTGCTGCCCTATATATTGTATAACATGCGGCGCATTTTAGCAAGCCGAAAAACGCCGTTCGCCGCAAAAATTTACCGCGGCACTCAAAAAGAAAAAAGTGACAGTTCAAAAAATATTTCGAACTTCCCACCCATTATAAAATACACGATTTTTGTGCAAATTGCAATACCTGAACCAAAAAAGTTTGGCTACTTTTCAGCGAAACTATTGAGCATTTTTTTAACAATCTACTGGAAATCTGTCTTTTGGTCTGTTATAATGGACTATGCAAACATGATTTATGTGATGCAAACACGTCACCAATTTGGGAGGTAACTATGAGCAAGAAATTCTTGTATCTGTTCAAAGAGGGCCATGACGCCTTCGGCGGCGACCAGACCACCATGAAGAACACTCTGGGTGGTAAGGGTGCCGGCCTGGCCGAGATGACCCACGCCGGCATGCCGGTTCCGCAGGGCTTCACCATCACCACCGAGGCCTGCACCCAGTACTATGCTGACAACCGTGAGATCAACGATGAGATCAAGGCAGACATCTTCAAATACATGGGCATCCTCGAGGAGCAGACCGGTAAGACCTTCGGCTCCATCGAGAACCCCCTGCTGGTTTCCGTCCGTTCCGGCGCACGTCAGTCCATGCCCGGCATGATGGACACCATCCTGAACCTGGGCCTGAACGACGAGGCTGTTGAGGGTCTGGCAAAGAAGACCGGCAACGCCCGCTTTGCATACGACTGCTACCGCCGCTTTGTGCAGATGTTCGCCGACGTCGTTATGATGGTCCCGAAGAGCCTGTTCGAGGTCGAGATCGACAAGATGAAGGAAGCCAAGGGCGTCAAGAACGACGTGGACCTGACTGCTGATGACCTGAAGGAACTGGTCGGCACCTTCAAGAAGATCTACGAGGAGAACGAAGGCCGTCCCTTCCCGCAGGATCCCCGTGATCAGCTGATCGAGGCTGTCAAGGCCGTGTTCCGCAGCTGGGATAACCCCCGTGCAAACGTCTACCGTAAGATGAACGAGATCCCCTACGAGTGGGGCACCGCTGTCAACGTGCAGCAGATGGCCTTTGGTAACTCCGGCGACCGTTCCGGCACCGGCGTTGCTTTCACCCGTGACCCCGCCACCGGCGCTAAGAAGCTGATGGGCGAGTACCTGATCAATGCACAGGGCGAGGATGTTGTTGCCGGCGTGCGCACTCCTTCTCCCATCAGCCACCTGAAGGATCAGATGCCTGAGGTGTACGATCAGTTTGTCGAGATCGCTACCCGTCTGGAGAACTACTTCCGCGATATGCAGGATATGGAGTTCACCATTGAGGACGGCCACCTGTATATGCTTCAGACCCGTAACGGCAAGCGTACCGCTCAGGCTGCTCTGCAGATCGCCTGCGATCTGGTGGACGAGGGCATGATCACCGAGCAGGAGGCTGTCCTGCGCGTGGAGCCCAAGCAGCTGGATACCCTGCTGCATCCCCAGTTTGACGCTGCTGCCCTGAAGGCTGCAGAGGTCGTCGGCAAGGGTCTGGCAGCTTCTCCCGGTTCTGCCTGCGGCCAGATCGTCTTTACTGCTGAAGAGGCAGAGGAGATGGTCAAGTCCGGCAAGATGAAGAAGGTCGTTCTGGTGCGTCTGGAGACCAGCCCCGAGGATATCGTGGGTATGCAGGTCTCTCAGGGCATCCTGACCGTCCGCGGCGGCATGACCAGCCACGCAGCCGTTGTTGCCCGTGGTATGGGCACCTGCTGTGTCTCCGGCTGCGGCAATGACAACGAGGTCAAGATCGACGAGGAAGCAAAGACCTTCGAGATCAATGGCCACAAGTTCGCCGAGGGCGACTGGATCTCCATCGACGGCTCTACCGGCAACATCTACGGCGAGCAGGTCGCTACCGTGGCCGCTACCGGCAACAAGAACTTCAACCGCTTCATGGGCTGGGCAGACGCAGCACGTCAGCTGCTGGTCATGACCAACGCTGATAACCCGCGCGACGCACAGCAGGCAGTGGATCTGGGTGCTGAGGGCATCGGCCTGTGCCGTACCGAGCACATGTTCTTCGCTGAGGACCGCATCAAGGCTGTCCGCGAGATGATCTGCGCACGCACCGTGGAAGAGCGCGAGGCTGCTCTGGCCAAGGTCGAGCCGTTCCAGCAGGGTGACTTCGAGGCCATGTACCGCATCATGGGTGAGCGCCCGATGACCATTCGTTATCTGG
>ERZ773113.513-NODE-513-length-20468-cov-3.413658_pt1 | contig 20468 bp, 14 predicted proteins | sample MGYA00580565_ERZ773113 | MGnify/ENA primary metagenome ERZ773113 (study PRJEB29015, sample SAMEA2737827) | human gut metagenome | biome: human gut; feature: human-associated habitat; material: faeces | place: China | collected 2012 ...
TCCCATTCTTCCATATATAGGGAAGTACGGTAAAGTAGTAGTTGGGTGCAGGGTAAATTTATTCGGTTGTTCCGTAAATTTTGTTCTGAAGCCGGTAAAGATTTGAAGAGAGATTCTGCTTCAAGCAAATCTTTGATGATTTGTTCATAGACTTCTTTTACTGTATTACGAGGCATACCGCTGGTTCCCATCTCGGAAGTTAGTTTTAGAGGTACACCTAAAGCATTTTTGTCTGCAGAGTAGGGCTTTCCATATAGATTCACCAAATGCAAATAAAAATATCCTCGTAGTGCAAGTGCTTGAGCCATTACTTTATTCTTGGCCTGTTCACTGCCTTGTACATCGTCCATGTAGTCAAGTACAGAATTGCAGCCTAAGATTTTTTTGTATACTTCAGCGTAGGTATTATAGTTGCTAAATTGGTCTTTCATGTCTTTTGACCATGAGTAAGCCAAACGGATTTGTTTTACTTTCCCTTCTTCTGAGCTTTCTGCCTTCCAGTTAGGACGTATGCTTACATCATCGTCAAAAACACCTAAAACACTGAAAAATCTTCCGTCATTTAGGCCTGGCCCCATATAGGCTTCTCCTAATAATAATTCATCCAATGATTGAATCAGCTGAGGTACGAACTCGCTTTGTGACTTGGGTTCCAAAAAACTATTGCACGAAGTGATGAATACCACTAAAAGCAAGAATGTATATTTGATTATTTTATTCATAGTTCTTTATTTTAAAATCCGACAGTTATACCGAAAGAATATGTTTTAGGCTGTACGCTATCTCCTAATTCTGGATCGAAACCGTGGAATTTTTTATCAGCTACAACAAAAACGTTATTCATGATAGCATTGATTGAGAAACTTTTCACTCTCATCTTTGTACAAATTTTGTCATTTGCAGTCCAAGTTAAAGATATTTGTTGGCAGCGTAAGAAATCAGCTTTGGCTACCATGATATCTGATTCTCCCCACATCTGGTACATGTTGTATGTCCTATCGTCTTGTAATCTCCAATAATTGGCAATCCGACCGGTGTACACTCCCGGAATGTAAGTGTATGCTTCATCTCCCGGTTTTTTCCACCGATTAATCAAGTCTTTACTTAGGTTCACATTGGACAATGGAATGTTTCCTAAATTGGGATAAGGATTAGGTAGCCTTTTTTTGGCTCCCAATAATAAAGAAAAATTAGCTCCGAAGGTTAAACCTTTCCACCTGAGACGGGTTGTGAGTCCTCCTGTGAAATCCGGTTCCATTTTTCCTGAATACACAAGCATGTCCGTGTATTCATTTACTCCTTTCAACAAGGGGGCTCCGTCTTCGCCTTTTAAAATGTTGCCTTGGGCATCTTCGTGGAATAGACGATTAAATTCGGGGCTACCATCTACAGAGCTTAGTCTCTTGAAATCGTATGACCAAAAGCTAGAGAGAGCAAACCCTTCTTTCAGTACCTTGTCTGAGGAACCGGAAATGTAGTCTTGTAGACTGATTTCGCTGATGGATTGAGTCTTAGCTTTATTCCAGTTCTTCGATGAGTTAAATCCAATTGTCCAGGCCCAGTCTTTGGTACGGATAGGTGTGATATTTAAAGTGTATTCGACACCGGAATTGACAACGCGTCCTCCGTTAACTTCAGTTCCTACACGCCCATATTCGAGTGCAATAGATTGGTTTACAATATTGTTCGATTTCTTTGTATAGTATTCAATATTCATGGAAATCCATCGAATTACCTGAATGTCCAAACCAAAGTTCCAGGTTTTAGTACGTTCCCAACTTAGGTGGGGATTAGGTATACGTGAAATTTTAGACATATAGTCACCATAATATGGTTTGATTTCATCCATTCTCAGTATCAATTCCGGACTGATAGAGTTTACAGCATTCCCTTGAATTCCATATGATGCTCGTAAATTGAACTGATTTATGATGTTTGAAATGTTTTGTAACCATGGTTCCTGTGCTACATTCCATGATGCTCCGAAAGAATAGGTCGGGTCAAAGCGTTTATTTTGGTCTTGACCGAAGCGGTTTGAAGCGTCATTACGCATACTTGCGTTTATTACATAACGATTTTTGAATGAATAAGCTAAGGTGGCAAATATTGAGAATTGATTTGCTGTTAATGTATTACGCAACCACCCGTTCCCATTATATAATTCTTCAAATAATCCTAAGCCTGGTGCTGGTCTGTTACCGATAGGGACTAGTTCATTTAAGGGTGTCGGTTTTACAACGCTTTCCCCTCTTTCTTTTACATAACCAAACATTTTCTGTGATTTGTTTGCTGTTTTGGTTGAGGTGACTTCGGTACCGATTAAAACATTTAGACGATGGTCTTCTTGGAATGTTTTGGAGAATGTGATTTTATTTTGAATATTCCATCCCTGTACATCTGAACTTCCATTATATAATTCGCCTCCGGATGGGAGTATCGCAGCCTTGTATTTCTCGGAACCATAGGCTTCAGATCCGAAATCATAACCTCGGAAGGTCGAAGCTATATAGTAAGTTTGTTCTCCAGCATAGGCTTCTGATGTTCCGATGTTGTTATTGATCCCTCCTACAAATTCATATTTTAACCATGGAAGAATATCCCATGAAAAATTTATATTTCCATTTATTTGAGATGATTTGTTTAGAGAGTAACTATGGTCTATCTCATTCAAAATGTTGTATCCTAAAATTACAGGATTTTCATTATAAGCATAATTGGTTCTGATTCCCTGAAAATGTCTGCTTCCATCTTCATTATAAGCCAATACAGATCGGCTTGTTTCTGTTGCGTATTCCAACGGACTTACGTTTGCAGCATATCCCCAGGTTTTATTAATGCTTCCTACTAAGCTTAAGTCTACATGCACCTTGGGATGTAGTCGGATTCCTAAATTTACTCGTCCGCTTAGGTTTTGAGCATCATTATTTATTTCTATTCCAGATTGATCGCTATAACCCAAAGATACGTTATAAATGACTTTTTCACTGCCTCCTGAAACACTTAGATTATGGTTATGGCTAAATGAATTGCGTGTTAGGATGTCAAACCAATCAGTATTGGTGCGCTCCAATCTGTGTATTGCATTCTCTGCTTCTTGTGGGGTAATTTGTTTGTTATAGAACATGCTCATGATACCTTCGTAGGTGTTTAATGAGGCAATAGGGGCTTCATTATAGATGGCTCCTGCGGCAAAGGCTTCACGGCTGAATTGAATACGCTCTTGTGAATTCATAAGGTTAAACAATCCATAGTGGGGACGAGAACGGAAAGAAAATGTTCCATTATAGTTTACTGTCATTCCTTCTTGTTTACCACGTTTGGTAGTAATAACAATGACACCATTGGCAGCTTTTGAACCGTAAATGGCTGTTGCTGATGCGTCTTTTAAAACTGTCACTGTTTCTATGTCTGCCGGATTTAGCCAAGATATTTGATTCCCCAGGATATTTTTTAAATCATCAACCATTAAATCGTTTTGGTTTAATGGAATGGGGTCTGGTTGGATCACTCCATCTACTACCCATAAAGGGTCTTGGTTGCCTAGAATGGTAGATGTCCCTCGGATTCGAATTTTTGGGGAAGTGCCGACGCGTGAGCTTGTGTTCATTACCATCATTCCGGCAACCCGACCTTGTAACATTTGGTCTATCGATGTATAAACCGGCATCATGATGTCAGAGGCTTTAACGGTGCTTACAGAACCGACAACATCACTTTTTCTGAGTGTTTGGTAACCTGTTACGACTACTTCATCCATGGTCTCTGCTGATTCTTTCAAAATGACATTGATGTTTTCTTGGCCTGTGTAGGCAACTTTGTAAGGAGCCATGCCGATGAAGGAATATATAATGTTTATCTTGTCTATATCGGGGATAGTAAAGACATAGTTACCGTTGCTGTCTGTTGTGGTGCCGATACATGTTCCTTCGATAAGAATCGTTACTCCTGCAAGAGGTTCACTTTTAGTGTCAGTTACCCGTCCTCTGATTTTGGTGACAGAGGTTTGAGACTGTTTTTTAATGAATATTATTTTATCCTCTATTAAATAAGTTAGATTATGTCCTTTTAAAACAATATCCAAAATTTCTTGTACGGATACGCCTTCTCTCTGCACGGAGATGTTTTTTATGGCTGCAACATCTTGATTGGAATACATGAATCTGTATGCGCTTTGTTTTTGAATGTTCTCAAAAACATTTACGAGAGTCCCATTTTTTATGTCAATATTTAATTGTGCTTTGTATTGGGCTATTGAGAAGCCAGGTAAAAGCAAGAAAAATAAAAACATAAATAAAACTACATCTCCATTTTTCTTTTTAGGAGGTAGGAAAAAATCATTTTCTTTCATAGCTTTGTAAAACAGTTTTAATTAAACAATATCTACTTTTGTTAGTTATTGGTGCAGAGATTGTTACCAGCAATCTCTGCCTTTTTAATATTCTTTGATGGTTATAGTATTATTTCGGATTTCAAATTTCTCTTTTTCTAATATTTCAAATTTACTCAGTAATTCTTCTATATTTTTATATCTGATTAATTCTCCTGTAAATTGGATTTGTTCTAATTTTGATGATGTGTAAAATATATTTATATCATACCAGCGTGCCAAGGTTTTCATGATATTCCCTAATGGTTCGTTGATGAAAATATATTTCCCATTTCTCCATGCGGTGTATGAACAGGTATTAACTTTATTGACCGTAATTTCATTATCATGAAGTTTTGCCTGTTCTCCAGGCTTTAAGGTTACAGATGAAGTTGCTGTATGGATATTGACCTGCCCTTCTTCCAGAGTTGTGAGGGCATAATCCTCGTCTTTGTATACTCTGACTCCAAAAGAGGTTCCTAATACTTGAATCTGTAAATTTTTTGCCTCTACAAAAAAAGGTTTGTTAGGATTATGAGCAACTTCAAAATAGGCTTCTCCGGTTAAATATACGCGCCGTTCTTCCCCTACAAATTCGGAGGCATATTTTAATTCACTCTCGGAATTTAGCCATACTTTTGTTCCATCTGATAGGCAGACAAAGAATTCTCCTCCTCTGGGAATGTTTAATTTATGTATCTCGTTGTCGGTTGCTTGTGCTGTTTTTTTATATTGTAATGTGTTGTGTTGAATAAAAACGTTAGAGTCAATTTTATGTATATTTATATTGGAATCTCTTTCAATGTAAATGGTTTTGTCTTTACCAATGGTTAAAATAGCTCTGGAACTACCTGGAGCAATCGATGAGTATTCTGTTGGGGTAGTTCCTTGATTCTGAAATTGGATAATTTCCCATATTGCAAATATGAAGGGAAGCAGGATAGCAGCATAGGATAAACGTTTGATAATTCTTTTACGTTTTTCTTGTTTGATTTTTTGCTCTAACAAAAGGAATTTTGGAGTAAAATCGTACTCTTCGTATTGCTGGCGGAATTGTTCAAAGCCATCTGCCTGGCTGATTTTTTGAAAAAGTTCTTCGTTTTCAGTTTTCTCTTGTCGCCAAGCTAACAATTCCTCTGTTTCTTGCGCACTGATGTTTTGAGTTTTGTGTGCAAGAAGCAATTTTGAGATTTTTAGGTATATTTCCACTTTCTTATTTTTTTATAAAGACACTGCCAAACAAAAAAGTGGGTATCCTATATATGAAAAAAAATTATAGAAAGATTCCGATAATATTGAATAATAATTTGTAACGTTCTCTTAGTATATGTTTGGCTTTTTTCCGTTGAGTCTTAACAGTCTCAATGGACAGGTGCATGGATTTGGCTATTGTTTCTGAAGTTTCTCCTTGCAGGACTCTCTCAAAGATTACTCTGCATTGTGGTGGTAGTTCATCTAGAAGTTGATATAATTCTCGGTACACTTCGTTTTCGATAACGTCGTTAATAAATGTAGTGTCATTATTATAAATTTCGTCACAGTAATAACTTTCACGGAGTTTTCGTCTTTTTTCATCACGAATGTAATTCAGACAACTATTTTTAACAGAAGAATATAAGTATGATTGTAGTGTAAGAATATTATGGAATATCTGGCGTTCTTCGTACAGCTTATAGAATATTTCTTGTACAATATCTTCTGCTGCCTCCTTCCCAATGGAAAATTTCTGAGCGAAGAGGCACAAAGCAACGAAGAATTTTTTGTACAATATGAAAAAAGCTTCTTTTTTACCTTTGGATAAAGCGTTAATATCTAATTCAAATAGTTCCATGAATCAAACGTTTTAATAGCGCTTTAAAAGTAGTAAAAAAAAAAGCATTTTTGCCTTTGATTGTTGTGACAGTAGTATGTCCGACAGCTGGATCATGCGCAACACAGGCATGGACAAGAACGAGTTACTCCGTTTCAAGCAAATCTCAGGTCTGGCTGAATTGTTTCGCGACAGGAGTTTCGGGCTCTCAGACGAGTGGTTGGAGGAATAAGACGGTCTGTCCTGGTATCCGTAACAAATATACATGGTGTTTATACTTGCAAATCATTATTCGTAGGTATTGCGAGTGATGATTAAAACCGTTAGTTTTGCAAATTAATGGATCGTACAAAAAAAGCAGAAACAGCGGGCTATCATAGCAGTCTCCGCTTCCTTTCAGAAAACGCTCCTTTCAAGGGGGAATCTCCACACTTTACGGAAGCAACGGGCGTCGCCAGAACAAGTTCTACGTTCAGAAAAACGGTGAATACAAAAATGGGAACAACTTCATCCCGGAAAACGTGAGACCGACCTTTGACGGAAAACCGGAAGCTGATGTGAACCTAATCGGAGAGAATAGCCTGGATGAAGACAGCAACCGCTTTTCATATTTGGCAGGTTGAAAAAAAAATCCTATTTTTACAAGACGTATTTTAAATACAGGATATAATGATTTTCCAACCAAACCGATTGCAGCAGAAAAACTTCGCTCAACTTAAAAATACATCTGAATATGCGAAAATGGTATCTGGGTTTTCTATTACTCCTGTCTGTCTCAGCAAATATTTATGCCAATCCTGCCAACGAAGAAATAAAAATCAGGATCACAGACGAGAACCAAAAACCCATTTTTGGAGTATACTTTATTTTAAAAAAACAATTTACACTTTTAGCTACTTCCGATATGGAAGGGGAAGGAACTTTCCCGGTCAATTCTTTACAACCTTCCGATACCATTGTATTCCAAGGCATAGGATATGCAACGGTCCAATACAGTTTACAGGAACTGAAAAGGCATCCGGCCTTCACTATGCAGGAGCTGCAATACAACCTACAGGAGGCGACAGCCACGGGCATATCTCCGAAAGAAATCTTAAAGAAAGCCATCGAAAAATTACAAAAAATAAAAGCAGGACGTTTACCCGTTTGCCGTTATTACGGACCGGCACAATATGAAAAGATCACCGTCTGCCGGGATACGACAGTCGAATACCGGAGAGAATTCGGTTTTTACTTCACTTCAGGCAACATAAAAGCTAAAAATACCTGGGATGAAACTTACCGTTCTTATCTGGTACCCCAGTATATCGCCCGTAGTCTTAATCTGACCAATAACGGAAGCGATACCCTGTCACCGATGTTTCTGACTTACGAAGATATCCGGTTCGATGTAGGTACCCGGAAAATTTTCACCCTTCTCCGGGCGATCCAACTCTTCGGTCCCCTTTTCGACGGAATCGACTCTTACGATATCCGGGCCATAGACACCGAAGATCCGGATTATACCTTTACCTTCCAGACCCGCCGTTCGGCCTATCCCGAACGTACCCGGATTTCATGTAAAGGTACGCTGATTATCGACAGAGAAAACTATTATGTAAAAAACATGACCTTCGATTATATCGATTATCAACTATTAAGACAAACTTTATTAACCAACCGGAGAAAAACCAGTTCACCTTTTTCGACCCATGCCCAACTCACCTTCGTTTATGATAGTTGCGGACAAAACTATATCTCTTCCTGCCATCAACAAACCACCTGGAAATACAACCTGGGAAAAGATTTTATCCTGATCGAACAACCTTCCCGGCACCAACCCGGTATCAATCGCCTGATCGAAAAGGAAGCTTTCCACCTGTTCGGCCAGAATAAGATAAAAACAGCCTATCAGACAGACCCTGTCCTGGTCAAAATTCATTTAGCTCAACGCTATCCGACCGGAAAATATGATTCCGCCTTTTTTCACCGCCTGCCTCCCCTTCTGGATTCCCGGAAAGCAGTCGGTGACCTGAATCACTATATGCAGCTGGAAACGCAATTCAGGATGAACGATGGGAAAACCTATTATCCGGATAATTATATACTTACAAATAAAATCGACAAACTCGGACAAAAAAACTATCGTCAGAATCTGGAAAAAGCCCGCAAAGAATTGTTTTTACTCTTCGGTGACAGTAAAAAATATCCCTGCCCGGGTATTCCCAGTCCTTAAAAAAATGAACCTCCGTCCGGATCGGTACCGACAACGAAGGTTCACTATTATTCATTCAAATTTACAGATCACCAGTCAAGCTGAGCCGCTTCCGAATACATTTCTACCATACAGGCATTATTCAGCAACCATTTGTGTTCGTCTTTGTGATTACCCGACCAATCTCCATTCAACAGTCCATGTTCATCCCGGGTCTCTTTCCAGGCAAAGTCAGTAGCTAAGAATCAAGGGAAATGGCGGGAAATAAAAGGAATGCAACTATTTGGTATAGTAACATTTAGCGTTTTGCTGCCATTATGGGGTCAAGCAAAAACAAGCAGAAAACGGCAGGAGTTCCGTTACCAAATCGTAACCCATCATGGAAAAAGCAAAAAGGGGTTACGAATTGAAGGTAAACAACTGTATCATAGGTTTTTATTCTTCATCTTTCATTCTTTTGCATCGCTCATAAACACTCGTGCGTAAGTAACTTTGCAACAAAGAAAAAGAGCAAAAAAAATGAAGGAAAACAAACTGAAAGTGTCGTTCTTCGTTCAGGCGAAACGAACCGACAAGAAAGGGCTTGTGCCTGTCATCGGGCGCATCTCCGTAGGCAGAACCCATTCGGGATTCTCCACCAAGTGCAAGACTCCGCTATCCCTCTGGGACAGCCGTAAGCAGAGGCTTATCGGCAAGAGTGCCGTTGCGGTGTCCGTCAATCAGAAACTCGGTGAATGCACCGCACTCATCCATGCACGCTTCCACGAACTCAGTGAAAGGGAAAAGGTCTTCACTGCCACGGATATAAGGGATGCCTATCAGGGACAAATCCACCGTCAGACACTCCTCTTGGAGAGTTTCGAGGAATATCTCAAGCAGACAAAGGAGCGCATAGGTATCGACCGAGCCTTGAAGACGTTCAAGCTACGTACCTACCAACTCTCATTGCTCCGTGAGTATGTGCAGAAGAAACACAAGGTAAGCGACATCCCCCTTTCACAGCTGGACAAAGCCTTTATCGAGGGCTTCGAGTATTATCTCACTATCAACCGCAAATTGAAACGGAGTAGCATATCGAGCGACCTGTCCACCTTGCAGACCATCGTCCGCATGGCGGTGAAGAGAGGCGTGCTTGACTTTTATCCGTTCTTGGGGTACAGCTATGAACGCCCCAAAGGAGAGCCGAGAAGTATCACACAGGCGGAACTGCAAAAAATCATCGACTTGGAGATTGAGTGGGAGAATTTCCGCATCGTCCGTGACCTCTTTGTCTTCTCCTGCTTCACAGGGCTTGCCATCTCCGATGTCCGCAACCTGCGGGAGGAGAACCTCGTCACAGAGGAAGGCGAACTCTGCATCAAGGGCAGACGCATGAAGACCAAGACTCCCTACCGTGTGCAGGTGCTTTCTCCTGCGCTGGCGATTATGGAGCGGTACAGAGGAAAGCGTGCAGGCTTTGTCTTTAACGTGCCGACTACCGACATCATCCACAACGGCATGCACCACATACAGAGAAACATCGGCTTGGAGAGCCCGCTGACCTTCCATATGGCTCGCCACACATTTGCATCGCTCATCACGCTGTCGGCAGGCGTGCCGATAGAAACGGTAAGCCGAATGCTCGGACATACCAATCTGAGAACAACACAAGTCTACGCCGCGGTTTCCTCTGAGAGAATACAGAGGGATATGCAGAGGGTATGGCAGCGCATACAGAACACATTCACCTTAAAACTTTGAACCTATGGCACGAAGCACATTCAAGACCCTGTTTTACCTCAACCGCTCCAAACAGAAGAAGAACGGCAAGTGTCCGATTATGGGGCGCATCACCATAGACGGAGAGCAGGTGCAATACAGCACAGGAAAGGAAACCGCCCCCGAACTCTGGGACAGCAGGAAGGGACGATGCAAGGGGGCTGGCGAAGAGGCAAGGGAAATCAACCGCTATCTCCAATCCAAGGAGGAACAGACACAAGTCAAGTACCAAGAGCTGGTGTGGCAGCGTGGCTATATCACCGCCGAACTCCTCAAGCGTGAACTCATGGAGGAGGACACGCCCAAGGGCTTTCTCATGGAGGAAGCACACCTCTTCATTGAGGAGAAGCGTCCCTGCGTGGGGGTGACGGTTGCCAAGCCGACCTTTGCCAACTACATCTATGCCACACAGCTTATCCAATCCTATCTGCGTGAACGCTTGGGGCTGGAGGACATTCGCTACTCTCTGTTGGACTATGGCTTTATCGAGGGTATGGACTTCTACCTCAAATCAGATCGCAACCTCTCCCTTGCCACCATTCAGATTGTGGTCATCTTTCTGCGGAAGCTCATCGGCATCGGTCAGCAGAAGAAGTACATCCGCATCGACCCGTTCGTAGATTACAAGGCGGAACTGCCCCACCGCACAAGGCGTTATCTCACCACGGAGGAATTGCAGCGCATTCTCCAAACGCCCATCGTGGACAGACAGTTCGAGCGGGCAAGGCAACTCTTCCTGTTCTGTGCCTTCACGGGACTGGCACGTGTGGATATGCAACGGCTCAAACCGAAGCACATCATCCGCAATGCCGATGGCACGGAGGAAATCCGCATCAAAAGGCAGAAAACGGATATGGAAGCCATCATCCCGCTTCTGCCCATTGCAAGGCAAATCCTTTCGCTCTACATTGAGGACAAGCAGGAGGACGAGTTGATATTTCCCAATCTGACCGTCCGCAAAGCCTCCTTTGCCTGCGTGAACATCGGTCAGATATGCAGGATAGAGAAAGGCTTGACCTTCCACATGGCACGCCACACATTTTCGACCACGATTTGCCTGTCCAACGGCATTTCAATGGAAACGCTCAGCAAGATGCTCGGACACAGCAATATCGGCACGACACAAATTTATGGAAAGATAACCGACCATAAGATACAGGAAGATATGACTGCACTCACGGACAGAGAACATTCAGCCCTTGAGGGCTATTGCGAATCCATCGCACGGCAGAAGGCAGGGCAAAGCCCATACGAATCCCAAACATTGAATCCCCAAGCACTATGAAACAGAACAACCCAAAGGAGCTTTCCTACTTCCGATTGAAATTGGAAGGCTATATGCGTGACCATCATCCCGAACGATTGGGAGAAACGGAGTTTATCACCGCACGAGCAGATATGGCACTGACCGCCTATTGCGATGCCGTGGCGCAAGGGTTTACACACCCCGAAGCCGAAAGGTCTTGTACCAAGGCTTGCACTTCTCCAAGTACGATACCCTTGTGTCCGTCTTGGAGAACGAGTTTGACAAGGAACTGCCTGCACCGCTTCCCCAAAGGCTTGCGCCCATATTGTTGTCGAATAAGGCTGTTCAAGCCACATTCGCCAAATTCGGTTTGACGGACGAATTTTCCGCAAGCGAGCAATACGACCGTCTTTACACCGAACTCACAGGCACGGTGGTGTTGCTCATCGAGAGCAATAACTTACCGACTGTCGGTCAGACGGACGGATAAAGTCAACGCTGATTCTTTATAACCACCTCACGTAAAGTCCCTGAAGCCGTAATCGGTCGGGCAAAGGTATGGCGGTTGCCTTTACTGCCTGCAAGGTCAAGCCCTGCGGATGGAGCGAAAAATCTCCACCGCAGGGCTTTTTCTCTATGCTTTGATACAATCATATCTACAAAAATCAAATCTTTTGTGCGGTCGTATTTTTCACTCCAACCTTGCAAGAGTAGGCTAACCGCCAAAGAGAAAAGCCCGAACGAATACGGCATACTCAGGCTCTTTGGACGCAAGCGATAAAACAAATACTCTATCTGTCAATCGCACGGACGATTTCTCAATCTCTCTGCGGTTCGATTGATAACTCTCACATTCTTTCAATAGGTCTGTCGCTCGGACTATCTATTTCTCGACATATCGAACGCTCGATATGTCGAACTCTCGAACATTCGAGAGTTACTTACTTCCATTTTCGTTGATATGGAACGAACCGACACCTCATCTCATTACCGCAATACCGCCATCTTTCGTCCTTGCAATCCTCTTTTCTTTCCCTTGTTTTCCTCTCTTTTTCTTGCTTATCCCCGTTCCTTTTTCCGATGCTTTCGAGGGCTTACTTTTGCACACGACAGAAGGGGCAATGGACTGTATCGTAGTTTGTTTGCCGAATAATAACAACGTAATCAAAACAAAATGAATGCAATGAAACTCATCATCATCGACCGCAAGGCATGGGAGCATCTCCGCTCCTCCTTTGCAGACTTTATCCACCGTGCGGAACAGCTCATCGGCAATCCGCCTGAAGCGGGGCAGTGGATGGACAACGAAGCCGTATGCCGTAGGCTTGGTATCAGCAAGCGTACCCTGCAAACGTACAGAGATACAGGGAAAATTCCTTTTTCCATGATTGGGCATAAATGCTATTACAAGGAAAGCGACATCACGGAGATACTGAATGCAAAAAATGAATGAACTCAAACACCGAATGAACTATGACAGAGAATGAAATCATGACACAGCAAGACCCTCAGATGCAAATGTTTGCTCAGTTGATGGAGGGCATATTGAAGAAGCTGGAGCGTTATTGCGCTTCCTCTCGTCCGATGTTAGGCGGAGAGGTTTACCTCACGGGAGAGGAGGTCTGCAAGCAATTACGGCTGAGTCCCCGAACGCTCCAAGACTATCGGGATAACGGCACGGTAGCCTACTGCAAAATCGGGGGCAAGATACTTTATAAGCAGAGCGACATACAAGCGATGCTCGAAAGACACTATTACCCGATACCCAAGAAACCATGACCAATATAGATGAAAAGAGGAGCCTGCGTTTGAGGCAAGCCCTTAGAGATATGGGGAATTATGGCGTTAAACTCCGCAAGCCCGAAGATTCGCCTTTTTATGACCAACCCGTAGATTATGAGGCGGAAAAGAAAAGGTTTGAGCCTGTTCAAGAGGAAGAGCAGGAAGATATGGAGAGTAACGAGGAGTTTGCCCCAACAGAAAGAGCAGCTTCTGCCGAAGAAACTCACCAACGAGTGGGCAAAACCAAGGACAGAAAGCGTTTAACCGAGTTTCAGGGGAAATACCTCCAGCCACTTCGTATCAGTCACCGCAAAGCCGTGTATGTATCTGAAGAAACTCAAAAAAGGCTGGACTATGTGGTGCGGAAAATTGGCGAGCAGGGAGCGAGTGTTTCGGGGTATGTGGAGCAGGTTCTTCGGGAACACCTTGACCATTACAAAGAGGATGTTGAAACGTGGCGGAAACTCTGAATTACTGCGCTCACGGAACGCAAGCCAGTGTCGAGTTACCGCATTCAATGAATGCAGTAACACGGCAGGGCTTATCTATGTCATTTTTGATACAGCAAGGTGTGTCTTTGTGACACAAACTGCCGTTTGTCCGACAAAGACCCTTGCCCCAAAAGGGGAATTAAATCACTCCAAAGTCGTAATTCGAGGAACAAAAACAAGAGAATATGGCAAGCGATAAATCAAGGAAAAGAGTAGCGAAAAAGTATGGTGATATGCCCGATAAGTGGGATGATTGGCACGTCCGATTGCCCGACCCGAAAGAGCAACTTCGGGTGATAGACCTCTATCACAAGTCAGGCTCAATGTCCAAGTCAGAGTTCGTGCGTGCAAGGTTATTAGGGGAGCATTTCAAGGTGATAACGGTGGACAAGTCCGCCGTGGAGTATTACCGCAAGCTATCCGAACTCACAGCTGAAGTCCATAAAATTGGAGTGAACTATAATCAGGTGGTGCGCTTTCTCCACATCACCGAGAGGGAAACAACGACACAAATCCTATTACAGGAGCTTATCCGCCTGACAAAAGAACTCACCGCCTTGCAAGAACAGACGGTGAGCTTGACGATTGATTATCGAGAGAGGGATGATAAATGTCCGACTCCATTATAATCCCCCAAGCATTTTTTGTAGGAGATTACCAGATGAGTGTACTATTTGAAAATCTACAGTTTGGTTTTTTACCGATTTTACATCGGCAGACTTGAAATAACAGAGGGCTTCCTGACGCTCCAAAGTATCACGGATGGCAGAAAGGTCTCGTAGTTGCCCTATGAACGTACCATAGGGCGATTGCAGATAAATTATTTGTCCATTTATACTTTCGGGGCGTTTGTTCTCGAATCGAAGCAAAACGTCTATCTCTATGCTGTCGGTTGGAGTATTATTTATTTCACGCACGGAAGCCGTTCCATAATAAACCTGTTTGTAGGGCAGGAAGTAGGCTACAGCAAAAAGGCAGAGCAACACCATTCCGATGGCGGTAATGCCATAACGAACAAGCGAGGAGGGTATCTGTCCTACGATACTGCGGACTTTTTCGCTACGCAATTCAAAACTCCGTTCATGTTTCTTTTTTTCTTCCATATTAGTTGCCAAGTTCTAATTGATTCTTTACTAAGGCAAAATATTTACCACGTTTGGCAGTCAGTTCCTCGTGTGTCCCTACCTCTACAATTTTACCTTCATCCAACACGACTATTTGGTCGGCATTACGGACAGTGGAAAGACGATGTGCCACTACTACTACGGTTTTTCCCTTGTAGAACTCCGAGAGGTTTTCTGTTATGGCTCGTTCATTGTTGGCATCAAGGGCATTGGTAGCTTCGTCCAAGAAGACGAACATTGGATTCTTATAGACTACTCTTGCGATAAGTATGCGTTGTCGTTGTCCTTGGCTGATGCCTTGTCCATCTTGTCCTATCATCGTATTATAGGCTAATGGCAGGGCTTCAATATAGTCGGCTATATTTGCTACACGAGCTGCATAGCGGATACGTTCAATGTCTGGCTCATCATCCGATATAGCGATATTCCTTGCAATGGTATCTGAGAACAGATACCCCTCTTGCATCACTGTCCCACATTGACTGCGCCACCAGCTGAGATTGTATTCGTTCAAGTTGGCGTTACCTATCTGAATATTTCCATTCAATGGCTCATAAAAACCTAAAAGGAGTTTTACAAATGTGGTCTTTCCACTTCCACTGGCTCCAACAATAGCTGTTACTTTACCATTGGGGATGGAGAGGTTAATATCCGAAAGAATATTCCGAGGACTGTATGTGTCATACTTGAAAGAAAGGTCTTTCATGATAAGCGAATGCCCATCTAGAGACTCTTCGGTATAGTTATTCCTCGTTCGTTCCGCATTTTCCTCATTAGTTTCTGTATGTATTTCATTCATACGGTCAAGGCTGATGCTTACATCCTGCCATGAGTAGATAAATTGAATAAGTTGCTCCACAGGACTGTTAAGCTGTCCGATGATGTACTGCACTGCCAGCATCATACCAAGGGTCATATTGCCTTGTATTACGGCGGTCGCAGCAAGTACGGTAATCAAGATGTTCTTCACTTCGTTGATAGTGATGCTCCCCGCTTGCTGTACCTGTTTCAGATTCAGAGATTGTAGATTAACCTTGAATAAGTCAGCTTGTACATCCTCCCACTCCCAACGTTTACGTTGTTCACACCCTTGCAACTTAATCTCCTGCATACCTCCTATGAGTTGATAGGTTACATTTCTGTTTTTTCCAGCTTGCTCAAAGTATTTATAATCTAAATCTCTGCGTTTCTTCAGAAATAGGACAATCCATCCTGCATAGAGAATTGTTCCTAAGAGGAAAACAAGGAAGATTCCAAGATTATAGAGAGCCAAAACGGCTTCGAAGACAAGAAATGTAAAGAATGAGAATAACAAACTCAAACTACTTGAAGTAAGAAATTGCTCTACCCGTTGATGGTCTTCAATGCGTTGCAAAAGATCTCCCATCAGCTTGGTATCAAAGAATTTCATCGGTAGCTTCATCAATTTAATAAAGAAGTCAGAGATAAGAGAGATGTTGATGCGTGTGGATATATGCAGAAGGATCTTTGAGCGGATGAAATCAATGGCAGTACGACTGAAAAGGAGCATCATTTCTGCCAGCAGTACCAGCCATACAAAATCTATATCTTTCCCTCCAACGCCCGTATCCACAATAGATTGGGTAAGAAAAGGGAAAACGAGTTGCAATAGCGCACCTAGTAATAATCCAAGTATCAACTGCGTAAAAAATCTCTTGTATTTTTTGAGATAACTACCTAGAAATCTAACTCGTTTTTTTGTTGGCAGACTTTCTATATCCTCTTGAGCATAGAATTGCTCAGTTGGCTCAAGAAGAAGGGCAACACCTTTTTCATCTCCATTGACCTTGGTACTTACCCAATTTTCAAAGAACTCTTCTTTGTCGTATGTAATTAAGCCCTTTGCTGGGTCTGCAACATAAATTGTGTAATGCCCTTTAAACCGTTTTTTTATCTTGTACACAACAACAAAATGATTTTGATTCCAATGAACAATACAAGGAAGTATTTGTCTTGATGTTAAAGATGAGAAATTTAAAAGTCCCCCAATCGTTTTGAAGCCAATTCTCTCTGCAACTTTACTAATCTGCAGTAAGGAAACCCCGCATTTCTCAATGTGAAACATTGAGTGAATTGCTTCATTATTATAGTTGCTATTGTAGTACTTAGCAATCATAGACAATGAGGCAAAACCACAGTCGTTAGCATCAATTTGAGGAATAAATATCATATTAAGTCATTTTACAGAGTTAAAAAACTGGGGCTGCATTATCCTTGTTATTCAATTTCCTTGAAACCTCTTTTTGCTTTCCAGATTGGAAATTGTAGGAAAATCCTATGATGAACATAGATTTATTATCTCGTATTCTACGGTCGTCAAAGTACTTAACAAATGATGTGTCTATGGTTTCTGTTCTGTAATGAGCATCTTTACCCATAAAGAGAACACCTGCATTAAATTGCCAGTTCTTCAACTTATAGGAAATCGTCAAATCATTGTTGTTTTCACTCAAGGAACGGAATATCCCCGATATTGAATAGTATGGTATCACATACTGATAACTGAGTGTGAACTTTTTGTAATTTAGATTTAATGAGAAACGATTCTCAAGAGAGAAATTTCTCTGAGTTCCTTCCGGAGTTGTTGCCCGTTGCCAAAAAGGTTGCAAAAACAAACCGACTTGTAGTATTTCATTTCCTAATGGCTTAATCTGAGATTGCAAAAAAGTGCCATAATATTGGTTTTGAGATGTATTCCTATAGGTCAACATCAGTTTATCTCCTTCTACACGAAAATACTCATTGATAGGATTGTGCTCATACTGATAAAAACCACCTAAAAGAAAGCTGATCCATTTATTATTATAGGAATCCATCAACATCACCTGAGTCATAGAGCCATTAGTCAAGTTGGGATTACCCATCTTGATAATATCACGGGTTAGAGAGGTTGCGTTGTTACTTAGCATATCAATACTTGGCATTACCGGTGTGCGATTCAACACAAGACGCAATGAGTTTCTGTTATTGATGTTATACCCTATAACCATTTTAGGAGTGAAGAGAATGCGATTGTATTTGTTCTCCACACTTCTACTATATATGTGTGTAAGCCCCAAACTAAGACGATACATCCATTTTTCTCGCATTCCCGTGAGTTCTCCGTAGGTATATTGTCGAAGATAATCTGAGGTATATCTACTACTACCAAACAGATTACTCAAATCACTCAGTAAATGGCTATACTCCACCTTATACCCGGTATTGAGTTTGGATGCGATAGAAAGATTTCTACTATAAGCCACTTCTCCAATAATACTTTGTTTTTGGTTGTTTAAAGTCATGAGATGCTCATAGGTGGTTCTTTCTATATCTTTTTCCAACTCCTTTCGTTTGTCGTCACCTTTGGTCTGAAAATGATTCAGGTTCATATTCAGAGTCAGTTCATCCTTGTCAGAAATTTTCCGCCAATAATATAGGTCAAGTGAGGGGTGTATCGTTTTATCACTCTTATCCCAGTCCTTGAATAACGTACTTATATTATTATCTTTTTGATAGACACCCTCATAAACAGCTTTAGAAAAGGATGTGCTATAATCGGGAGTCAGTGTGGCTTGAAAAATTTGCTTCTCTGCATTCACAAAAGCATATTTCAAGGAAAGGCTATGGGTTGTATAGCCAAAGGCATCCTTACCTTGAGTATGATCTTGGCATTGTACATCTTTCAAGGAGTAGTCATACCGCACGTCTTCTATCCTATTCTTGTAGTTCCGATAGTTTAAATCATATTCAAGGTCAAATCGATGTTTGCCAAGAGTGGCAGAGTAATATGCACTCGAATTATTAAATCCGGTTGTAAAAGCCATCAATGTCTGCAATCCAAAAGAATAACCATTATCCAATGTTTTGGTAATAACATTGACCACAGTACCCACATAGGCATATCTTGCCGGAGGGATATCGTAATACTCCACTCGTATAACCTTTTCCGGAGGTATCATCCTCAATTGGGCATCCGTAGCTTTTATTCCATTTATAAGAATAAGCAAACCACCCCCTTGCATAGTAGATAGCTTCCCACTTATCGGCTCTTCACGAATATTGGGCATCGTGCGTAACAAATCCTTGGCATAGCTTGCATTGGCTATTTGTTCCTTATTGAAAAGAATGACTTTATGATCGGTTTTTTGACGGGTCAGATTAGCTTTAACAACTACCTCTCCAAGTTCTATACTATTATTGACAAGTTCAAAGTTCTTCACCAGTACATTATCGGATGATGGCATCGCAAGGCGTAACCTCTGTTGCAGAGCCTCATAACCAATATAACTGATAGTTATTTTATATTGTCCCACAGGGAGATTCTCCAAATGATATTGACCTTTTTCATCGGTCATGGTTCCTGTGAACATCTTGGTGGTATCACTTATTTGATATAATACCACGTTGGCAAAAGGAATTTCCGTTTTGCTCTCTTTGTCACTCACTTTGCCTCTGAGGGTAACTTGTGCAAAAGAAACACAAGTTACCATGAAAAAGAGCTGCAGTAATAGTAGGCGTTTCATCGGCTCAATGGAATACTGTTAATATATTGCGTATCAGCAGGAAAACTTCCGGGATCTCCTGCAATCAAAGTGATATTAATTGCTCCTGAGAAGTATTTATTCGGTTCATTATACAAAACGAGCTGACAACTCTTGATATAATTGACCGTGAGATTATCAAGAAGTGATTTTAGCTTTCCTTCTGTCAAATTTGTATTATTTACAAATACTCTTAAGCTACTACCATTGAGTCCATTGATAAAGAAATTCTCTTCATCCATTTCGATATTGGGGATTTCTTTAAGGAACTCTCTTAGTGAAACATTGTGGTCTGTTGGTAATGCTAATTCTCTAATTGTATAAAAATCAATATCTGACGGAACTTCCATATGCGTATTCATATTCCCATTGGGGAACGTAGGCTTCTCTGTCCATTTTTTTGGAAGATAAACGCCGATGAGTTTATTTCCGGCATAAACTTCCAACTTATTCTGGATGTAAATGTCCATAGGGATTCCCTCGAATGATATATCTCCTATGGCACTACTCATCGAAACAGCTTTTGGTGTAGTGTGTTCACCTCCAATCATTACAACGGTAAGATAAGGGCTTGCCGATTTTACACCATTTGTTTGTTTAAAAGTGTAGCCTTGATAATAATAATCACTTTGCTCCTGATTTTGAGCATGAGTTGTAGAAAATAACGCGCTAAAAATATTCATTGCGATGATAATTGAAAATTTAATTGACTTCTTCATGACTTCTGTATGCTTAAAATTTGATTTACTTTGTAGTTATATAGTATATAATCTTCAATAGAAAACTGAGACTCGATCATACAAGGTGTTTGATCCCCCATTTCAATAACCTTTTGACTGCAAATACCAGTACAAATAGGAAATATCTTACACGCTTGACATTTTGAGGGAATACTTGCAAAGCAATATTCTTTTAGTTTTGAATAATCCCAAGATATCTCTCCTGTTTTCAATAGTTTTCCAACTTTATTGTCAGAGTTAAAATTACGAGCAGTGCATTTATAAATACTTCCATCATAATTTATAACAACAGAACACTACTGTCCCGTAAAAGTGGATGAATAGTTCTTTGAAATTATTGAAATATAGCCAATTACATGGTTTTTTGAAATGAAACGGACTTGATTTTGCAACTTTGCAGTCTAATACAAATG